>Ga0222716_10000260_pt1 | contig 43445 bp, 44 predicted proteins | sample C33_13DmetaG_FD_165044 | JGI IMG/M metagenome (GOLD analysis project Ga0222716, IMG submission 165044) | Estuarine water microbial communities from San Francisco Bay, California, United States - C33_13D | ecosystem: Environmental > Aquatic > Marine > Unclassified | place: USA: California... | reverse complement strand
ACACTCTCTTGTTGCGGATACTTACATATGTCTCTTCTCTTAATTTCACTTCCCTCTCTTTGGTTCTAGCTGAGCTTGACTGAATAAGCGGCGCAACCGTCTTCAACTGATTTAGCATTTCTATATATGTATTGTTAGTATTGTTTGTTCCCATTCAAACTACTTAAAAAAACTTAGGCCAGCAGAGCCCTCACAGCCATCGCATCCTGGTCCGATATGATTCGGCTACTGTACTCCATCTCTAACACACGTTCCACAAAATTCATCATAGTCCATTCTCTAGCTCTTATACTTTCTCTCAGATCTACAGATTCTCCCACACTCAATATCTCTTGGGTTTCCCCTGAGAATATCGATGCAACCATGTAACGCAGCTTCGGTTCGCCCAGGAGTTTTTCCCCCATTTTGAGAACATCCGCTATTGTGGACACACCTTCACCTTTCCGATTTACATTCAGTTTATTCAATACATTTGAATTTGATCCGTAGATGCTTGTGTGACGATCGTACAATAATTCTCTATATCTTCTCATTCTCTTGTACATCACTAAGTATGGCGAAGTTGTCGGCTTTACTGATATAGCACACATTGTTTCAAACAACACTCTCTTCACAGCCACCATAACATTCCACATAAAGAGAGTCTCCTCCTGGTCATCGGAATCCCTAATTCTAAACATCCTTCTCCCCGGGAGCTCAGCCCATCTCAACGTTCTTCTACTCTCCGTTGTAACAAACTTCATTTTCAAGACCGCCTCTAAATATGAAGAGGCCATGCACCTGATTGCAAATAACGGAATACTCGAACAAGTAACATCCGTGTTGGTTAAGTCAAACAACTCCATGAATTGCTTCTCCAACTTCTTGATTTCTCCTTCATATTTACTCATGTATTTGTCGAATAGTTTTTCATGGTTTCCTTTAGACTGGCCTTTGAGGTCTTTGCTCTTTGTTGACTTAGCTGTCTTTGCCTCTCCGCCCTTTAGTACGAGCTTAAACCTCTCGAATTCCTTCAAAATATAGTCCGGAATATACTTGAAAGCAGTTGTAGGTATGTCGATCAACCCGTATAACCTTCCAAGAAAGTAGGCCTCATCCATAGTTTTGCATAGACGCATAGCACTGTCAAAATCTAACTGATATACTATACACTCCTCCAGTAATATCAATGCCTTAACTCCCAACATTACCTTCATGAAATATTCCTTTCTCTTATTCTCCCCATCTTCGCGCTGAACAGCTTTCCCAATATCATCCTTCATTCTGTCGATTATGGTTCTGCTCAAGATAATCTTATTGAAGTCAAACCACCCTTTTGCGTTTGAATCTTCAAATAACGTACATTGCACATATAGCCTTTCCTGGTGTCTGTCAATGATAATCTTCTTCCTCGTCAATATCGCATTGTACTTGCTCGAAGAAAACGATACCACGCCCCTTGCAGACATGTCGTGGATATACTCTTTATCATCTTCAATTCCCATCATCACAATTCTTCCGTCACTTGACATAAACATACTGGACTTTAATCCAGATACTGCATTCATGATATTATCCAAACACAACTTTGATTCTTTTATCTTTGAGTCTCCTACCTCATCGTTCATGAAGTCACGCCCACATGTAAACACAACTCCTCTCTTTTTGAAGACAACACTGTGATACCATCCGGCTGATACTCCATCAAAACCATCCTCTCGACACTCTATCAACTTTGGCTCATAGCACTTATCCATATCTGAACTTCTTCCTAGCTGTCCATATTTGTTGGATCCCCATGTCAAGACTGATCCTTTCTTCGTCAGAGCCATGCTGTGGTACTCTCCCGCAGAAATATCCACAATATCCTTCAACCCCGGAACCTCCTTTGGAGATTTCACATATTTGCAATCCTCCGGAGACCCCAGTCCAAGCTGACCTTCTCTGTTCGACCCCCAAACCAGCACAGAACCGTCCTCGGCCAGAGCAAGGTTATGGTCTCTCCCCGAACTCACGATTTTTATCTTCTTTTGTGTATCAACCAGTCTCATGACTTTTACCGTGCCTTTGTCCTTGGTATCCTCCCAAGATAAGACATCCCCTCCTTTCTTCAGAAACAACGCTCTTTCAAAATTTGCAGAGATTTGAACAATATCCTTCATGTTGCCAATGGAGAATGAATCTCCTTGGTTCAGCACTTCTCCTTTCATTGCATCCAAGTCCCAACATGTGAGCTTTCCATCTTCCATCAGAACGTAGACATATTTCTCTCCAATCGAGGTTAGCTTGTAATCCGTCATGATGATGACTACGACCCTTTACCCCAACAATTTATTTATTTTTTTTCCTTCACGTAAATTTCAACTTCCCCTGATTTGTCAATGTCATCAGTCTCATCTCCCCAATCCCATTCTTACTCAATATCATCTCCCTTCTCGTGTTCGGCACCGTCTCAGGATTAGCTGGAAATTTGTCTATTACATCTATCGAAAATCCCTCCTGCGTAACTCTCCCAACATATCTCTCAAACTTTTCCTCAGCCTCTTTGAAGGTATTGTCTCCTTCTTGTTTGGGCCATATCGGATTACCAAACTCCCCAAAATTTCTAGGATCGTTCTCCTTGTTATCGAACCTATACTTGCAGTTGAACCATGTCCAGTGCTCGCCCGGTATAGATGAATGCCCATTCTTCTCCATATCGTACAGCTTATCTATCATAGAAGAGTACAACCTCTCTGTCTTCTCATCTTTGCCCTCCCTTCTCTGACCCACACCCTTCTGCTCAAGATCTTCAACCTTATACAGCTCCGGGCCCCTAACATGGTGCACTATAAACATATATTTCTTGTTCTTCGATATCATTCTGTGCTCGCATCCCGACATCACCGTTCCCACCGGCAAACTCGATGCATCAAACCTGTAGTCTGGAGTCTCACACTCTACCTTCCACGTCCCATTCACTACCCAACTCTCCCACTTCCCTCTGAACTCGTCCGTATACTTCTTGGACATATCCTCTGCCCTCTCTTTTGTTTCTTCCCCTTCAAACTTTTCCCCACACTCTTCCACCTTATCGTTTCGGAAGTGATGCGCTGGCCCAAACAAAAACGTTATAAACCACCTATGGCTTAACGATCTCTGAAAAGGTTCCACTATATTAATACCTTCCCTCGAAATATCCAAATGAGCATACAATTTTTTATCCCCATTTGAAACACTATACACCGCACCCCTCCCTCTTTTCATCTCCTCAGAAACCAGAAACGGAGCTTTTGCCACCAACTCGTTTTCAATGTCGTACTGCTCCGTCGATATTATGCACATCCCCTCTCTCTTGTCCTTCTTCACATAAATCCACAGTATTAACACAATCAACACTACAACTATCTCAAACACACACGTCTCCATATTTCCATGTTACAAATTTGTGAGACACAAACTCCTCTATCTCCCTTTCGGAAATCCCAAACCTCTCATTCGCCGTATTCCTTTTTTTACGAATTTTCTCCAACCTGCTCACATCCCCACCGTGATCTTTCAGCAACCCCAGTATCTTCTCGCTCGACCCCGATATTCTTTTCAATCCCTCCAACCTTCCCCTCATGTCTCTTACCAGAGCCTCCTCCGATACCTCTCTCAACATCCTCCCCACCTTCTCCACACATTGAACTTCTATCGTCTTCCTCAGCCTCTTTATCGGGTCCTCGTCATACACACAGTCTCCTACTCCCAACCCCTCCAACAAATACGTCATCCCTTCCAGACAATCAAATGCCGTCATCCTCCATAATAGCTCTGCCGTCTCCTCCGGAATTCCAAAGTATACGTACGCTTCAATCACCTTCCCTCTCTCACACTCGTATACAAGATCCAGCACCTGCTCTGTAATCTCCTCCATTTTACTGTATCTATTTTGCGTAGTCACAAGAACCTTAAAATATGAATAGCCTTCGTGTATTTGCCTTAACTGGAATTAAACGAAGCGGTAAAGATGTCACCGGCAGCTATCTTTCTTCCATCTTAGGTAATGCCCGTGTCTTCCAAATTGCAGGACCTCTTAAGGACGGCGTCTCCGTCATGTTTGGAATTCCCCGAGAAGATCTAGAAGGAGACATCAAAGACTTCCCCCACCCTAAACTGAGATCCAACATTTCTCCCAGATACGTTCTTCAAAAGATCGGAACAGATTTCGCCTTTCCCATTCTTGGAAAAACAGTCTGGGTAGACCAGTGCATCGACAAAATTCGAAATACCCCCGAATCCAACATTATCATTACCGACCTTCGTTTCCTCCACGAATACAATGCTCTCCTTAAAGAATTCGGATCTCAGCTTTTTGTAATCAAAATTGTCCGGACCAGATATTCACAGTTAATAGACTACCATGTCTCCGAACAGGAAATAGAAAAAATACCATACAACTATCTCATCGAAAACAATGGCAGCCTCGGAGACCTCTGTAGAAAGATTTCCTACTCCACCCTTTACTTCTAGCCAGATATCATTATCGACGGATACTGCTTTATAAATAGGACTTCCTCTCCGGGAGAGGGAAATACCCTTGACGAAACATTCGCCAATATCGTTCCCGTCCCATATGTTCTAAAGTTTCCCGCCATCGTTATCGTATTTGAATTTACAAACATACACGGCTGAGGGGTTTTGTACATCTCATCCTCCACACTCGGACTCCCGTGTACCCCTGTTGAATTCAACGAAATTAAGGACTTTTCCGCTTCAACGCTCACGCATCTGTGCTCATACCTCTTGAATACCTGATCGTCCAACCATCCTTTTATAATAACATTCCCTCCCAAACTCATCTTTTGAGTTTTGCCCAACGGTACAAATATGTCCATCCCCGAATCTTTAGTATCCATACTCGTTGTTCTCACCATATACACTATCTCCCCCGAAGAGAACTCCATCTTCAAATACGGACTCAATTTTTTCACATATTCGGGAACCAACAGAGCCTCCACTTTTCCATACTGGGGCAACTCCCTTACTACCCCTGGATACCCCCCTTTGTGTGTTTTCCACCCATGATACCATCCCCCGTTCAAGCTCGCCTCCCGCTTCGGAGCGGCGGACACCTCCAGCTTCCTCTCTTTCTCGTATTCCTTTAGTAGTCTCATATCCAACTCTTCTTCCATTCAAATGCAGCTTTTTTTCCTTACTGTCTGAACACGCGATTGTTCGCAAAAAAGTTTTTTCATTTTTTCTCATGAACCTGGCCACTGATATACAGAGTCTCGTGCCACAAGTTGAGGTGTCCTCCCCTCCCTCTGAAAGGTCTTCAAAAGCTATCGATATCCTGGATAAAATCCCTTTAGAGACCTCGGAACCCCCACAACCCCCCGGACCCCCCTCCACCTCCACCTCCTCCTCCTCCTCTTCAGAACAGGTTCGCGTTCTCCCCGACTCCCACCACCACCACCAGGTCGTTGTTCCGCGCGAATCTCCTCCAGATCACTCCTCCCGTAAAGTTTACCGCACCGAATACGAAGACTTCGTTGATATCCAACACCCCGACGCAAAATTTTACCAGGACAGCTCTTGGCTCACTCGAGCCGCCATGACCCTCATCATCTCCGCCATCCTCTTTAACCCTTCTGTCGGAGATCGTATCCAACAATACCTCCCCGAACGACTCTACTTCCACGATTGGATCCTAAAATTCCTCGTTCTCTCTGTTCTCGTTGTCGCTGTATGGACAGCCACCTCTTCATTCTCCTCCTCATCTCAACCCCGCTAGCCTTGGGAAGATATCATACTTCTCCGGAACGAGCCTGTCCCTCTTGCACATATCAAGCTCAGGAAAACTCAATCCTCCATCAAAGACCGGTCTTTTCACATCGTACCCTTCCCTCTTCATATTCATCCTTTTTCTTTCCTCCATCACACTCAGTTTCGCAAAATTCTCACACGCTATTTTTTCTGACAGATCTCTCGGGGACATATATCCCTACTAAAAAAAGCGCAATGTCCGCTTACATTCTATATTATGAAGCAAACCCTGCTTCCTTTCATTCAAATCATTCCTTCTAAATTTTTCAAATTAGTTAGAGAATCCAACTCCGGCCATACCACCGGCCCAGCGAAGAACGTTGAGGTTCCGGGCGTACACCGTCACGTCACCGCCCTCAGCAGCTGTGAAGCGGGAGTCCCACTCGAGCTCGAGCACAGCCGAGTCGATGCGGCTGAAGTTGATCGACCCCGAAGGCTGAACAGCGGCAGTCTCTGGAGAGAGGCAGAAGGGCATGACCATGATACCCGAGTCGTCGGGAACCGAGGTGTGGGTGCGGTAGGGGGTGTAGAGGTTGAGACGAGACCCGGGAACACCCGTCTGGAGTTCGTGGTTGTTGAGCTTGAGAACAACATCGGTACAGGGGTTGAAGTAGACGCCGGCGCCAAAGGTAGCAGCGTCAGAGCTGGCGTGGTAGTTGAACCAGTCGTTGGTGGCCTTGGTCGCTTGTGACTGGGGAAGGACGATGAGCTCGACGACGGGGTGGTTGATGTTGAGACGAACAACGGTGCGGGAAGCACCAGTTGAGAAGGACTCGACAGTCTGTTGAGTCTGGGTGATAAGAGACTCGGACGAAGAGAGAGCAAACTTCTTGCGCTCGACGGCGTCAAGGAAGGTGTATTGTCCCCAGACAGAAACCGAGGGCTCTGCACCACCAAAGCTGAGGGTTCCTGCGGCACCGCGGTCAAGGTCCGCAAGAGCACGAAGAGAGAACGTAAGGCGGCACTCGTGGTATTGAAGGGACACGAGGGAGATGGAGAGACCGGGGTGGGTCGTGAACCAGAAAGGAAGAGGGACGACACATTCGACATCGCTCTCGCGAGTAGTCATCGTGGAAAGAGTGTTGCCGAGGAGAACGTCAAGACCGTCGCGGTGGGAGCTCGAGGTGGAGAGGTCCACCATGGCGTAGATGTAGGAGGTGTAGAGGCGGTCGATGCGACTGCCACCGATCTCAAAGTCGGCCATCTCGAGGAGAGCCAGAGCTGCGTAATCAACAAGGGCTCCTGCAGTAGAGTTGGGGAATCTGACGGTCATGTAAAGGTCGGAAAGCATATCGGCGTGACGGGTGATCGTGCAGGAGAGACGTTGGGCACCAAATTTGACAGTTCCGGAAATGGTCTGAGGGATGTGCTCCTGCGAGAACATGGTGTAGCGACGGTACGAAGCCTTCCACCAGGTAACGGTAGGGTTGGAGGTAAGGTAGGCGTCTTGAGAACCAAGGGCAACAAGAGCGAGAAGAGCGGCACCCATTGTATACTTACAAAACAAAAAAAAATCTGTAAAGAAAACCACCTTCTGTATGACAGATCATCTCGATACCGACCCGCCTATCCCTGGACAGACCTATGTTGCAGTCTCTTTTCTCAATCCGAAACGCATCCTTGTTCAGAAAGAGGACTGGCTCATTTCAAAATGGCTGCAAAAGCTCCGTGAAGATATCAATTACCTCGCCGACGGGATACGAAAGATTGCCGAGGAGGCATCTAACGAAAACATCAAGAACCAAATAGAATATATCGTTCGTAATAACGAGCATATTTTTGGTCCTGCACAACGCATTGAGCTACTAGAAGAAGGTGAAAACGCAGAAGTTCTAAAAGGTAACGAAAAAACCAGCCGTAGCATTCATGAAGAATTCCAGGCTTGGAAAGACATCCACGAAAGAGATCTTGAGAAGGAGTTTAAGAGTATTTTTGGAGAGAACGAGACATCTGTACTTGGGTTCAAGGTCAGAGGAGTATACGAAACTGTAGAGGAAGCTCAAAAGCGAATCAAAAAACTACAGGAACACGACGAAAACATGTACGATATTTTCCTTACAGAGATGGGGAAATGGGCTCCATGGGATCCTTCCCCCGTCGCAGAAGGAGGCCATGTCGAGTACACTGAAGACAAGCTCAACAAAATTGCAGAAGTCCACAAGGATCTCAGAAAGGATGAGAGCATGCGTATCAGCAGAGAGCGTGAAAACGCCCGTAAAGAACTAGAGAAACTCAACATACAAAAGGAGACAATGGAAGAGAATGTCTCGGCATCTGAAATCATCCGCAACTCCCGTTACGAAAAACTAGCTTTGGAGGCAAAGGAGAACGGTCTCTCCTAGAGACGCTCGTGAAGAAAAATGAATTTTTTGGATTATGCTTCAGAATAGAGTACGCGACTTACTTACCATTCGCCAGTTCAATCGCGATCGTGTTCCAAAAAAAAATAATTGTTCTGAAGAAGAAAGACGCTCAGTTCTGAAGAAGAGACAATTAGTCTTATCATGAAGAACGGCTCTATCTTGTTCACTCCAGAGATGGCATGCAAGTGCAAGGACCCTAAGTGTCCCTTGATCCACTCTGAAAGGACCAACTTTTGCTATTACGGAGACGTTTGTGCAAACAAGGGCGAGATCAGTAACCCTGACCAAACACCTCATCCGAAAATCTACTACCATCCTGAGAAAAAGTGTGAATACTTTTCTCCGTTCGTCAGTAACGGAATCGCATGCCCTGATCTCAGGAAGCTGGTTGTCAGCTCTGGGAACGGCTCTTCCTCAACCATCTTCGTAGGATGTTCTCACCACCACATCCAATTTTTCAAAGACTTCGAACACCGTAAGGGAGTTCACATTGAGAAATATGGGCATCTGAGGGCGGACCAGGAGGTTCCCTTCATCCACACACAGGAGGATTACATTCAGTTCGTTAATTCTCAGAAGCAGAAATACTCCAAGAAACAGGAAGAGCCTCAGTCCAATGACACGCCCACCATGGCAGTCATTATCGATATGTTAAACTCTATCTTGAATAGAGTCGACAAGATCGAGAAGGCCCTGCAGAAGAACACTCCCTCTAGAGAGGAGAGGTCTTACGCTCTTGTAGCTGCCGTGCAAAACAGAAATATCCGCAATCCGTCTGTGCCTTATCGGAAATCTGTTCGCGGCGGCTCCAACTCTACAGACAGCAATAAAAACGACGAAGACCTACAGCAGACCACGCCCTCTAAAGAGGAGAGGTCTTACTCTGTTGTAGCTGCAGAACAAAACGTCAGCAACATCCACAATATCGCCGTTACGTCTCCTACAGACAACAATACCAACGACGAAAACAGCTCCGCGGATACCAACGACGACGTTTCTAAGTCGGATTAGGAAGAAAGGAGGATTGGTCCAGGGAGACGAATCCAACCGAGAGTAGGGTACTTTTTTTTGGTTTGAAGTGTATGGAGCCTGTAGAGATCGATTATAAGAATTATGACGAGCAGCAAAACCTTAGAGAAAGTGTATCTTCTAGGGGTTCTATGGCGGATGTTTGGATACCAAAAAGTGCTAGAGCGTCCAGAACACTATTTTCACCAGTACCCGATCGCACGTGTCAAGTAACGGACTACCCTTCTGATAAAATGCGCAACTACTCGCTTCAGTCTCTTGGCTCAAAGTATAACAACTCAACTCCTTACGAGCCCGCAGAAAGAGAGAGACCCATTACTGAATTGGAAAGTGCGCATATAGTGAATCCGACCCTTCCTGAAAATCTATACGCAAAGGACAATGTTCCCGTTGTTTACGAAGGGAATCCAGTTGCTCCTGCGGCATCTCAGATATCAAAGAGAAAATACGACGACTTTACCGTTGGGAAGAATCGGCCGGAAAAGACTTACGAGCTGGGATCGTGTTTGGACAATATGTCTCAGCCAACAGGGCTTTACCAGAAACCTGTAATGGACCCCGAGTTCAGCACAGTGACGACAATGAGAACTTGTACGGATATGAATAATGCTTGGTATGGTCCGGGTCAGTCTAATGTAGATAGGGATTCTGGGTATCAAAGGACAAAGAAGGGAGAGATGAGACCGACGATAGACAACTCGTGCGACACCGCTGGTATACTTAATGCTTCTGGCAAGCAAGCGAGGCAAAAGGACAACTACGATGCTCCTAAATTGACAAAGAAACAATGGATCGTTCTGCACCCCAGGACGTTCGGAAACTTAGAGTCAACAATACCAGAAAAGATGCAGCTAAGTGCTCTAGACCTTCCGAAAACAACACTAAAAGAGACCTCTATTCACGATACTGTTGATGGAGTTGTAACTGGTATACAAGGTCCTAGAAAACAATACGAAGATGTAGCAAGATCAACTACAAAAGAGACCACCCAGAGCAGGGGGCAAGGACTACTAAATGCCAGCGCGGGATACAGGCAGAGAAAATACATAGATCTTGACGAGGTTAAGAGAAATCTAGATATGACTCAGAGATCTACAATGGATAAGAATGGAGTAAGACTGGGTTTGCCAAGTGGTAGCTTGGTTCAGAGCAATGAGGCGTCAAGAATACCAGCACTAAAGAAAACGATGAAGGACGGAACACTGTTTTCATGGTTGGGACAAGCAGGAGCGAGTCTCATCTTCAAACAGAGCGTGGAATCGATGGCGGAGTGGCTGGTATCTCCCGTCAAGAACATTCTAGAATCGAAATCTAGAAGATCGTTTGTAAGAAGGGGACCCGAAACAAGGCCTGGCTACGGGGAGACACGTCTGGACGACAGGATCACAGGAGATGGACGGGTTCAAAACGTTAATGCTTCAGGGGCTACAAGGTATAGTTGTAATAGGGGCGAGTACGTCAATTTCACAAATTTGGAGGAGAGGTGCAACGACGACAGATTCATGACCGAGCTCTCCGCGGTTCAGTCTCAGACAGATTCTAACCCGTTTGCCGTAAAGTCCTTCCAAGAACAAATTTCGGTATCTTTGTAGATTTTTTTTTTTTCGTAGGCTTAAGTTTTAGTTGCATGGATATGGCGGGATTAATGTTTTCCATGTCTGTTATAGTGCTTGCACGGATAGGGAGACTCCTGTTAGGTGACACTCTCGTCGTCGGATGCTGCTACATTGATCAAGAAACGAAAGAGGTGGAAATGGTATCTAACGTATTCTATGTCATATTGGACGCTGTTTTGGGTACAGGATTTTACAGAGTGGATAAGGACATAGCCTTGGAGGAGAAGATCGTATGTGTCGAAAAACTTGATTTCAAAAGGGCATCGAGGGGTCTATATTTCAGAACGAGAGGGTTGATTCGACTTAGAAAGGATATGGCAGGAACCCCGCTTTTCACTTTGTCTTATATCAAACCTGCGACTCAGCTAAATATCATATATCCCATTCATTTGGCCATAAATCAAAGAAGGTTAAGTTCGTTGGAGGTTAAGAATGCCATAGATTCGGGGGCGAGTTTTGAAGAAATAGGACTGTTGCTCCTTAAAATCAAAGAGGAAGTCTCGGAAGTCGATATGATAGACTTTGAGGGAGAAGATTACACGTTTACTAACAATGAAATCCCAAACTTGTCAGAGCTAACCCCCGTTCAATTGTTGGAAAATGTGTCGAATTCGGCGATGTGATAGGTCAGTGTGTTTATCGTAGCCCCCTTTTTTTAGATTGGAAACATGATGAAAAGACCCCGCGAAAAATCAGAGACGGAAGAAGAGCCTCAGCAAGAGGCAGAATATTTAGCTAGCCAGATTAAGGTTCCTAATATCGAAGATATAGACAACTTGAAACTCACATTACATCAAGTGATGGACATATCACCCCCCGACGAAATAAAAAATTCTCTATTGCCTGTAAGAGTACAGTGGTGGAAAAACGCAAATCCTAAGTTGTGGGATGCGATACCAGGGCTTATGCTTGCGATGACAGATCCAAATTCGGAGAAGGAGGACCTCATTCGAATGATCGATCTGAAGTTCTCTTGCAGGGATGAGCTTACGTTTAAAACAAAGTTCCAAGAGTATATGCTGAAAAAGCATTATAGTCATCTCATTCAAAGGTAGTGACAAGGCGAACCGAATTCATCCATTCTGGACCGTTCACCAGTTCTTGGGCGTTCGGAATAACTGTCCCAAGTTTTTTCACAGGATTATATTCATTTCTATCTTTTGCTTGTGAGTATTTAAAACCTCTTCCCAGAAAGGGCCTATCTCCTTCTCCAACCTTTCCCATGTTTCCTTGTCTCTTTTAACCCTTATGATACGTATTGTTTTTAGCCTCCAGTAGAAAGTCATATCAACGTCGAGATCTACGTTCGCCCATTCATATACTTCTCCAGGTTTCATGTATTCCGGAGAATACTCATATTTGGAAGACCCAATCCTCTTGATGACAGCGCCGTGATCTTGTCTTGAATCTTTAGAGACATTCTCCAAATACTCCGAACTGTTTTGTGTCTCTTCAATCTTGCACTCTACAAAATCACAGTATTTAAGACCACCGCAAGCTTCTAACTGTCCCTGGATTTGGTAGTAATATTGAGGAATAATGCCAGTGTCCTCCACAGCTCGAGACTTTGGGCTTTTTAGCTCAAGAAGAACCCCTGTTTCGATAGCTAAGCCATCAGGACTTGCACCGAATCTGGGGTTTGTTCTGTGAGGGATCAATCCGTATCCTTTAACAGTGACTCCAGTTCTCTGTCTGTAACACCGTTCGCTCATGTCCTCGTATCTGTTCCCAAACTCCATCGCGTTCCAGTACGGCAGAGGTTCAGTTTTAGCATTTTCATCGATCGGCTTAGACTTCTGCTGAATTAGCTGTTCGCGTGTTCCGAATTTCCCTTCATTCACCATCTGTCCTAATTCACTCGCCGTAACCTTCGTCTGCCTCAGTCTCAACCATTCTATACTCTTTTGGGGTACAAAGGCTATTGTATCCATCCACTTGGCTTTCTCGAGCTCCTCCTTGATTTCCTGTGACCTCAGTTTGACATCCTCAGCAACAACTTCTTCCCCGTTATCCTTGGACTTTATTACTCTTAGATCGAGATCTATGGCATTCCTCGTCGCTTCGTCGATTATTTCTTCAACAGTCATAAGAAGCATCTATCCTCTCACAGAAAAATCAAGGATCGGTGTTACTGGGAAACAGGGCGATCGGTTGAGGCGTCTTTGATGGAAACCTGTATCTATTCCGAGAACCTCTATCGCATTCTACACCCTTGTCTCTGAAACACATAGGTTTGTGGTATTTTCCTCTAGTAGAATATGCTCTGTAGCTTAAGGTATTAACACCTATTGGAACAGAACAGTACCCAGTTGTCTTTTCGCAAGAACCGCCAACAGGGCTCCATGGACACTCTTCATCTCTTCTGCACTTTCTGTCCCATATACCAGGCCCCACACTCTCTCCCAGAGAGTTGTATTTTGAAACACATTTTACGTAATCATCGTCGATTGAATCCGGTCGACTCTGGTTGAAACATCTGTATTCAGGGTCAAACGCGTAGTCGGGGAAAACTTTGTCGTATTTGGGACCGGTTTTAGAAGTGAAATTCTCACGAAAGTCGAGTTCCTTATTGAAAGCAGGATTCACCAAAAGTCGGTAGCATTCAAACACAACCACGTTTTCTGTTTTGACGGAGATCTCAAGATTAGTCGTGTTTGTTTTACCACTCTCGATTGACAAAAATCCCATTAGATCTGCTATTTCTCTCATCCTAAAAGAATCAGAGGGATAAAATACGCCCATGCGCTCTATAGACGTAGATTTGTCAAACCCAGTAAGAGTTATGCCCTCCTGGGATTTCAAGAGACGGCTAGCCTCAGACCCCTGAGCACAAGTCAGCACTGCGTAATCGAATGTGTTCTTTTCCATCCATTCTCTGATGTACCGTGGTGTTCCATACCCCAGGTCCAAATCGACCGGGATAACCTCCACCTCCCCTTCTATAAAATACCCATGCACAATGGACCTAGATAAATTATAAGATGTTCTGTCTAGGCATGCTATCCTCTTTCCTTCCCAGTCTACGTTGCAATCGACACTCCCCTGGTTAGTCCCTTTTCTTATAATAAACGTGAAATAAGGAACAGTGAATTCGTCAAATCTCCAATATTCCAATACCCTGTTTTTTACAGCGAGTAGAACATCCCTGGCGTCGTGGATCCCCCGGTTGTATTTAGAGTTTAGCATAAGGTTTATCTCTTTTATGTCTACCCCAACAGAACCGCCAATCAAATCTCCTGGCAAATTAGAGGAATTGTCCGAAATCACTACGTTCATTCTACAAGAAAAAAATTGCTTCTAATTCACGACCTTTCCTTCGATTATATCGATTCTATTCGTTCTGTCAACCTTATCGGACAGATACTCGAGATGAGTCACTAGCACAATAGCATTTGTTCTCCCTTGATTAATTAGCGTCTCCAAAAATTCAGGGACCTGAGCCATATTGTCCACATCGCAGCTTGTGAATCCTTCATCTATGTATAATGATTTACAAATAGGAACGGAGGTTTTCATTGATCTGGACAATGAAATCCTCAGACATATCCCCGCCGCAAATCGCTGAAATCCAGAAGATCTCTCGATAGGGACACCTCCAATTTTAAATATAAGACCACCATTTGCTGTACTGCACTCTAACTTCGCAATTTTTTTACTCTCGTTGTTCAGGTGTTCTATGAGAGTGTTTGTAGATTGAAGTAGATGCGGCAATACGCACTCTTTCAGATACCAAGAGCGATACCCGATGAAGCACGAATATATACGATTCAAGAGCCCTTCCCTATTGTTCAAGTGGTCTACGCACTCGCCTAGAACCTTTCGCTTTGTCTTCATCTCGCTCATGTTGAGAGAATTCAACATCTCTGCTGCCCGCGTCTCTGCCAAAAGAAGTTCTAGATCTTTCACCGTTTTCCGTGTTATATCCGTCCCCCCAACCATGCATAATACTTCCTCCTTCCCAATTTCACCTACTTCTTTCGAATATTGCCACATTTCTGCCTGGTCGTACTCATCGATCGCTTTTGCTCTCAGAGCCATCAACTCATCTCTTTCTTTAATGAGGTTCTCAACTGATTCATGTTCCTTTGATGACCCTATCACGACCGATCTCCTAGAAAGACACGACTTGCAGTTTTCATTTAACTCTTCGATCACTCCGCTTCTGACACCCTTTGTCTCAGATACGTAGATATCGTTTCTTAAAGTCGCAGAGGTAAGAATTTCGTTTATTCCGATCAATCTTTTATCGTATTCCTCTTTATTTTTTAACGCCTTCGAGTTTAATAGGTTTCTCGAGAAAACAATCGCATTCATAAGTTGGTTGTTGGTGTACTTCGCTCCACCCCTACTCTCCGATCGGGCAATATCGTTTTCTACCGAGTTCAGTACAGCGGATATTTCTGTCTTCACTTGCTTGTGGGCGAGTGCCGAAACTTTAAGAAGATCTGCGAATGCTATTGTGACGTCACTTCCCGTCAGTCTCTCTAAAGCTTTCATTTTATCCTTGTCAGAGAACTCGAGGAAATCGCAGTCGTTGTTTTGGGTTATCATCGACGAAAGTAAAAACTCGTCCGGAGAACCGATGATCTCTTCCACAAACTTGTCCACTGAAGGCTTGCCGGATCTTGTCTGAAGGTTATTCTTATTCATATCTATCGCTATCGCAGATGACCGGACAGAAGTTCCAGAAATCTCGATTTTTCTTTTGATACAGTAGGCCTCGCCATTTTCAAGCTTTATCTCGATGGATGACATCGCGGACTTTGACTCTCTGTTTATTAAATACTGGGCAGACCCGTGCTTAGAACGACTGGGGAATCCTGTGCCAAACAGACTAAAGAATATTGCTTCCAACAGAGATGTTTTTCCTGCTCCGTTTTTAGCGTTCAGAAGTCGTATCCCTCCGAAAGACAGATCTATACTGTTTGCTTCGGAAAAGCAAAGAAGACCCTGAAACTTTAGTACCCCGAAGCTATACCCCATCGAGTTTTTAGATCTCTCCATGGACGACTTGAGCAATTCCTCAAATGTCTGCTGGGCCTTCTTTATCTTATCGTTCCTCTGGGATATGCTCGGAGAAAACTTCTCGCAATTTTCGAGAGACGGTGGAAAACTCACGAGTTGTTCCTTTGTAAGACCCATGATCATTCTTGTTTCTTTCTCGTCCTCCTCGTGTATATTTCTGCATACGTAATCTACCCAGCTTCCCCTTATGTCTTCTCTGCGCTCTTCCTCCATTGTGTCTTTATTCTCCTCTTTCCCCAAAGTAACTACTGAGGAATCCTCAGGTTTTTCTGCCATGATTTTAGAGTGAACCGTCTCTACGCCCAGTTTTTTGAGAGTGTCCTCTACCAAGATTCTGTCGGATTCAGTCCCCCTTACCCGTACATCTACACTTTTCATAGGGAACCTTCCAAGCTCTATCTCTTGTTCCAGGTTAATCTCTCTTCCAAGTTCCCTGAATTCGATTATCCCGGATTTAATTCTTGTCGTAATCTTTCCATAGCTCGAACGTATTTTTGTTCTTTCGACAGTCTTATTGTTCGTATCCCAAATCAAGAAACCGTGTCCATCAAGGCTCTCGGCGTGGCTCTGCTGGACCATGCTTCCCGGGTATCCGTATGCCACCTTTCCGAATCCGCCGTCAACGCCCCAAGATACAGACCCGTCCTTCTCCTGGCGAACCGACCCGCCCACCTGCTGCAAGTGAACATCTCCTGCCAAAACAAGGTCGTACCCTTTCTTTTCAAACAAGGATAGGGGTATCTTACTTTGAATGGATTTTCCAGTGGATATCCTTGACCCCGACAGAGTCGCATGCAACAACGCCACGCTCGTCTTAAGCCCTGACATCTCGGGAACTAACTGGGTTAACCTTTCGTGATCGATAATTTCTTCGGAGCGCGTATGTCCATTGATGGAGAAGTCCCTAACACTAATTGCTGCAAATTCGACATCCCCAACAGAGAATTTCTTGGTATACTTGTGGTATGTCACTTTGGAGTATGACGCCACGGCAAACTCAAGCATGTCAGGTTCCTCTGGATATGTTTGATCCCAATCGTGGTTACCTCCTATTACGTGGATTTCGTCGCAGAACTTCGAGAGACCCTTGAGGAAGTAATGGATTAGACTCAATGTACTCCCGCTTGCGTGAAGCTTTGAGTCAAATACATCCCCGCAAATAACCGATATGTCGACCTTATCCTCTAGGTTGGAAAGAACCTCAAACACCTTTTCAATCACGTGCTTATACTCCTTCACTCGAGCCCTCCTGGAACTTCCATAACGGAAGTGTGTGTCTGCGAGATGTAAAATCCTCATAACCTTTTTCTTCTTCTCACAAAAAAATAATAAAGTTTATAACTTTTTAAAATTGATGGACAATTTTAAAAAATCTTTGAACGAGTTATCTCCTCTCGCTGCTGCGGCATACTATGGAAATAGGGAATTGTTGTCTCAATTGATTTTGAGAGGGGGGTCTGTGAATGCCACATATAGTTGCAAATACAGCCCTCTCTATGCGTCCTGTTATGCAGGACACGCTCTAATCGCAGGTACGTTGATAGAGTTCGGGGCCTCAATGTACGAGATTTCTAAAGGATCTGGGATGAATCCTATTCAGATCGCTTGCTTTAACGGCCGCTACGAAACAGTTGTCCTTCTCTTCCTGCACGGAGCCAACTTTTCGATGGAGATGGGATGGTCCCCCCTGTATTTGGCGGTCTATAAAGGCCATACAAATATCGTAATGTACCTTTGCTCAAAGGGCGTGGACGTAAATGGAGGGGAGAACGACCCAGAAACACCTCTGTGTCTGGCTTGCCACTCGTGCGATGTTGAGCTAGTGAAACTCCTGATCTCAAGGGGCGCGAAAGCAGACACCTGCAATGCTGAGGGGGTAACGCCATTGATGATATCGATTCTCAAGAAGAACGTGGAGATATCCAATATTTTGATAGAAAAGGGAGCGCCTCTCAACTTCAGGAGGGGGGATGGTTTGACGTTCGATGATTTGAGAAATAACGACGAATACTCTGACGTATGCAAAAAAATACTAAAAGAGGAAGGAGCCTTCTCAATCTATTATGCAGAGGACGAAATTTCTTCTACCTAGAACCTAGAAGGAATTACTTTTTTCTGAGAACTATCTTTTTGGCCCGTCCGCTTATGTCCTCCCCAGTCTTCGCAACCCTTTCTTGGACCTTGCGAATACCCTTGCTTGAGCTTTCGAATAGAATCTCTTCTGCGGTCAGCGCAGCTTTTCCGAGGAAGCTTTGGGGTCCGGAGAGAACAACAAAGACGGGGAGGAGGAATGCGGCGAGGTAGCTCAAAACAATGAACCAGGACCAGCCCTGAAGAAGAGAGCGACGGTTGTCTTCTGAGCACTCGCACCCGGCCTTGATCATGTCGCCCACCCAGCGGATTGCGAAGTAGTGAAGAACGAAAGATGTAACTCCGATGGTGAAGAAGACTCCTTGCAGCATCACCTGGTGTTTCATGAGAGCGGGGGAATCGAAGAACTTGAACGCCATCGCGACCAGGATTGCGGCGATTTGTATCATGTAGAAGTACCTGATGTACTTGAGGAGGGGAGATGAAGCGCATTGGCAGTCGGGAACGGTCTCTAGTTTGGTAAGATACCCTAGAAGTGTGGAATACACGAACAGGAGGACCAGATCGATAGATAGTTTACCAACGGTGATAGAATCCATCATCATTACTATATGCAAAAAAGATTTTTTTTTTAGAATCCTAGTATGCCCTTCAAAGTAATGAAACTTAAAACAGATGCAGCTAAATTCTTTGGTACGAGCGAGGACGATGGAACAATGGTTCTGAAGAAGACGTGGGAACACATCAAGGAAAAGGGTCTTCAGGTAAAGAAGGCGGATGGTACTACGACACGCGACATCAAGCTCGATTCCACTCTGGCTAATCTGTTCAGAGCTAAGGAGGGAGAGATAGTTTCTCAGTTCAAGCTTAACTCAAAGAAATACCTCAGATCTGTTTTTATCCTTTGATTTGATTTTTTGTAGGGTTATGAACGAAATATATATATGATAAAAATAAGGAGGAGAGTTAATAACTCTGAACACAATGTATCCGGTATTCAAATGAGTCACCATTGGGACGGCGGCGATGATCCTCATGAAATTCTACCAGGAACAGAAGACCAAAATGAAGCAGAGAATAAGGGTAAAATTAATGTCAACAAACGGTCGAATGGATTAGAGAAGATAGAGGAGTGCTGCAATTGCGGTAAGAAATATAAAGAGGATGATGCCTCGTTTATTACTGTAGACATGGCAGATCCTGAAACGATGCCTATATTTGTTAGGAATGAAAACGATGCTATAGTATATTCTAAATATATGAAAAGTCCGCATATTATATGCTCATACGAGTGCGCGCATAAACTAAATCAGACCATAAACATGGGGAGGTATAAGTATCTGGAAATACAGGGGGTTCTTTCCAGATTCAAAATAACGACAGATATGGCAAACCCGCAACCATAATTTTTTTTCGTCAAAATGGGTGCCGGAAGTCTTCTACAATTGGCTGTTGCAGGAAGAGGAGCTCAGGCGTATACGGTGGAAAGTTCATCAAGAACAGATAGAGGAATATGGGAACCCCCTTCAGATAACAGTCGAGAGAGACATCAGGCCTTTTCTATAGAATCTTACGAACTTCAATTCGAAACATCCCCTTCTTTGACTCACATAAATGGAGGTAAGTATAGAGTATTCATACCTAGACACGGAGATCTACTACAGAAGGCGACTCTGACATTTAAACTCCCTCCTATCTACTCCACAGACCAGTATCAATTCCGGTGGTGCAGATACCCCGCACTTGCTTTTATAGAGAGAATTGATCTTTACGTTGACAACACTATAATAGATACCGTGTACCCCGAGTTTGAGGTCATTTACAGAGATGGTTCTTATCGGTATCCGAACCGCGTAGATGTGTACGAAGACTTAGTTGGTGACATATTTGAAACGACCGATCCTGTTCTTCAAACCCCGATAGTAACCGTTGTGAACAATGTATCTACCTACATAAATTACCGAGACTACACAGTTGTAGGGGAGGAATCCATAAAGGAGAGGAGAGTCTACGTGCCAATTAGCATGTTCTTTTCTAAAGGGACAAAAAATGCACTTCCTTTGTTGAACATGCAATATTCTCAGGCATACTTCGACGTCACTTTCAGACCTTTAAGGGAGACATACCGTGTATTGAGACCTTCTAATCCATCTCTAGGGCATCTTGCTCCAGAGGGGTCAGACGACAGAATAGAATCGTTCGTATATCCTTCAGGAAACTCTAATGGTGACGTCAGTATTCCACTTGAAGCATCGGTGTTTGCGACATATGTTTTCTTAGAGAATAGAGATAGGATAGAACGATCTTTGAAGAGTCGGCTTGACTATGTTTCGGAGTTTATGAGGTACGAGACTGTCCTTGGAATCGAGGGGAACACAACAGTAACGCTGACACAATTTGCTTATACGACAAAGACTTTATTTTGGTTCTTTACGAGAAGCGACAGATATTCCAGAAATAATTTTGGAGATTTCTCCAAAGAAGGAGATGGCGGGGGTCTCGGAGAATTGGACGAGCCGATGAAAAGGTGCGGTCTTCTCTTAAGAGGGATGTTAAGGGAGGAGGATAAGCCAGCTTATTTCTACAGATCAATTCAGTCTTACTACAACAGCTTCACCGGAAGCCTTCCCGTTGGGGTATACATGTATTCGTTTTCGACTTTAACCGATGGAAGCAATAAAGAAGCTGGTTCGATCTCTTTGGGATCCACAGGGAAGCTCCAGTTCAGACTCGAAATGAACATGCCTTCCGAACAAGGTGTAAGTTATGACATGCACGTATATGGATTGACAACGAATGTGTTTAGGGTTTCTTCTGGCCAAGCAGGTTTAGTGTTTGTTTGAAAAAAAGGAATTCATTGCGTCATAATTCCCGTCAATATATAGATATATACAATGAATGCAGAAAAAATGTATCAAACATTCAACGAAAGTACCGTGAACTTTGTTCAGGACTTCTCGCTAGTTTCAAAGTCCTCTATGTTTTCAATATACCCTGAACTTTTAAAGTCATTTGTTAAAACAAACCCTTTAGTTCTTCAGGAAAAGCTTAACCAATACTTGTTTTCCAAGTATTCAACTCATATAAAAGAGCGCGACAATAAATTCTTCTTGAACCAAGACTTCACCAACGACATTTCAACGGGAAATGAAAAGATGGTCATGATGATTATAGATGCTATTAGGAAGGAATGGACGAATTCTACGGAAGAAACCAGGGATAATATATGGAAATGGCTAAACGTTCTTTTGAAACTATCGAACAAAATAGAAATCATGAAAATCAAAAATGCATAAACAAACCATAAAGAATTCCATACAAAAAAAATAAATTGCGTGGCAGTCCTTAGTGCAGAGAATGAACTACAGGTTTATTCCCGGCATTGGACAACCCGGATGCTCTGTTCAGATTAGAATATCAAATATACCTGACGCAGGGTACGGAGTTTTTGCAAAAAGGTTGATCAAGAAAGGAGAGCCAATATGTCTATACCTGGGATATACAGTTCCGGAAAACACTCTCCCACCCATCGATATTTTGGAGAAATATTCTAACTATGCGCTGGAATCTTACAGTGGTTTTACTATATATGGATACCCAGTGACTTCGATAGATAGCGTTCGGACAGGATATCAACCTGGACCGATGATAAATGATGCGGTTCATAAAGAAATTACAGGATTCGAAAACAACGCATCCTGGACGTATTTCCGTGATTGGAAGACGATTGTATATATATATGCAACTAGAGATATTCATGCAGATGAGGAGGTATTTATTGAGTATGGGTACACGTACTGGGTCAAAAAGAATATGTGGTTTTCATCTTCATCTCTCATAAAGGCCGCATGTGCTCTCTCGAACATAACAGGAAATTATGTTGGAATGATAGACAATAGAAGCAGCGAGGAGATAAAGAGGAATGAGTACAAGACTAGGTTTGAGAATATAACGAAGAATGAGTGTCCAATATGTAGAATAAAGCACGACATCTCATTCCTAAAGATCAGAGCAGAACGCAAGAGCCTGTACCTTCTCTGTATATCTACAGATACTGCTTACAGAATCGTGAACAGAAGGGGCAATTATTCTGTTGTCAGAAAAAGACAGATGAATAAGAATACCGGACTAGGACCAATATTGGCAAGACCTCTGCGTAGAAGAAATGTGCAATCTATCCCAATAAAATGAAGGGAACAGACAGTAGGAGAAGCAATGTATTTTTTATCGAACGCGAAGACGTTCTGCTATATGAAGGAAACGAAGGGACAGGAGTTGTAGAAGAAGAAATGGTTGGCGACGGCGTGTCCTGCTCAAGGGAGTCTGCCTGGTTTGTGTTAGGAGACACAGGAGTTGAATCTTCAATGGGCTCTACTAGTGTGGCGAGCGTGGATACAATCTGGTCTGAATTCTCCACAAATTTATCCACCATTATCGTATTAGAAGAACTCACCTCCACGTCGTAGTCAATTCCACCCTCTACGGCACCTCTCTTGAGAGACAGTCTACGTTTCTCATTCAACGGGAACAACTCTATTAGAAGATCATTTTCTTCGCATGTATCAGTTACATTGAATAAAAGATTATACACTTCTTCGATTCCATTGCAGGACTCTTCTGGACATTCAAGGTCTTCGCAAACACTTTCGGCAACCACAGCTGGATCTGTCCCGAACGGGACTGATACAGGAATCTTAGAGGCATACTTTCCATTGGATAGTCTGTTTATGACACCGTAATTGCTACCGGACGACAGAAGCGTGACGATTGCGTCTTTTTCTTCTTCTTCTCTGCAAGTATTCCCAACAAAGTACGGCGCCTCCAGAGGACAGTCACATATAACTCCTGTAAGTTTGAATCCTTTGAACTCCTCCACAAACTCTTTGTGGACTTGTACATTCTTCTTGTTGCTATCTTTTTCGTAAAGGTCAGAACATCTGTATCCCGAAGTAGTCTTCAACGGAGAATCAGACGAGCACTCCCATCTTTTTGTCGTCTCCTCGTATTTTGAGTTTGATACATCACACCTTCCACCACTGCAGGATCCAAAGCATTTATTTATGCATTTGAGACCCCCATCCTCTGAAACTTCACATTCTCCAGAACTTCCGCAGGGCGAACCTTCGACAGCGCATGAGAAAGGAAAGTTAGGGTCTACCTCACATAAGCCCTCTGTTTTGGTTCGGTACCCCTCTTCGCATACACACCTTTCCTCAATGCAGGAAACATGCTCTCCAAAACAGATCCTGTTTTCCAGATAATTGCACTCCTCTCCAAGAGATATGGAGGCGACACATCGTTCATCTATGCATGTCGTCGACAGACAATCTAAATCTCCGGAACACGCATTTCCCAGCGCTGAAAGGCAGATTCCTTGTTCGCAAGCCTCGCCAAAGGGGCATACGTTTTCAACGGTATCACACGCATCTCCGGGGGTGGCTCGAACAATAAAAGGTAATAGTACGATAATAGATAGAATCAAAATAGTCTGCACTGTCATTTACTCTTTATAAAAATATGCTGCAGTCGACGGGCGCCAACTCCGAGAAAGAAAAAACTCGTAGAGAAAAACGTGGGAAGAATATGGTGGAGAAGACTATGGTGCTGATAAAGGATATCAAGATACCCCCAGTTCCACAAGACTTTCTGGACAAAGCAGTGGAGAACAAGGTCGCTGAAGTAACGAGCTCTTTAGGGTACGTTAAAAGCATTGATAGAAAGGATATAGTAAGCGTCAATCTATTTGATATGAGTGTCCAAGTAGAGATCACATTGATACCTTATTCTCACGGAGACGTTGATCACTGCGAATACATAACTACGGTTGCGGAAAGGCACATTTTTACAACTAAAGAAATACCCGGACTTCTCCTTATTGTTCCTGAATTTATGGAGAAGATAGATGTTGAAAACCACCCCAGGAAAGGGTATATCATTAGACCTATTGTTCGTCTTGGAATGCGACACACAATCTCGGGAGAGACGACTGGAAACTACCATGCCGCGGCAACCCTAACGTTTGATAAATCCGTGTACGATAAGATTGAAGACCAGAAGAAGAAGGTAGAGGAACTAACTGAAAAAATTGAGGAATAGGTATGGACCAGAATACTCCGGTCAGCAAGATACAATTGATAAATGACATGCTGGATATCCCGCCCCTTATCAGATTTATAATAGCAGCATTTATGTTTATCATACTCGTATTCCTCTATCTTTTTGACTATAAGGATTATAGTCGAGTGACCGAACTTGTTGTTCTATGTATAATTTTTATAATTTTATTGGTATATGTTTCTTTCGGAAGAAAGAAAGAATTTAGTATTGCGCAATTTCAGAAATTAAGAACTAAAGATACTTTCTTTGTTTTACTTCCCTTTATAATTGCAATTTTATTTTCTATTATCGGTATTTCTATTATCGATATTCTTCTCTCAGAAGATCAGGATTGGATAAGGAACCTGATATTGAGCATGCTTCTTGCAGGATGGTTCGGTATTGGTTTATTCCTTATCATCAATTTTAAAACTTCGTTTGTTCGCGAATACGTTATTCTTGCCTTTATGACTTATTTCGCACACATAATCGTATATAGTATTAAGCATATATTCTTCGAAAATTAGTAAGTTGTTGTGTAATGTCCTGGGTCATTGTGCATTCAGGTCCCTAAGAGTGGCACTCTAGGGCTGTCCATGTCATGTTTACGGGCGTATTTTCACATCGGGTTTCGTTCCCTCTTTTTCCCATCTCCCTTCCAACCCTATCTTTGTCCTCCAGATCAGACAGATCAATGGTTTGATCTGTCTGATCAATGGTTTGATCAACGAGTTTGCAAACCTTTTTTCCTTCTTCGAGAGTTATTCTCATTTGGTCTGGGCAAACATTTGTCGGGTAGTTTACATCATTTTTTCTATCCTTGAAGGTTATAAATTTATAAATGATGTAGCTGTCAATAAGCAACATTCCTGTCAGCGCTGAGAAAATCCCATACCTACTAGAAATGAGGAGGGGTCTCTTCCCAATTGCCTCTGACCCCGACAAGAAAATAACAGAAATGATGAGGATGGTAATAAGCGCGTAAACTATACTTGTGACCAGCAATGTCCTCCTTATCCTGTGATATTCGACGGATTTAATTGTCTCCATACCACTGAAATCAAATTATTATTATGTTCTCTTTGAATGGGTTCAAAGTGCGAAATTCGTATAAAGAACGTCGCTAACCGTTCCCGAGAACTTCAGTTCGACAACAAAGTGTTTTCGAAAAACAGTGCATCTGAAAAGTTTGAATTAGAATGCCCGAAGTGCCTATTTTTATATGATAAAATATTGGACAACTATTCTAAGATGTCCGGAGTTTACGGGGGTTCTAAACAGGTGGTGTACAGCAGCGATCTGACATTTTTGAAAACGTTTGGAGGGTACTTGGAGATGAAGGGGATGAGCCATGCCTACGGTGGCGAGGATCACAAAGATGTCCTCACAAAAGGGGCAAAATACGTTTTATTGACTACAGGAAATGTATACGGTGTTCCGCTCGAAAGAAAGAGAATCTCCAAGCTCATAGAGAGGATCAACAACAGAGAAAATAATGCAAGAGGTCAGGATATATCGATTGTTCTTTTGTCTGATACTCTCCGCGAGGGAATCAGTCTATTCGACATCACCACCGTCCATATAGCGGATGAGCAAGGAGACTATAAAAATATAGAGCAGGCTATAGGCAGGTCAAGGAGATTGTGCAGTCATACTGGTTTGAATTTTATCGAGAATGAAGGGTGGAAACTAAATATCGTCTTGTATTCTGAGAAAGACTATAATCTCTTGATGAAGATTAAAGACGATAAAGAAACATTGATTCAGAGGCTATCGGTCGACAAGGGGTTAACGTGGAGGAAATTAATGAGGTCGGAATACGCAAAGAACCAGACGGGAGGGGACTTGATTGAGTTAGATGGGAAGCATAAGAAATTGTCGTTGTTCAACGCAATAAGCATTTTATTGTCGTCGGGGATTGTTCCGAAAACATCCAAATGGGAGAGAGATAAGTCTGGCTCTACAAAATTCAGGTTGTTCAAGTCGTTGGAGGAAAAGAAGGGCATTGTAAAAACAAAGAAGACGATAGAATTGTTTATGGCGCTAGGGGAGAGAATGTTTATATTGAAAAAGATGAGAATTTTCTCTAAGACACTTAGAAAAATATTAGACCATACAACAGAAAACAATATATACGACAAATCGGGGCTTCTTGATAAGTATCTGGGTTACATAGAAGAGAAAGATATAACCTACCCCACGCACGCGTTACCATCCCCCTCTAGTGTGTTTGAGAGATCTGACGTAGACCGGATTAGAGAACACGTAGAAAGAGAGTTTGCAGATTTGAACTGGGATTACGAGATGAAGGAGGAATTGGTGCCTTCTGCGGATTGCTCGGCAGAGATCAGACGTATATCCGAAAGAGACAGGAAGAATGTGAGAAGAAACCCGAGCCAGAGGTTTGTAGCGGGTTACTTCAAACCTGAATCTCATGCTAAGGGCTTCGTTGTAGCACATGCTGTTGGGTCTGGGAAGACTAGGACTGCCGCATTGGTGCTTAAGAACTTTGTTGCGACCCACAACTTGATATGGGTTACTCGGTCTGGACTAAAATTTTCAGTTATAAGAGAATTGGCCGATATTGATAAAGAACTCGTCGATTACGTCACGCGAATTTCTTATAAACAACTGGCGAACTTTGGAAAAGGCGAAAACAAACTCAACCTTGTAAAGGACAGTAGCAAACCATCTCTGGTTGTTGTGGATGAGGCACACTTATTAACACGAAAGGGTATAAGTAGTTTAAAAAGTAATGAAAAGGTATCCCTATCTGATCTCAAAGTCGTCTACGACCTCCTTCGACTTCCGGAGTTTCGTGTTCTGGCGCTCAGCGGGTCTCTAGATCATGATGAAGATATCGTGGAAGATGTCCTATTCATGTGCGGAGGTTATAATGGGAACGTATCTTATCTTGATCAGACATCGGATCCATCTAGATTTGCAAGACTAGAATTCTCTCTCGAAAAAGTTCCATCAGACCTATACCCCCATGTGTTAGAAAAAATAAAGAAGACATGCGGGGGAGCGGGAAAGCTTACTCAATGAAGCTTAATCCTCATTCGATTTTTTGTTGACTTCTTCACTTTTTTTCTATCGGCATTAACTCGTATCGCATCCTCCGGACAGGTCACAGACTCGATATAGGGGGCGAGGGCTAGTTTTGGTTCTCTGCCGGGCATGTCTTCTGGACTTTTTACGGGCTCGGGCTCGGGCTCGGGCTCGGGCTCGGGCTCGGGCTCGGGCTCGGGAAAAGAAGAGATAGCCGAAGTATGTATGGACTTGATGGAGGGAATTATTCCTTCCTCAACCTTCCTGGAGTAGGACTTCGTGAGAATAATAGATGCAGTTATATCCTTCACGAACACTTCTTTACTCGTATCGATCGTGTGCATGATGTCTTTTATTGTTGTTCGGATGAATTGTTTAGAGAAGGTGGACGAATTATCTCCGTGCACTTCTTTAAAGATATCGAGTATAATTGCCTCTGCTATGGGATAAATCCCGTCTTCTGCATATTTCTCATTTTCTCCATATTTCTCAAAAAGACTCTCTATAATAACTGAGACTCCTGTAAGGAGAAGATCGGCTCGATACATTCAACTAGACTACAAAAAAAACTTTCAACTATACGCGGAAATACTCAAACTAGAAAGTTTCCTGTGAAGAAAAAAAAGATAGTTAGGTTAAAATGCCGAAGCCCGTTCAAGTCATTAAACGCGATGGAAGCAGCGAAGATATCAACTTCAATAAGATTCTAGAAAAGCTGAATCGGCTATCAATAGACTACGAGCCCATACTCGATAAGGTAGACACCGCAAGAGTGGCGGCTAAAGTATGCGCTGGGGTATACGATGGAGTAACAACAAAGGAGCTGGACAGTCTTTCTGCAGAAGTTGCGGCGGCCTTAACCACGACCGAGGTTGACTATGGATACTTGGCTGCAAGAATCATAGTTTCCACCGTCCACGAGACTACCTCGGGAACCGTGAGAGGGTACCTAAACTCTCTAAAGGAAACTGAGATTTTGTCAGATGAGACAGTAGAGGTTTTGACCAAGTATGGCGATGAGTTAGACAAGGTAGTTGACCATCGCGTAGACTATAACTACACATATTTTGGAATCCAGACTCTTCTTAGAAGCTATCTCCTAAGAGATGCTAAAATGAATGTTTGCGAGAGACCTCAATTCATGCACCTGAGAATTGCAGTAGGGATCCACGGATCAAACATAAATGAGATCATTCATACCTTTAAGAGGCTTTCTCTCGGGGAGTTTACGCATGCGTCTCCAACTATGTTTAATGCGGGGACGAGAAAGAATCAATTGAGCTCATGTTTCCTATTGACCACAAAAGAAGACTCCATTAAGGGTATTTTTGAGACTATTCAGGAGTGTGCTTTGATTTCGAAGTCTGCGGGAGGAATAGGACTGAATGTACATGATGTAAGATGCAGAAATGCTCTGATTAAGGGGACAAACGGAACATCAAATGGGATCGTACCAATGTTGCGCGTATTTAATGCGATGGCAAGATATTGTGATCAAGGAGGAGGGAAAAGGAAGGGAGCAGTGGCGATTTATATTGAACCTTGGCATTCAGATATTTTCGAGTTTCTTGATCTCCGCAAGAATCACGGATCAGAGGAACAGAGAGCCAGGGATCTATTTTACGGCCTCTGGATTCCAGACCTTTTTATGAAAAGAGTACAGGAAAACGGAGACTGGCACTTGATGTGTCCTAACACGTCTAAAGGGCTGTCAGATGTATACGGAGAAGAGTTCAACAGACTTTATGAAGCTTACGAGAACGAGGGAAAATACACCAAAAAGATCAAAGCTAGAGAACTGTGGATGACGATTATGAGGTCCCAAATAGAGACCGGGACACCATACATGCTTTATAAAGATGCGGCGAACATGAAAAGCAACCAGTCGAATCTTGGAACGATTAAAAACTCTAATTTGTGCACAGAGATCATAGAATTTTCTTCTCCAAAAGAGACTGCGACATGTAATTTAGGCTCAATCGTACTGAACTCCTTTGTTGTTGACAAAGACTCCACTAGAAGGTCGAAGAGAGGGTCAGATGGACGATTGGTGGGGTCTAACGACGCATACCTCAGGATGTTCGACTTCGACGGTCTCAGGGAAGCTGCAGGAGATTTGGCTTTCAATCTTAATATGGTGATTGACAGAACATTCTACCCATCCGAAGAGTCTAGAGAATCGAACATGAAACATAGGCCTATTGGTATAGGGGTTCAAGGTCTTGCAGATGTCTTCATGTTGCTGGGTATCCCATACGAGAGTGAGGAAGCAAAGACTATGAACTTCAGAATTTTCGAAACAATCTACTATGGGGCTTTGGAAAAATCATCTGAGATGGCTGTATCCAAGGGAACTTACAGCACTTACGAGGGCAGTCCTGTGAGCAAGGGACTTCTTCAGTACGATTTCTGGAACATCGAAGAGAAGAGACTGACAGAGAATTGGGCTGTTTTGAAAGATAGAATAAAGAAAACAGGGGTATACAATTCTCTATTGGTTGCTCCAATGCCGACTGCTACAACAGCGCAAATTCTAGGAAACACCGAATGTTTTGAACCATTGACATCTAACCTGTATATCAGGAGAGTTCTGTCTGGAGAATTTGCTGTGGTGAACAGACATTTAGCATCAGATCTTTCCGACAATGGAGAGTGGACAGAGAAAGTGAAGAGCGAAATTATAAAGCATAACGGGTCCGTTCAAACCATAGATTGTTTGTCCGAGGAGAAGAAGAATATTTACAAGACAGTCTGGGAAATATCACAAGAGACTACCATAGATATGGCCGCAGACAGGGGAGCGTTCGTAGACCAGAGCCAAAGCCTCAACCTATTCGTTAAGGACCCCACTTTCAACACCCTGACTTCTCTCCACTTCAGAGGCTGGAGGAAGGGATTGAAAACTGGTTCTTACTATATTAGATCGCCTCCTGTTGTAGACCCTGTTAAAATTACGATCGACAAGCAGATCAGCGAGAGCAAAAAATCAGGGTATGTGTGCACGGACGATGTTTGCGTTTCCTGTTCTTCCTAGAATCTGAATAGCTCTACGCTTTTCTCATCTCTTTTGTCTTTTGTAGCATCCTCTGTTTTAATAAGATTAATAGGGAGACTATTGACGTCTTTCACAAACTTGAGATAATGCTCAATTTCGACAACAATATTATCAACAGCATACTCTAGAACGATTTCATTAAGCTCTTTTATCTGAGATATCAGTGTTAAGTCTTCTCTGTTTTTTGCATTCTGAAGATAAACAGACTGCATTATAACAAGGAGTTCAGTATCACTTTGCCGTGATATGGTTTTGCCTGTTTTCCTGTAAACCCTGTATCTCATGGTTGTATGAAGGCTCTCAAAATTAACACGGGAGAAGAAAGAACAGGCGAGCTTGCTCTTGTAAAGGTTTGATCCTAGCGAGTTAATTAAATCCTGGTCTGTGAGACGTCTGTCCATAACTCAAAAAAAAGTTTTTTGTCACATCTGAGTAAAGTCAATTGTTTTGACCCTGGCGACAATGTCGCTGATGTTGAGGATGGTCTCGAGCGTCGCAGGGTTGGTATCCTTTTCTTTGAACCAGTTAATTAAATCTATGGTCTTATACGCGTATTCGCCAGAATCTCCGAATATAATAACCCCATTTCCGCTGGTAACAATATCCTGTGTTAACGAACATACTATATCTTTGTCTGTCTCCCTCAAGCATCTTACCCCCCATGGAGATTTTGTTCTAGAAATAATGTTTATCATTCTTTGGTCGTTTACAATGCGAGCATAGTCGAGAGGCTTTAGACCGAACTGGTCTTCAAATTCGACTGACTCCCCTTCAGAAATCAAGCGTCTTACAAGCTGAACATTCCCAGAGATTACAGCCTGTGACAACATTGACACCCTCGTACATTAAATGATACATTTCTTCACAGGATTATAAACTCAGAAACTTCTGGGAATTTCTGTGGAATATCGTAGAATGAGTATAGAAGAGATGATATTTCAAAGCACGGACTGGAGAGAATGCAGCGTGTTTGAGAAATACCGCGTCTGGGTTGTTGGGAGATCGATGGACGGAAGTTCGGTTTCTGTACAGGTTTCGAATTTCAGGCCATATTTCTACATAAAGCTCCCAGAAGGAGTCGACACAGGTACGGCAAAGGGGTTTATATTATCCCAGTTGCCTACAGGGAAGGTGTCAGAAGGTTTCGACGTCAAGATACGCTTCATGGTAAAGAAAGACATTTGGGGGTTTCGAGGAGATCGTCAGGAGGGAATGTTTGCTCTCATCAGTTTTGCCAATAAGCTTGGGTTCCTAATAGCGAAGAGAGACCTCGGAGCAGGCTCTGGAATACATGGAGCCGCAAAAGAAGCTTACAAAAGGGGATATCGTCTATATGAGTCTAATTTGGAACCAATGACACGTCTGATTCACACCCTCAGGATCAAACCTTGCGGGTCTTGTCGTATCGATCCTACTATTAAGGAGGTTAGACCAGGGTCAAAATCTACAAAGGCAGACCACGAATATCATGTGGACTATAACCAGATTGGACCTTACGAGTACAATAAAGTATTCCCTATCAGAATCGCATCGTTCGACATAGAAACTTCCAGTTCCCATGGAGAATTCCCGTCGGCTCGTAAAAGGTTCGTTCGCCAAGGTTCGGAAATTCTATTGGACTGGGAGAGGCTGGATGGACGTAAAAAGACCGCCGAAGAACTAGAGCGTATTTTGGAAGAATCGTTGAATAACACAGATTTCAAGGTAAATACACAGATTAAAATGCGCACTATCGCGAACTCCTTGGTTTCTCAGTTAAATGGGGCAGAACCCGAAGAGGTTTCACAATCTCTTATGTCGATAATGGGATATAGTCCAGAAGAGTACCCTGTGAATGGGGACAATTGCATACAAATAGGGCTTACGATTAACACATTGGGAAAAGACGTGGATAGGAGGATTCTATTTACTCTGCACAAAGGCGACGGATGTGAAAGAATTGATGGGGTAGAAATCAGGGAGTTCATGTGCGAGAAGGATCTGATAGTAACGTTCATGAACTGCCTAGTCGGAGAAGAGCAAATCGACGTTCTTACCGGATACAATACATGGGGGTTCGACTGGGAGTTCATTGTTGATCGAATGACAGAGCTAGGAATTGGTGAAAGAAACGATGATACTAAGAGAACAGAAATGCAGGGAGTAGACCTTGAGGAAATGACTAAAATTAGAGGAATTCGCCCATCCTACATAGAGAAACGGCTGAGCTCGTCAGCCCTCGGAGACAATGTCCTTAAGTTTGTGGATATTCCCGGAATAGCACAGTTCGATCTGTTGAAATTTGTTCAGAAAGAGTTTAATCTAGATAGCTATAAACTCAACAATGTGTCTCAACATTTTCTCAAAGATAAGAAGGAAGACTTGAGCGCCGAAAGAATGTTTGCACTCTGGAAAAGTGGGAAGCCAGAGGAAATTCGGGAAATTGGAGTATACAATATCAAGGACTGTGTTCTATGTAACAAGTTGGTCGAATCCTTGAATACACTTCAGGCTTCTTTTGCTATGGCCAATGTGACTCTTGTTCCCTTCATGACCCTTTTTACTGCTGGACAAACTAAGAAGATCCAAAGTATTGTTTTGGAGGAAATATCAAAAAGAGGGTACGTTTTCCCTTCTATACCCGACCAACCCGAACTTGGAAGCTTCGACTACTGTACAACATGTTTGAAACGCCCTCCTAAGGTTACCGTCGTTTACGGTTCTATAAAGGACAATGGAGCTAGAAGATGCATAGACTGCCGTCTCGAAGATGACATCAATCTCAACTCTTTCGAGGGAGCAATCGTGCTGAGCCCTAAGGGAGGGAAACATGAGGGAGGAGGGTTTATCAGCGAGGACCCTATAGCCGTCATGGACTTCGCATCATTGTACCCCAGCTGCATAAGGAGTAGGGATTTCTGTTTCAGCACAATTCTACTAGATTCTAATTATCTTCCAGACAAAAACGACGATCGATACAGAATTTACGAAACGTCATTCGACACTTTCGACCACGAGAGAAAAGTGATTGGAACTAAGAAAGTAACATACGTTACCAGAAAGAACGAAGACGCAATACTTCCCTCTATCTTGACAAAGTTACTGACAGCAAGGAAAGAAACAAGAAAGAGGATAAAGGAAAAGGCTCTGATTTGCAAATGTGGGGAAAAGCATTCTGTCAAAGAACCATCGTGTGATATCTGTGGTAAGGCCGACGAGACCTGGAAAGAAGCCGACATGTACGACGACCTGATGAAACAACAACTGGATGCTCTACAGCTCGCTTTCAAGATAACTGCAAATTCTACTTATGGAGCGCTGACGGCTCCCGGTAGAGCTCCTTTGAAACTAAGAGACATCGGTCAAAGTGTTACCGCAGAGGGGAGAAAGATGGTATTGCTCGCTAGAGACATCTCCGAGGAGTATGGCGGAGATGTCAGGTATGGAGACTCAGTTACAGCCTATACCCCAGTCACGGTCAGAGTTAAAGGGAGAGTACAATCTGTTAGGATTGACGAGCTAGCGGATCTCTACAGCGGAGGGTCTACCTGGACACCAATGCTGGAAACTCCAGGCAAAGAAAACAAGGAGGCATGCGAGCTCTCTGGCGTTGAGTCGTGGACAGAGAATGGATGGACACCATGTCGCCGCGTTATCCGCCACGTGCTCGCACCCCACAAGAGGATCGTCCGCGTAGTCACCCAATCCGCGGTCGTAGACTGCACAGACGACCACAGCATAGTCAAGGCGGATGGGGAACCACTACATGCTAATGAAGCGTGTGTTGGGATGAATCTCCTCCAACGACCCATTGAATTTGAACGCGCCCCTACCACAGATATCATTGGAATGTCCGCCGCAAAGGCACAGGTACTCGGATACTTCTTTCGTTCCGGAAGATGCGAACCTTCAGGGAGAGATCCCTCATGGGAACTCGACAATCTTTCCGACGACCTTGTTGAGGGTTACTTGGCTCTCTGCGCTGTCGCATACCCTTCGTACGATTGGATTGTCCTCCCCAAGTTTGAGAGGAACGGGATGTTCAAAATTGAACCTCGTTCAAAGAATTACAGAGGAAACGCAGATATAGTTAAAGACACATTGGATCTCATGCAAAAAGGAGTACAAATTCCAGCAGAAGTTCTTAATGGGTCAAGTGAAGTCCGTCAAGCTTTCTGGGATGGGATGCATGACGCAGAAGAAGGTGCGAGGGAGTGTACGCAAGTAACAGCGAAATCGCAGATTAGCGCCTCGCACATCTGTCTCCTTGCCCAATCTCTTGGTTTCGTGAACTTCAGTCTGAATATAAGCGGGGAACACCCAGAGACCTTCCTGGTCACTACAGACGCATCTTCCCTGAGGGAGAAATCTGCAGTTGTTAAGAACCTGCTGACCATCCCATACTCCGGGTTTGTGTATGACCTCACTACCGATAACCACCACTTCCAGGCAGGGGTCGGAAGCCTTATCGTCCACAACACCGACTCTGTTTTCGTGAGTTGGGGAAAGAAAAGCTCGATAGAGGACACAATCAAGACCGCGGAAAAGGTATCGGAGGAGATTAACAGGCGTCTTCCAAAACACCAAGAAATAGAGCTGGAGAAGATTATGCATCCAATGATTTTGTTCACAAAGAAGAGATATTGCTACATGAGCCATGACCCCCTGAATTACAGCCCTGGAAAGAAAGGGCGATTTGTTGCAATGGGTATTCAATTGAAGAGAAGAGATCAGGCTCCCGTTCTAAAAGATGTTCTATCGGGGATGATTATGTGTATCATGAGAGAAGAAGGGACACATAAAGCCATGGAATACCTAGACACGTTTATGAAGGATATGTTGAACGATAAATTTGATTTGGATAGTTTTGTGACTTCGAAAACATTGAGAGCAACTTACAAAAACCCAGAGATGATCGCCCACAAGGTATTGGCCGATAGAATCCTCGCAAGAAATCAATTTAAACCTCAGCCAAATGAGAGAATTCCGTACGTTCATATCAAGGTTCAAGGAGGAGAATTATTGAAGCAGGGAGATACAATTGAACATCCCGATTACATAAAAGCTAATCCAGAAATAAAGGTTAACTATGCGAAGTACATAGATCTTATTTCCTCTCCTGTTTGCGATTTGATTGCCCTATTTCTGGGGGAACGGGAGGGATGCTACTGTGAATTCCCGATGGATATCGAAAACAAGAACGCTTCCTCATGGGCAAAAGTCCATGTACTGGGGAAATACCTTGAATTAGCAGGAGTTAAGCAAAAAAGGACTAACACCGTCCCTAAAAACCAACCTTCTGTTAAGAGATATTTTACCACTGCTCCAAAGTCGTCAACAGATACGGCGTCCCTCTCCGGAACTCATACCGCAACTCCAGAGATGGACAGGAAAGGTACGGACTCGCGACTTGTTCTTGAAGACGATAAGATAGTATGTTTTTACGGTGAAAAAATTGTTACAAAGAAAATAGAGAAGGGGAGACGATACACAACAGTTTCTTTTGGGAAGTTAGTACGAGAATTAATGAACGATACAGGCCGGATAGGTATTCTACAGATAGATGTAAAAGGAAAAAAGAAAGTGATTATCGATTTCTGTCGGTCTGTTATTCAGTTGTTCAAGCTCAGTGTTATCCCCTCAAAAAACTATGTTTACACCGAAGAAATCCTAGAAAAACCAAACTCAAAGGTTATACTTGACCTTCTATGGTTGAAAATGAAATGCACTAAGATCGCATTCTCTTGATTTCTGTCTATATTCTGAGCAGACTGGATGGGGGGGGGAGAGGGCGGAAGTTAGATACTGTTTATTTCTCTCAAACACTCTACACTTACCGGGCTTCAAAGGGCTCAAGTGTCAATATTTCCATAGCAGAAGTTGGTGACCTGGATGGAGTATCCTTTAGACATATCGTCATCCAGTTTTTCAGTGTTTTTAACGCATTTTTCATAGACTCATCAGCGGTATCATATTCCTTAAAATTACTCAGAATAGGGTGCGGGTCCTCGATTGTTTTCATGGCCTTTGCAAGTTCTTCCCTGACCTTCTTGCACAGAACCCAAGAGTTGCCCCTTCCTCCAAAATAAGAATACAGATCTTCCGGGCTTTTCAACATCGTGTTCTTATATATATGCATGGGAATGTTCTGCTGATCTCTCTTATTGATGTATACGATATCAATCCATTCCTCCTTCTCTGCACATTTACGAAAAAAATCTGCAATTATTGAGTAAGATGGTTTTGCTACATAAGTGTGAAACCTCTTTCTTCCCTCTGTCGTCGCCGACTCTTCTAGAGAATCTTCTCTTTCTCGTTTGATAGATTTTTTATTTTTTTTCATCCTGGCTCAAAAAAATGAGAGGGGGAAGAAAACTTATCACACTGTAGACGTGCATTGGGAAGGAGGAGGCCTTTCGACTCACTCAAGAAACTGTTTTCAACCCAGTCTACACTCAATCCATCAAAGTCTACTTATTTTTTCTGTTGAAGTTTCTGAACTTTCCAGCTATCCATGCAATGAGACCTGCAAAGAATCCTCTCAAGAATTCGTTTCTGTAGACGAGAACAAAGATGAAGCCAGATATGAGGAGGACGATGAGAATGTAGGTTAATTTGAGAAGGAGTTTTAGGGGGTCAGTGTCCCATATAAGTGAATAGATCCTAGGAGTCGCCTTCCTTGTTCTTGTGGCGACGTTGGATAGAGACCCCTCTACCGCGGATGGGCTGCCTGACAGAAACCCTAAAACCCCGTTGTTTGATCCAAATACCTTCGTGAACTCATTGGAATACTTTATTTCGGGTTCTTTTGAGTTGAAGGCTAGGTGTGCAATTGCTTTCATCAATATACCTTTTCTTTGGTCCATGCTGATGTTTCGATAAACGTTCGAGCTAGGGTCTTCTATACTCTTTGCCAATTTTCTGGAGGCGACGATATGGTCAATTTTTGTGCAGGTGTGGCCTCTCAGTTTTGCGAGTTCTTCAGAAGTCGGGAGTTCGGTGGGGTATTTTTCGTATTTTGATTCGAAGTCGTCCGATGATGTTTCGATAACCCGTCTTCCAATACTGTCATCTTCTTTTTCAAACTGAGCCTCTGCAATCTTTTTAATTTTCTGGATGTTATCTTCCTTGCTTAGTCCAAGACGCATGATCCATCCGTGGACACAGAAGTCTGGGGCATTGCGATGTTTTCCAGCTAGCCAATCGGACTTGGAAACACATATTTTTGTGTCGGAAACACCAACATATTGCTTATCTTCAGAGGGGTCGTACGAAGAGTATGGGACAAACCCCTTATCGCACTCTTCATAGCATGAATTATCAAGGGCCTTTCTGGGAGTATTACCGAGATAAGCGTTTGGGATTGTGTACCAGTCGTACCAAGCAGAGCTACAGAATGAGGTATCGCTCGAGGGAACATTTGTTGTTTTGAAGTACCTTTCGTCTGAGGTATTCCTTCTACACTCCGTTGTTTCTGTGATTGTACCTGGAGGACAATTCAAAAGATAATTAATAGATAACGAGCGAAAATTTAACAACTTAGTTGCCATTTCCGCAAAAAAAAATAAATATAAATATAAAATGTATAGTACCTAGAGATGTTAACGCGTCACAGATGAAGGCCAAGATCTTTTACGCAAAATTCAAGATGGCGCGACTTCTAGAGCTGAACGACTCTCGTCACGGAAATGCAATTGCGGGAATCACGAGCTGGAAGACGATATATCAGATACTGGAACATCTGATCGAGCATACAAACCTCGATTCTCCAGAATCCGGGTTCGCGGACATTGGGAGTGGGACTGGTCGAGTGCTGGCATGTGTGAAAGAAAGATGCAACAGTCTGAAGTATGTTGTTGGGGTAGACATCGATAGTCACTCCGTGAAGCAGTCCCAACTCATCTTGAATCAGTATTGTGGATGTTCTGAGAAAGCACCCGTTGTTGTCAACTGTTCTGCGCTCGAGGCAAAAGAGAGTCTTCAGAATATAACTCATCTCTTCGCATTCCAAAGAGGGCAGCCTCCCAGGATGCAGGAAGAAATCCTAAAGCTTATACTTGGGTTGAATAGGCTGAGATGGGTTGTGTTGTCCTGGTCGGAAAGGGATTCTGGGAAAGGCGGAAACGGTACCCATCTCCTGGCGGGCGTTTTCAAGATGTTTGACCGCGTCAAAGTGGGTCAAAGCACTCCAATGGCTTTCTCCACAGAGAAGTCAGGAGACTTCTATATGTGGAAAATCACAAAAAAATTTAGGAAAAAAGTAAAAGAGTTAATGAGCTCCAACCATTGATTTCTGCTTTCCGGTTAGTTTTGATGGGGGCGCGTATCTCATTTTTCCTGAGTAAAGATCCAAGTTTTCTGTAAAGAAAGTTATAACGGAGAGGTTGTACTTCTCTAGGTTTTTTCGGCAGAATATGCAAGGATGCCCGCACCCTACTCGATTATCCGGAGCCTTGATGTAGCATTCGACGGGACGTTGTCCGCACTTGAGGTCCGAGGTTACCAGGTGGCTGTCCCCGAATCTTTCTTTCCAAACAAGGATACGACCGTGCTTTCTGTTTACCCACTCTCCAAATTTACTCATATTAACATCCTTTTAGATACGCTTGTCGTCTCAGTTCCTGCAGGAGGGCCATTTCGGCGTGATTGGAGATTGAGTTCGTGAAGTGGATCCTCGTCTTTGTCGTCATCGCGTGAATCTTCATGTTTACTTAATATTTTTACTCTTTTGTGTCTACGGATTTTATTTTATTTTTTGAGTTCGGGGTAAGATGTTTGTCCACATTCTCTTTGATGATTTTGTTTACTTTTCTTAAACTGACGACGCATGAGTTGATGTTTTCGGGAACAGCGAAATAGCTGCCTTCTGGAGCACGTGAGATGTATCGCATAATCATAAGGTAGTCGTTCGTCACGATCGGTCTTCCAGTATCGATAGCCTTGTTGATGATAGCAAGATCGTCTATTGATCCATCTGGAGGACCATTCGTGAAAACATCATAAACGCCAGACTTCTTTAACATGTCCAACGCTTTTTTCTTGTATTTTTCTTCTATAATATCATCTGTCTTCTTATAGAATTTCACATAGCATGAGAGGTTCTCGTCGATGATAGGGCTGATCTTAGTAAAATGTTGAATGCTATGGATCAAGAGACGGTTCTCGATTTTCTTGCTCGACCCTACGATAAGCTTTTTGATGCGAGAATTCACCGATTTTTTTTCTTTCTTCGAGACCTCTAAAATATTGTAGGATTGCATTGCTAGTTTTTCGACAGGAGACCTCTTAGCCCCGATTAACCCAATCATTGACCCTTTCTCAATGTACTTCTTCTTTAATTCTCCTTTGTTCTTCAACCCATCAAGAATATCAAGAAAGGTAACAAAAGACTTCACTGACATGTATATGAAGGAAATGTTTTCCGTAGAGATATTAGAAAACATATGGGGGCATTGTGTATATGCTTTGATGTAGGGTTGACGAACTTGGCTTTTTGTGTCTGTTATATACCCAGGGAGTCAACCCACGCTTACGTTGTAGCATGGAACGTATTGAACACCGGACTTACGAAGAGGACGAGCGAGGTTCCTATCGTGGAATCTATATCCAAACATATAGATAATATCATCAACATGCATGTTAACCCCGTGATTAAAAACAATTATGTTGACGGGATTTTCGCATATGTAGAGAAGCAACCTAAATACAATGTCTTCAAGATAGTGGAAGCCGTACTGTTGACATGTCTGCACGAAAAGCTTCCCCCAACGAGTGTCGTGACGAACGTTGCCTCTACAATAAAGCTTAAAAATATTTTTGAAAAAACATTGAAAGATACGTATACAAAGAGGAAAAAGATGAGCGTAGTTTTGACAAAGATGTTGATAGAGAAAGGAGGGGACGCCGCACTCACACAACTATTCGAATCTGCGAAGAAAAAAGATGATTTGTCTGATTCTATGTTATATATCAGCGTGATTCACGATATCAAGTCGATATCATCGTTTCCAGTTTCAGGTTTGCTTCCGCAACCCGAACCTCCCTCTGTTCGGAGGATGTCAACAGAATCTTGCTCTCCTCCTGGGTCCATAGATCTCTGACTTCAGTCCAATACATTGAAATCAAAGGAGAATTTTCTACGGCTTCTGAGGTATCTGATATCTGCTTACGAGCCTTTGAAAGATAGTGCAGGGATAAGATCATGGCCTCTTCTGTCTTCTCCTGACGGTATGACTTGGCGAGCTGAATGTAAAGTCCTGCTTGGTCATGGGCAGTTGTCTTTGCGGAGTTTATCTTGGATAGGATGATAGAGCGTGCTTTCAAAAATTTCGCAGGATAGAGGCTCTCACACTTGGCGGCAACTTTTTCAAGCATTGTCAGCTTCTTCTTTGCTGCAAAAGTCAGACAAGATTTAGCTCTAGACAGGAAGGTTATCGGAAGAACTATGATTGATTTCACAAAGTTTATCATACTGACTATATAAAAGTTTTTTTCTCACTTGATTTCTCAACAGCCACAAAAAAAATAATTGTGTGGCTTTTGAGATACAGATATAGAGAAGGGCAATGAACACCATTTTCCCAGAACACCTCTACACAAAGGTACCTTTATCCGACAACAGAGAAGTACTCTACAACATAGTGACCTCTACAATAAATGCTACGGAAGAAAACAAAATCGGCAGATATGCTCTTCTGAGAGACCTGAACTTAATAGAGTTTAAAAACGACTCCGTCAAGACAGAATTTAACAAGATCATTGACAATAAAGACTTTGGGGAGTTGGAGAGATTTTACAAGACAGGGGTTTCAAGCAAGGAAATCGACGAGTCTAAGAAACTAGATGTTTTTGAGAAAATGTGGGAGAACTTGGTTGGGTTGATTGATATCCCAATACCTGCTGATAAAAACATGGGAGTGTACATGGTGAAATCTGTAAACTCGCCTGTGAAATGCGGAGATCCTAAAAGAGATGTTATTTTTGAAGGTAGGAGGGTCCCAAGTGAGTCACTCTCTTCCTGGAAAGCGAACTATTCGAAGATAAAGAATGAGACCGCGCATACAAGAAGGAGCTTTCCAAACTTTATTCTCCAAGCTCATCTGATCTTATGGAGAGGAAGTCAGCTGGAAAACCTAGAGTTGCCGGAACATATGAAAAAAGGACATATGAAAGTTCTTGTTGGATGTCCATGTGTTCGGATTTTCCCTTCCGGGTCCATACAGATAAACGGGACTAGGACAAAAAAAGATATCCAGGAGATTTGCAATTTTCTCGATGAGGTCTTCTGGAAATCTTACACACAAATTATATCCATCCCAAACGTGAATACGGATATGGCTTACTTCAATGATTTCGATGGAAAAATTTCCGCATGGACAGAGGCTATCGTTATTATGAAAAGGAATTTATCCACAGAAGAATTACAAAATCTGGAAAACGAAAGGAACAGGAGCAAAAACACCATTACACACAACAAATACCACGATACTTATTCGATGTCGAAGAAGGTAACTGACCCAGGGAGCTTTATTAAAACCTTGTTGATCGAAGACTTCAATCGTCTAATGACTTCCTAAACCCAGAAGGATGGTGGAATCTGCATACAGGATAATAACTATCGGCTCCCCCAATCACAGATCCTCCAGGCTTCCTTACGTGATATATGCTTGGTTTCTGACAAATCTGACATTTGCCCTGAACCACCGTTATTTTGTCACAGTGCGTCATCAAACTTGATATGTTTTTAAAGGGCTTGCAATCATGGTAAGTTGAGATTGCCGCTATAACAACTTTTTTACCGTATTCTCTTGAAATTTTGTTCGCAAAAACGTCAATACTTTCAAAGAACTGACCCTCGTCAATATAGATCACTTCGGAATCTGGAAATGAGGGAGACTCGATTACCTGGCTTAAGTTTCCACATTTTATATCTCCAATCTCGCCCGCCCCATCATGTGTTTCTACAGATAAATCAGAGTTGTACCTATTATCTAGAATACTTTTAACAAGAATGCTCCTAACACCTTCCCTGTCTGACTCTTTCTTTAGACTCAGAAGCAGTGATGTTTTCCCTGCGAACATAGGTCCTGTAATTAAATGCACACTCATCCTCACGAGGTATATATATCCTTCTCACCCTTCACAGCATTATTTTTGCATAGAGCTTTGGAATGTCGGCTTGGGGAAGCTCATCTTGTACACGTAACTTGCGATCGTCGATAGACCAAGGAATATCATAAAAAGACCAAGTCCTAGGTACCCCCTGTACATCTCCGGGTCCAGGTCATACGACATGTAGACGACGAGGCTAGTAAACGCAACTATGGATAGAGTTAGCGTGGATATCACCACGATATTGAATTGGTTTGGTCTATAGGCAAACGTCCATGCTAGAATGAGAGCAGCTATGCTGCATAGAACAAGTATCAGGATATAAACAAGGGTAGAAAAGAAAACATCTACTCTCTGACTTGCCATACTTACTACAGCAATTTATTTTTCCGATTATCAATCAAACTTTTATTTTTTTCAACTGGGGCGTCTTCCTGGTATTGTACTATTCCTTTGAGACTGTACACCAGTTCTCTGGCGTTCGGAATAACTTCCAAAGACCCTGGGTTCGTATTCTTATTCTTCAACCACTTGAGAATCTCCGTGGTCGTATAGGCAAACTTTCCCCCAGAGGGAGAGATGAGATACACTGCCTTGCTGTTCTTGAGTTGATCGTCCAAGCTTATAAGACACTGGATCTCTCCCCTGCAATGACCAATCCTCCACTTATTCTCTACAGAAGTATTTGAGATGTTGAAGTTCCTTTGACCCTGTTCTCCAACAGCTACTGGAGTTGACCGAAACCTACGAGTTCCATCCCCGAGTTGTCCATGTCCATTACTTCCCCAGGCGAAAACCTTGCCATCGCGCGTCAAAGCCATGCTGTGGTGGTGTCCAGCAATAATGGAGATCACATCCTCAAGATCTGGTACAGCTACTGGAGTTGACCGGTCCTCACGAGTTCCATCCCCGAGTTGTCCATCAAAGTTACGTCCCCAGGCGTAAACCTTGCCATCGCGCGTCAAAGCCATGCTGTAGATGCATCCAGCAGAAATGGAGATCACATCCTCGAGACCCTGGACAGCTACTGGAGTTGACCGGTCCTCGCCAGATCCATCCCCGAGTTGCCCAATAAAGTTCTGTCCCCAGGCGAAAACCTTGCCATCGCGCGTCAAAGCCATGCTGTGGAGGAATCCAGCAGAAATGGAGATCACATCCTCGAGGCCCGGGACAGCTACTGGAGTTGACCGATTCTCGTCGAGGCCGCGAGTTCCATCCCCGAGTTGTCCAAATCCATTATATCCCCAGGCGAAAACCTTA
>Ga0222716_10000257_pt1 | contig 43811 bp, 30 predicted proteins | sample C33_13DmetaG_FD_165044 | JGI IMG/M metagenome (GOLD analysis project Ga0222716, IMG submission 165044) | Estuarine water microbial communities from San Francisco Bay, California, United States - C33_13D | ecosystem: Environmental > Aquatic > Marine > Unclassified | place: USA: California... | reverse complement strand
GCAGAAAGTAATTGTTTTGCAACTACACTAGCCAGTCTTCCAAGCACCTTATCAGTAGCGTCGTACACTATAGTTCCGGATTCATCCAAGGATTCTCACCCCCGATCCTTCTGGGTTTTCATTCATTAGTTCACGAATCGTGATTACACGTCCGCCTGCGTCTTCAATTTTAGAGCGGGCTCCAGAACTGACACTATATGCTGCGACGTTAGGCTTACCTGCTACTTCTCCACTCCCTAGTAATTTACCAGGAACTAGGACCATTCCTTCATTCGCTGCGTATCGCGAAAGACGGCTTAGGTTCGGTTCAGCCCAATTACTGCGACTGGTTTCCAGGCGCAATGCAACGTCTCGCCATAGTGCAGAACCTGTTGACCTGCTCTGGGCCTTTAAATCACCGATTAAGGTGATTAAAGCCGCGTTGGTCTTCCTGTTGTTCTTACTCATATAACTCCCTCGACGTTTCTTAGGTATCGCGGCCACCTGACGACCTGTTATGAATGCTACTACTCGTCAAGTGGGTAATTCGTTGCACTGCGGTCAAGGTGGCTGTTTAACGAAACACAGTTAATTACAGACTTCAGATTTAAGGATTATAATGAAAACCCGTCTCTTTCATCATCATCATCAATACCTGCAATCCTTGTCTGACCCTCGGAATCAACGAATGAGCCTGCCTTTACTACTGAACCATAAAGTCCTGATTCAGTAGATGAGGTTCGGTTCAACATACTCTCGCCAAGTGAATTACTCAAATGATTGATTATTGACTGTAGAGCTTCCATTGCTCGGTCTCTTTGATCTGCACCTATTTCATGATCAGAATATCTTGCCTCTTCAAATATCGAGAACAATATATCTAAATCTTCAGGTGGAGTTATTCCACCTAACATTGTGTTTACAGCGTCTTCGAACTCTCTGGTAGTTTCATACACCTTCTTCATAGCCCCTCTACTTCTGAAGAATCTAACTAATTGCTTGTAACAATCAAATATTGTTGCTATGTAATCATTAGAAGCTTTAAGAGACATTAACGAATCTGTCAGAATACCACGGATAATTTCAATTCTTCTTCTTTCATTATAATTTCTGTACATTATTGCGCCAATTAATAGAGCAAAAGAGAATACAATTCCAAGCACAGTAATAACTCTAAAGGTCCAGAAATTCGTCTCCGAAGAAGCAGCAATATCTGCGAGTGCAATTGTGGGAGTGCTATTCAAAAATTCCTCTTGGAAGAATGCCGATTCTTGGAAGTGAACTAACACTCTCCATTGACCGTTTACAGCGAGTTCGTTCCCTTTTGTTTCACCGGGTACTTCTTTACCACTGTAAACAAAGCTGAAATTTGCTTCACCCTTTTCATTTGTGACAGAGTATTCCACATTATTAGTTACATAACCGGTCCCATTCCAGTATTGGAAAGTGAAAATGACCGTTTCTCCCTCTACAGAAACATCAAGTCTATCTCGAAGTATTGATACTTTACCAGTTACAATATCTCCATCTTGATATCCTTCTGCTCTCGCCCAATGGTCTTTCAACAGAATGTCGACTTTACTTCTGACAAGTACTTCTATATCTTCATATGAACCATTCACAACTGGTGTTGTTTCTGCTTTACAGCCGCCTGGTAATTCTTTTGTTGGTTCATATGCAATTCTGATCGTCCTAAAACCTTCAAGTTTCTGACCGCTCGGCTCTACTCCTTTTCTACTAGGGTTATCATCAGGATCTCCAGAATACCATTCAATTTCTCCAGTTCCATCTTGAGTAATTGCTGTTGCAAAAGGTCTAGTGTTAGTCTCAGGATCTAGATAGATATTGAGGCACTTACCTCCAACAGGGTTGCCATTAACTTGAGCTAATTTAGCATCTATATGGAATGACTCTTTCAAATAAAGTACTGGGAAAACAGTGCCATTCTCAAATCTAAATGTATCAATATCTGTTCGGAAAGGCCCGACTTCTTGCACAGTCATTGTTGAATTAGAGAATACTGGGAAGAATTTAGTGATGCTAGAGTTTTTGTATCTGTATTGGTCTCCAGTCTCATAAGAATAATAATTCACAGTTACCTTAGCTTGCCCTGCTTGAATATCATTTAATGGACATACTATTGAGAAGAAACCGTTTGAATCTGTTACGCCTCCATTACAAGCATTTACACCTAATTCTGTACCGACCATTTCGTATTGTACTTGAATTGGACGGTTGGATAGATTTGTATTCAATTCATCAACTAATTGCCCAGTTACAGTCATTGGTTTGTCTATAGGTTGCCCAGTCAATTGATCTATTTCTGAAGTATAGACAATCTGATTGTCGACAGACAGTTGTGTTCCTCCAATCAAGCTAAACCCTTGTCCATTATACTGGAATACCTTGCGATAATGGTCACTATTCAAAACTTGGGCACATGGGTCCCATGCCCCTGATATCGAAAGCATTTCTTGGTCTATTGGGTCACAGCCTTCATGCGGTAGATTCTCTGAAAATCTAATAATTACATTAACTGGTCCAAAACCATCTGGAAGGAATGATTGAGGATCATCTCTTAATAATTGAGGATCTAATAACATGGCATGATTAATAGTTCCGGCATTAGGACATAGTGTCTTGATTATTTGGCGATGAACTGTTTGTTCGAAATCAACTCCTTCAAGTATCACTAATATTTCTCCACCATTTTCGTCACAACCATCCAAAAGTTCACCTTTATCTTTGATTGCAGCGGTTCTATTATCATCTGTCACCTGTGCGGTAAATTCCCAAATATCTCCACTAGATAATCTGTTTTCTGTAGTACTTTGAATATCTATGTATGTTCTTGAAACGACCCATAGGTCAATTTCGGAAGAACTTCCTTGACGATAAGTATCGCCAGGATAAGTAAAGCTCAAAGAGAAATTCCCTAATTCGTGCATTTCATCTATAGTTAAATTGATTTTGAATACCCCATTGATATCGGTCACTGCTACATCACTAGTGCCATCAGCAGACCAAGTATAATTCACTGGAGCATCTCTGACAGGCTGATATGCGTTGTCTATTACTCTGGCTTCAATAGTTGTATTTTGGCCTCGATAAAGTCTAGGTATGGTATTCAATTGGAAGTCTGTTGTACCAATTACTGATACATTCACATAAGCACCTGTAGGTGCGAGGACGGCTGATTGATTACCTGTAAAGTAATAATTAGAGTTTGTAAAGTCAGCACGAATACCATATACTCCTGCAGGGTATTGTGAATACCATGTCCAATTGTAATCGAACACTGCTTCACCGTTTATCATATCTGGAACTCTAGCGAATCCGGTCTCTTGAGAACCTGCAAATACTCCATTTTTATCTATATCAACCTGTAATGCCATGGCATCATGTGGCCAAGCAGTCATTGTTCGGTTCCAAACGGTTCCGAAAACTCTGAATGTTTCACCAGTAAACATCTCAGGTACAATTTCACATCGAACCTCACTAGAAGGATCTAATGGATTAATTGGCCCGCACGGGGGTACGTTGAAGTCACCTCCATTTTGCATTGCAATAAACCAGTGTGTACCATTTGATGATATGAATGAGCGTAAATTTGCCGCTTCACCTGTAAGTCCTTGAGGCGTTCCATCCCAAAGCATAGGATATTGTTTACCAAGACTTACATCACTGTATTCTAGACCCGCATTCGCTAAGGATGGGGCATGGAATAAAGCTCTCCAAGCACCAAATGAAGCTCCAGTAAATTGAGTGGAGTCATAGAAGTAAACCGGACGGATTGAAGGAGTAATGATATCCGCTTCAACATACATTCTATGCATCGATCGTATTGCAAAGGAGTCAGTCGTATCTCCTTCTAGATATGGCCAAGGCATTTCTCCACCTAAGTCCGGTCGAGATTCTCCGATGAACATGTAATCTCCAATTGGTAAACTTGTGTTTGTATATTCATACAATCCAACAATACTATGAGACTTTGAGGTATTATCCCAAACAATTTCTTCGTACGCACCGGGAATCTTTCCTGGACCGTTGTCTATAGTTGAATTCCATTGTACTTGCTTCCAAACACCTTGGCTACCACTTGTTTGAACGAATGATAATGATACCCATCCGCCGGAATCTGCTCTGTACCCATAGCCATATCCATCGAATATAGTTGGATGTGTCAGGTTACCAAATGGGCCTCCATGTACTGTGAATGAAATTGGAGCATGTGATAATTTATTGTCGAATATTCCTCTGTCCCAATCTGCAGCATAATGAACCTTATAATCTACAAATAATGGTTGTTCATCACTACGGAAGTAAGTCCAAGCAACATAATCGATTGTTGTATTTGCTCTAACTTCTGTAGGTACTGGTTGAGTAGAGGAGCCATCGTGTAAGAACATTTCAGTTACTTCAGCATAGACATGATATGTTGTGTTAGAACCTACTGGCAAATCTTCCGGGAACAAGAATTGTCCTACTACGAACTTTCCATCCTCATCTGTCAAAACGTCTACCGTTTCAACGGCAGAAGTCCCATTTCTAGTCCAAGCAATATGTACTTGTACCGGTAAATTTTCCGCAGGTGCAAAAACTCCTTGGTCTAAGTCTAACCAACTCACAGTGCCGTTAAATTTGGCTGCATACAGGTTATCTAACCATAATACATCAGGTGAAGTAAGAGTAATTCTAGTTGGAATCTTGTCATCTTCGTCTAAAATACCATCATTGTCACTATCCCAATCCGACGAACTACCATTTTCTTCTTCTAACTGATCCCAATCAGTATCAACACGACTATCGTTGTCGTCATCTTCATCTATTGCATCAGGTCCTGTGTTTGGATCAGCGGGATTTGCAATACCCTCTCCGCCACCAAAGTCATCATGATCCCATGGGTTAGTAGATTCGCTACCATATCTAGAAGGCCAAAGCATAATCTCATCTTCGTCTTTCATTCCATCTGAATCATCGTCTAAATCAATATCGTCTCTTAGACCATCATTATCGTGATCCCATGCCGAAATAAATGGAGTTGCTGTATTAAGTTCTATCAAATTAGATCTACCATCTCCATCCCAATCATCATCTTTCCAATTTACAATCCCATCATTATCATGATCCCAGGTCATCTGCTCTTCACCGACAAAACAAAGCAATTCTTGGTCGGAATCTAAGACGCCATTGTTATCATCATCTGGATCTTCTCCATCTGGAATACCATCATTATCGTTGTCAACATCATAATATTTCGGATTCAAAAGACCTTGTCCGAGAACTCCCTTATCGTGAACGGCTTGGAACCATCCGTCTTCATCGGGATCTGTATCTGTTCCATCGTCATCATTGTCCTCACAATTTGAGCCTGTATAGAAACTACCAGGAGGGATTGTCCCTGTGTCATCGTCAAGATCGTCATTACTGTCTACCTCAAAATAATCCCAAATACCATCTGAATCGTCATCCACATCCCAATGGTCATAAACACCATCAAAATCATCATCTAAATCTGCAGTATCATTAAACAAGCATTGGGGCTCCATATTTCCAGTAACAGGTGCACCGCAGTCATCATCTGGGTCAACGTCATTATTGAGTAAATCTGCTCTTTCATCAGGGAAGAAATTAGCATTCGAATCTGCCGTCCACTGGAAGAATCCGTATGTTAATCCTATGTAAGCAATCCAAAGATCACGGTTATCTTTCATTTGATTATACGTAACCGCTGCTGTTGGGCTCACCCCACTCTGGGGGTCAAATGTGAAATGGAAGCAATTTTTATTGCAAGTCCATTGACCTTGTGAATTACTTCCATTGTAAGCACCATCACTGTAATCAGGATCTGCTCTAGTGCTGTAAGGATATGTATACTCAACTTGATTAGCCCTAGTTGGTGTAACTAGAGGTGCTCCAAAGTACCAAGCATAGAAAATACCACATTCATGATCTATTGCTTGTGGCTGTTGAGGAACATAAATCCAGAATAATGTCGCACCACAAGTATTGTCGTCAAAGCTGCCACCCATCTTAATATCATTAACATCCAATATTCCATCATTACCTTCGTCCTGATCCCACCAATCAGGCAATCCATCACCGTCTTGATCAACATCTATGCCGTTAATCAAAGAATCTCCATCAATATCAATGTCAAAGTGATTACCTCCATTGTAGGGACTCCATTTTTGAATTACGTGCCAGTACAACTCAGGAATTTGTCCACTAGCTGTTGGATTTGCTTCGTCGAAGCCATTATAATCTAATACAAAACCATTTTCTGAAGTAAATGGATTGAACATCCACGTTTGATTCCAGTACATCTCATAAACTATCGCAAATTGGTATAATTGGTCATCAGAAGAACCGTCTAGTAAATCTCCATCGCTAGTAGGATAACTGTTATCAAATGGATCTGTTGCATCTAAGTCTTGGATACCACAGTTTCCATCATCTGGATCATAATAGTCTGAAATACCATCGTTATCATCATCCCAATCTTCGTCATTTGGTAATCCGTCCCCGTCTACATCTGTATCGATGTCATTCGGGCCGTCGTCACGATATTTTGAACCATTTAATAAATGTAAATCATTATCGTCATCGAGGTCACAGTTATCATCTATATCTAACCAATCGAAAATACCATCATTATCGTCATCAATATCGTCCCAATTATTTATTCCGTCTTCGTCCCAATCATTGAATCCAGTATATGATTTACGCATCAAATAGCAATTATCATCCGGATTAGAGGGATTTGGATTAGTGAGACTAGGGCAATCCCAAGTATCAACAGTGCTTTGAGGGATAGTTGGGAATATGTCTTCTTCATTGATTATCCCATCGTTATCTAAGTCCCACGGTAGATCACTTGAATCTGTTAGAGTTCCGCCGACTGTGTTATCAGGGATTGGGACACCACCTAAATCTGTGTCCAACCAGTCCCAAATCAAATCATAATCTTGATCAATTACTCTGTAACGATCATCATCTAAATCTCTATCATAATCGATTTCACAATCTACTCCCGGAGTCATTATACTACCATCATAGAATGGCTGATTAGGTATTGGATAATCGCCTGATGCATCTAAATTTGTGTCAGTTTGAAGACAGGTGTCAGGAATCCCATCATTATCATCGTCAACATCGTACATATCTGCTAACCCATCATTGTCATCATCGGTATCTGAAGAATCCGGGGAACCATCATTATCATTATCGGGATCTAGGAAATTAGGTATACCATCACCATCTAAGTCTCCATCCACTATGGAAGAAAATGCTTGCACTTTAGGGTGCCAAGCCTTTTCTCTTTCCACAAAATCAACTCCCCCTACAAAATCTCCGTAATAATCGCTACCGGTAAATGTAGACTGTGTTACCGTGATATTACCTTGAGATGTAGAACTTAAACCAATGTTTTGATATGGAATTTGAGAAGATGTGTTGAATTGGAAACTCCATTGGCCTCCATTCGCAGAAATGAGAGGACTAGAGAAAACGTTACCTTGAGCTTGTATTGTTCGATCTTCTGTGTCTACATTAATCCAAGTTATTATGTCTCCAGTTTCAATAGTTATGTTTTCCGGATTAATGCCTGTACCGTCAATGAATATGGTGAAAGTGGATGGGCCAACATCCCATTCCACCCAATCATTCCAAAGATTATTTTCTGTTATGTTTGAGGTTATTTCAGAGTTCCAAGGGTGTGCATCCCATAGGTCGGGTACTGAATCACCATCGTCATCTAAATCAAAATAATCTTGAATACCATCGCTATCAAAATCACAAGGCCAGGTAAACTGATCTATACGCCCATCGTTATCATCGTCTTCATCATAAGATCCTTTTCCATTACCATCAATATCTTCATCAGTAACTCCATCATTATCATGATCTAAGAGATTCTGATCTATTCGATAGCCAGTACCTACAACTGTTTGAGTCCAAGGATGGATCGCTGTTGGAATTACATAACGGTCTTCTGTGTTATTCTTTGGGTCGGCTCCCTGTGACCAGTCAATAGGGCCTTCTAGTAATCCATCATTATCATCATCCCAATCAAATTCATCCTGAATCCCATCGTTATCATGGTCAAAAGGATCTGTGCCGTAACAACCATCGAACCTTTCAATTAAGTCAGAGATGCCGTCATTATCGTCATCTAAATCGTTCAAATCGGAGATTCCATCATTGTCGTGATCTTCAGTATCTGTTTCTTCTAGCAAGAATCCATAGCTTGGATCAATGGCTAAAGCGGCTGGATCGGAGACCTTTCCGTACATTGAAAGAGGGTCATGATACATTGGGTCGCTGAATGCAGGATGAGAGAATGGATTTTCGGTGCCTGGCTGCATTTCATTATTTTCAGACATAGGTCCGTCTGCAACATCTATTTGTTGAAATGCTGTCCTCTTAATCACGGGTCCCCACTCAGATTCTTCTTCTGAATATGGTTCGAAATCTTGGAAGGAATACATCTGAGTACTGAATAACATTATGAAAACCATTACTCCTGCAACAATACTTTTTTTCGAGCCTTCTAGGCTAATATTTTCTTGTAACTTTCCTTTCATCGCGACCACCGAAGTATATTTCCTAAATGTAATCCATTTATCAACGCACACCCTAAGTTGAGAGTGAATGTATCAAGGAGGCGTTTTAGTATCAAAGTACAAGATTACCTTGGATTAAAATGGGAGATTAAATTCGGAAGCCTCGATGGTGTCTTTACGAACTGTTATGAATTCAAAAATTCATCGTGCTACTGTAACTGAAGCAGATATAAATTATATTGGTTCTATTACCATAGATGAGGAGTTGGTTGAAGCCGCAAATATTTCACAATGGGAAAAAATAGAGGTTCTAAATATAACTAATGGGTCGAGGCTAGAGACCTATGTAATTTTAGGTGAAAGAGGGAGTGGTGAAATTTGTATAAATGGTGCTGCTGCACATCTTGTAAACCCCGGAGACTTGGTAATTTTAGTGACTTATAAGACCATTGAAGAAGAAAAAATTAATCAGCATTTACCTACTATAATTCATGTAAACGGAAGGAATGAAATCATCAATATTGATTGATTATGCACGGTGATAAGGTAATCCTTTGATTATTGTACAAGCGCGATATAATTGCTCTAAAAGAACTACTGCGGCTAACTCATGTGGAAGTGTAATTTTTCCTAAAGAAAGTGACTTAAGATCCCCTCCATACGATCCGAATCCTCCTGGTGGACCTACAACTAAATGTACAGAGCTGATTGATATTCTCCACTCTTTCATTTTTTCAGAATATCCTATACTGTCAAGATTCTCTCCTTTTTCTTGTAAAAGAATCACTTTATCGTTGCCTGCTTTCTTGATTACATCATCCAAATAAGAACCTGGGTCAGTTTTATTTCTATGTTCAACTATTTGCACGCCATCAGAAGTTAATCTATTTGCATAATCGGAAATTGCGGACCTAAATGATGAATCTTTGGCCTTACCATGTAAATGGACAAAAACGCGCCCCATGACTCTGGCATAGATAAGTACCCTTTCATTATTCGCAAAGCATCAAGAAAGAGAACCTTGACGCAGGGGCGATAATCGTGAGTTGGTGGCCGTTCAAAAAGAAAGAAAAAAAAGTTCATGATAATCTCCATATCAAAGGCACCAAATTTTGGTTACAAGATTTAAGAGAATTATGTGAAATCAACTTTGATAATTATGCTGAGGGTCAAAGGCTGATTCGACAAATGCAAGTCGAATGGACAGATTCGCACGAAAAAGGTGATCTTTCAAATGAGTTATTGGCAGGATTAGACCGAAGATGTTTCAGGCTTTTAAGGGCCGATGCTGATGAATGGTTAAAGTGGTTAGATGACGAAGATTTTTGGGCACCGGGCTGGGGCATAGAATCAACAGAGTGATTGTTGTGTGGAGTTGGATCTTATTATTCTCGATACTAGGAGTAACTGTTTTTTGGTATAGTAGAAAACAGCCCTTTCCCGAAATAAGTGGTTTTTTTGCAGCTATTTTGTTAATTACTGCTGCGATTTTGTGGATGGCGACAGGGGCTCCGAGGGGTGGAGGGAATGAATTAGCCCCTGCTTACATATCGACGTTTATTGGGGGTTGTGCAGTAATATATGGAGTAATAAAAATGTCAGTTAGCGACGATGATGTCATCGTTGCCCCTTTCGGAGGAATACTATTTTGTATAGGATCAATAACTCTTCTCACTGAAAGATGGGACGAGGCTGGACAAATGGAACAAATAGGCTCCTTTATCTTAGCTTCAATACTAGTGGCTTTAGAAATTTATCTTGTATTTAGGGGATTAATAATCGGCGTCCAAGGAATTTCATGGTCGAAATCAGGATTGAGGCAAATCAGCCGAGGTTTAATTCATGGAGATAACGGCGCTATTGCCCATTTTGAAAGGTCATGGGATATGGATAAACAGTGGATTAATGCCATGAGTCATTCTGCATTAGCGCTTATTTATGAAAAAGAGAATGATGAACAATCTAGAAAAGAACATGTAACGGAACTAGAGAAAATTGGTGGCTGGGAAGCCGTAGATAATTCATGGATTGAAGCAATAAGAAAACATCTAGAATTGAATTAGGTTTGAGACGATTGTTCATATTGATGAACCTTCCCGGAGGTGTATAATGGTTCGAATTACCAAGGTTCATACTGGCGCTGGAGACACCGGCAAAACATCTCTACTTGATGGGAAAAGAGTTGGAAAGGAAGACTTGAGAGTTGGGGTTTACGGAACAATTGATGAAGTTAATTCACAAATTGGTGTTGTTCGAATGGAGTTGAATTGTCCCAACTATAGAAGGCAAGAAAATTTTGAATTTTCTGAAGAAATTGATGTAAAGTTAGGATTGATACAACAAGAATTATTTGATATTGGAGGAGAATGTTCCTGTTCTCCTGGCTTGCTGCCGCCACAGATGGCTGTAATAGGGATAGAACAGTGCGATCGGTTAGTTGAAGAAATGGATAGATGGCTATTAGATTTGGAACCATTGACTTCTTTCATTATGCCCACAGGTTCTGCACCAGTTGCTACTATGCATGTTGCCAGAACAATAACTAGAAGGGCGGAAAGAAAAGTCTGTGAAATTATTGCGGCTGAAGGAGAAAATGCAATTAGAACTGAAATTATCTGCTATCTAAATCGTCTTTCAGATTGGTTTTTCGTACTTGGAAGATGGATTTCATTTAAAAATAATGAAAAAGAAGTGCTTTGGACTCCTCTCGGTAAAAGATAGGGTGGAATAATTGGGTATCGAATCAGCAGGGTTCGAAGGTGCATTGATTGGTTTGTCACTGATAGTTGCAATTGGTGCTCAAAATGCATTTGTAATACGCCAAGGATTATCAGATAGGCATGTTTTCTTGGTTTGTACAATTTGTGCATTTTCAGATGCAACATTGATTAGCCTAGGTGTCTTTGGATTTGGAGAGATTATATCGAATTCTGAAAATTTATCTGGACTAATAAAATGGTTTGCTATTTCTTTTTTGGTGGTTTATTCTATGTTGAGATTCAAAGCGGCTTATGTAGGGAATGTTTTGGATATTGGTGATGAAGAGGTTATTGTGAGTGCCAAGAAAACTGCAATAATTACTCTGGGTTTCACTTGGCTAAATCCCCATGTTTACCTAGATACTACTGTATTGCTAGGTACTGCTTCATTACAGTTTCAAGGTGATGAAAAAATTGCATTCGCTATTGGAGCGATGGCTTCTTCGTTTCTATTTTTTTACAGCCTTGGTTTTGGTGCCCGACGTTTGGCACCGTTTTTGAAAACTGAAAAGGCATGGAAAATCATTGATTTGTTAATAGGCGTAGTTATGCTATGGATTGCTTGGAGCATTTACACGAATTAAATTGTATTAAGAAAATCCTTTGCAGAACCTAATAGATTGATTTCTTGATCGAAAGTTAATTGTTCGGATGCCTCATCGAAATTTACCCACATATAATTGGTATGTTCATGAGAAAGTATGACATTCAGTTCGTCAGTATTGGCTAAATACCAAAAAACCTGTTTTGTGACAGGAGTGCCTTTTGAAAAAAAACTATATTCTGTTTTTGACATCCATCCATCAATAATAGATACTTCCGAGATACCTGTTTCCTCTAATAATTCTCTCTTGGCTGTAGCGAAATGATCGCTGTCTCCTTCCTCGATATGCCCTTTAGGAAAACTCCAATGGCCCTGAGGATATTGCAGCAAAAGTATGCTATCATAATTAATTAGAATGAATCCGCAGGACGTTTCCATAACTTGTGGGAGAGGTTATCGATATTGAATTATACCAAAGGGGTTGTAGAGACGAATAATAGAATGGGGTTATGTCATGGATATGTATACGAAGGCATTGAACCTAGATATTGAAAAAATAATTACTGATAGCGACTTAGACGGAGTGGTCACTGCTGCAATTTTGAAAAGATGGTGGCCAGATGCAGAAGTCATTTTCGGCCATCCGGGTAATTTGCGCGCGGGAACGATGGATGAAATTATAGACAGGAAAACCGCAATTTGTGATTTGCCAAGACATCCTAATTGTGGACTGAGCATTGACCACCATAAGTCAAATGAACCCCATGAAAATACAATTGAAAATTGTATAATCTTATGGGAGCCGACACCTAGTGCAGCTAGAATTGCCTATAACCTTCTAAAAAATAAAATTGATTTGAGTGATTTATCCGAAACCATGATATGGGTAGATAAATTAGATGGAGGTTCCATTTCAATTGATGAATTCAAAGGCGACAATCCTGTACTTTGGCTGGGGAGAGTAATTGGAGAGAGTGAAGAAAATACCATAACAATACTCGAAAATATTCAAAATCGTGTATCGATTGAAGAAATTTTAGAACTACCTGATATAAAATTGGATCTTAGAGAAAGGATCGCTAAACAAGAATATCTAAATCGAACAATTAGAGAAAATCTTTCTATCATTGATAGATTAGCAATTGCAAGATTAGAAAATTTAAAAATTAGATCTAATGGTTATCTTGTGACAGCGATAGCTGGAGAAGAATGTGATGCTTGCATGGTCATACATGGAGATACTGGGGCAAATTTTGACGATGATGATAATTATCCTGTATCTGCTTCGTTTTATACTAATTCTTTTATTCATAAGACCGGGGGAATATTTGATTTAACTAAATTAGCTACTAATTTCGATAAAAACGGTGGCGGACATGCTAATGCTTGTGGTTGTAGGATAAAGCCGATTGACGAAAAAATAGTTACTGATCGAGAAGTTACGAATGGAGATATTGATTCTAACATTAACGAATGGTTAGATATTTGGTCTCAGAGATAAGTAAACAAGTACAAGAAACCCAGAAAAGCATGTATAATGATTAGATATGTCATTACATCGCTAACTCTACCATGAAGATTACTAATTTTCCCATAGAATTTCTTATTTTCCTTATTTCTCTTGGCTTTCATACCAAGTTGCCTCAAATAAATCATCAAGAAAAGTCCGATTATACCAGCCCAACCATGAAAGTGATTAGGTACTAAGTCAGAAAAAGTAACTTCTCCATTATTAATCTGAAAATATATTATCTTTGAAATAAAGGCTAAACAAATTACAAATATTACATAAAGGAAAATTCTATTACCTGATTTTTCATGTCTTGAGACGGCCTCATTTCGTATTTCATGGGATAATTTCGCCCTCTCTTGGCGCCATTTTCTTTGATTGAAAAATTCTCTAATAATTGCCAAGGCGGCAAGAGGATGGAGCAAGATTACTATCGTGGCCAGAGCCTCCATGGAGACTGCTGAATCGTAATATATCTTGAGTTCTCGCTTTTTCTGTCTTGCATAAGAAGGCGGTGCGTTCATGTAGGAGGGGCTTTGGGGCGATTTATCGGAGTGTCTTCATTGGAGCAGTATCTATTAGATTGTATTTCGGACCTGAAAAGAGCAGGCGATGATGCAGGTCGTCGAAAGAGGGCGATAAATAAATCCGATACATGGGATTTACTAAATAAAAACTGGAAGGCTTTGGCGGTTCTAGCAGCAGAAAAAACTGCTCCTAAAACTATTGATAAAGATGAAATGGGAAATAAACAAAATAATTCTGTCAATCGTGGCCATAGGAATCGAATTGGAAGAAGAGGCGGTAGACAAAGTAGAATGGGTTTAGAAGATCATCTGCCAACGCCACAACAAGTTATTGCTTCGGAAAATTCTGCTGCATTCAAATTATCTGTTTTAATCGCTCAAAAACATAAAATGTCAAAATGGGAGAATTCATTTGATGAACAGATGGATCTGTTGAGATTAGAATGTAGCCAAGGAATTCATCCCGTCTGGAGTAGACTAGCGAGAGAGGCTCCTATATTTGCTGAATTTGAAAGATTCGACATTATAGAAGAAGAAATGAAAACCTTTGATTCAAAAGAATGGATTAAGGCGGCGAATCTAAATCCAAATGATATTGTAAGTCTTAGAAAATGGTTGAATATGGAGGTCCCATTTAATTTGTCTTCTACACAGGCCCTTTCTTTGGAAAAAATTCGTAAAGATCTTGCTGGTAGACCAAGACCTTTGACATGGCCACAGATAATGAAAGGAAAATTAAGAAATTTAGAAAATGAGGGGGCGTTGCTAGAATCTATGCTACTTCTATCTGCAAATTCTAATGATGCACTTGACGTTCTTGAAAAAATAAAAAATATATCAGATATGAAGACGGTTGTTTCAAAACAAAAAAGGCTGTTTTTAATAAACTCTGGAGATAATAGTGTGATTATTGATTGTATTAATCAAAAAGGAAAAGATGAGCTATCCAACGCAATTAGAATCGAGGCATGGAAAAAAATAGAATTGATTGATAGTGAACTATCTTTAGACTCATTACTAAGAGGGAAGGAGATTCTAGAAAATGCAAATGAAAATATACCTTCGATTTTACTATGGGAAATTAGTAAAAATTTATTCCAAAAAGAAGAATTTGTTGATTCTATTAAGATGATTGAAAAATTATCTATAAACAATGATGAGGAATTAATATTTGCGATAGAGATTATATCGAAAACTCCCTCTGAAAAGTTAGAAGAAACTATTCTAGAATCTCTAAAGAGTGCGGGAGAAGAGTGTTTAGCATTTGCTATGAGGTGTGTAGATGCGCCTCCTAAAATTCAATTGGCATCTTCAAAAATTCTTTCTAATAATGATTCAATAAGATATACTGATGATATCTTATCTGTATTGACTCGGACTGCAGATATCGAAAATCTAGCTAATAAAATGAATAGTGATAAAACGCTAGGACTTGTTTATCCTTTTAGAGCACTGATGGTATGGCATCTAATGCCAGCAGAAACAGGTATAAAAAATATTGAACAACTCATTGGTTTAAGAAAACAGGCTCTGAATTCGCTAGAAGGGTCTGAGAAAGATGATGTTCTTTCTGATGTTTCAATCTCTTTAATTTCCTTATTGGGAGGGGTTTCTTCTAATATTGATTCAATCCATAAAATTCTAGATAAAGGGGCAATTATTGTATTGAACCAGGTCAGGAAGGCGCTATCATCAGATGGTTCGGGAGTCGTCAAGAATTCTTTAATTGCCTCATTAGATGAATCACTCGAAGATATCAAATTATCTACTTTAGATCGAAGATTGTTTGATGCTTTAATTGATTCTTTATATCTTAATTCATCTGCTATGCAGTTACAATCCGGGAATATTGAGAAAGAAGAAAATGCATTATCAACCTTGGAAAGACTCGCTGCAAAAGAAAATAACACTATTAGAACCATTAGAGCTCTGACAAACCTAGTTAAAGAGCATAATATAGGAATTGAGTCTTTAGAAAAGTGGTATCGAATTCATGATAAAGAGTCTTCAGAATATCAAATAATTCGTGCCGCAATACAGAAAGAAAACGGGAATAGATTGAATGCTGCTAGAGCATACAAAGAAGGTGCACTAAAGATCGAAGACAATTATGAAGAATCTTCTTTAATTCTCAGAAAAGCAATGATTGAATATGCACATTCTGGAACATGGAAAGAAGCCGTCGAACTATTAGATCAAAAACCTGAACTGGAAACATTATTGACGCAAAGATTTCAACTATATTTGAGAACTTGTGCTGACAATAATGCGGGTAAAACGGATATTGCAACTAAAAGGTTGATACGATTTGTTAGCGAACAAGAAAAAGGAAGTAAAGAAGAATTTGATAGCGACTATAATAGAAGAAGGAAAGAAGCTCTAGAACTGATTCAAAGATATCCAGATGAGCATAATTTACCTGATAAGAATTTCAAAGGAAGAGTAAAGGCGGCTTTGTTGACTTTAGAAAAATCTGGTGGCTCAAGGGAGTCGGATTTAGAAAGACGTTTCCAACTTGAGTTACATGAAATGAAAGATATCTTCGAATTGACTTTATTGGGTGAGCAAATTGCTGAACAAAATCCACTTAGAGGCATTAGAAGGTTCGAAGAGGCTATTGAAACCGGCTATTTCAAAGGAAGGCAGGTTGAACAATTAAGAAATACTCAACGAGCGGTTTTTGTTAGTCAAAGAACTAATATCCCAATAAAAGATAGAAGAACACTGAAAAACCTTGGTTTGAAACCTCTGATATTAGTTGACACAAACGTACTAATTCATGCACTAAAGGATGATTTACTACAAGAAATTTCTAATGATGATTTCGGGTCTTTTGATTGGTCTGTTGAAAGATCGTTCCATATGATGCTTAGACGACAAGGAGGCAAGGAAACTTTTCTTTCTATCCCTCCAGCGGCATTATCAGAATTTAAAAACAGAGTAAAAAATCCTGATGCGGTTCTAGCACTATTCAATGACACCTATATCGATAGGAAACAATGGAAAAAGAAAGTTACACCCGACTTCTTGAAGAAGAAAGTTAAGCAAATATGTAAGTCATTTAGCACATGGCCACAAGAAGATTATTCCAATAAATTATCAAAAATTGAGTTAGAAGAATTCTTATTAAAACATGAAAATATCTTTGAATTAGTTGATGAACAAAAACGTAAACGAACGGAAGATATCCCAGTACGTACAGAATTAAATGGAAAGGAAATATATCCAGAAGGTGGCGATATGGAAATTATGCGCGATGCCGCTTCACTTGCATCTTTACCGTTACAAGAGATTGGTAATATTTTAGTAGCTACTAGAGATTCAGACTTCAGACTTGTGTCAAGAGCTTTGGAAGAAGAATATGGATTCGGAGTAGTTTCAGATGCCCAACAATTAAACTCTAGAATTTAATTAGTTTACATGTGAGAGATTATTGCCTCTCCGAAATCTGAACAACTGAGTAACGTCGCATCACCCATCAATCTTTCAAAATCGTAAGTTACTGTTTTGGCAGAAATTGCGCCTTCCATGCCTTTAACAATCAAATCCGCTGCTTCGTTCCACCCCATATGACGAAGCATCATTTCTGCTGAAAGTATCAAAGAGCCGGGGTTGACCTTGTTTTGGCCAGTATATTTTGGCGCAGTTCCATGAGTAGCCTCAAAGATAGAAATTCCAGTGTCATAATTGATATTGGCGCCAGGAGCGATACCAATTCCTCCTACTTGAGCTGCCAAAGCATCTGAAATATAATCTCCGTTAAGATTCATTGTTGTTAATACGCCATATTCTTTCGGTCTTGTAAGGACTTGCTGCAACATAGCATCAGCAATTACGTCTTTGATGATAATTTGATTATTTGTTTTGGGATTTGTGATAGTACACCAAGGCCCGCCATCTAACTCAGTTGCACCAAACTCGTCCTTAGCCAACTGATATCCCCAGTCTCTAAAACCACCTTCTGTAAACTTCATAATATTTCCTTTGTGGACGATTGTTACACTTGATTTGTCATTATCTATAGCATAATTAATTGCTGCTCTGACTATCCTAGATGTGCCTTCACTGCTAATAGGTTTGATTCCTATCCCACTAGTTTCTGGGAATCTAATTTTTGATACACCCATTTCATTTTGAAGGAAATCGATTACTTTCTTAACTTCGGGACTGCCTGCTTCCCATTCAATACCTGCATAAACGTCTTCACTATTTTCACGAAAAATTATCATATTGACATGTTCTGGATTTCTTACTGGACTGGGGGTTCCTTCGTACCACCTAACTGGGCGCACACAAGCAAACAGATCGAGTTTTTGACGAAGCGCAACATTGAGACTTCTAATTCCTCCACCGACGGGAGTGGTGAGGGGGCCTTTGATAGAAACTAAACCTGTTCTCATCGCTTCAAGAGTTTCTTCCGGTAACCATTCTCCTGTTTTATCGAATGCTTTTTGGCCTGCAAGAACTTCATTCCAATGGATTTTTCGTTCTTCCGAATATGCCTTTTCAACTGCAGCATCAACTACGTTAATCATTACTGGGGTGATATCAATACCTATTCCGTCTCCTTCGATATAGTGTACTAAAGGCTCCTCAGGGACTATTAAGTTGCCATTTTTTATTGAAATTGCTGCTCCCTCGGACATTGTTCTCAGAGACGCCACTTACCACTCATTCATGAAGCCAACCCCTCTGCCTTAAGAAGAAGTGATTCGGATGAAAGGGGTAGTTAGATGGATAACTGGTGAAGAAATAGAAGGTGAAACAGACAATGGAAAAATTACTCAATTCCATAGCGATACGGCAGCGAGTCCTATGCAAATTGTTCTTCAAGCACATGGTGCGTGTTCATTGATTGATGTAATAGATGGGCTAAAACATAGAATGGAAAATGTAAGAGCCATGTGGATTGAGTTAGAATCTGTAAGATCTTCTGAACGGCCAAAAGTATTCACTTCTGTAAATATGAAATATGTAGTTGAGGGTGATGTCCCCGAGAAGCTATTGAGAAGATTGATACATCAAAGTCATGAAAAATATTGTTCCGTTGGTGTGATGATAACAAGGTCGGGAGCTAAGCTTGACTGGAGTCTAGATTTAAGGCCATAATCTTTAAAATTTACAAAATTTCTTATTAAGTCGTTCAATCAATTAACTAGTAAAAACTATCAAAATAAAGAGTTCCTTTTGTAAAGCATTAAACACCCTCTATTCCGAAGAGAAAATCCCTTACGCCGGGAACACCATATCAAGACTTTCAAAAATAGGAGTGTGAAGCTATGCAAACTAAAGCAAAAGATAAATCAAAAACAACTCAAAACCATGAAGATAATGAAAATGGAATGATAGTTGAAAGACGATTTACTACTGCTGGAGAAGATCCCTTTGATTTATTCTCTTGGATTTCAATGGATGTAGAAATAAGAAATCCAGACGGGACTATGGCTGACTCAATTGATGGCGTTCAATTCCCCTCAGGCTTCGAGGGGGTCCCTGGAAAAATTGCTGCTCAAAAATATCTGAGAAAAGCGGGAGTGCCTACCTATCTGCGCAAGGTGGCGGAAGAGGGCATTCCCGTTTGGCTCCAGAGAAGTGAGCCAGACCATGAAAAACTCCAGACTTTAGACCCAAAAGATAGGTTTGCTGGAGAAATTCACGGAAGAAATCTGTTCCGTAGATTGGCCGGAACTTGGACTTATTGGGGATATAAGTATGGGTATTTCGCTAGTGAAGCGGACGCTCGAGCATACTTTGATGAAATGTGCTATCTAATTGCTAGCCAACGTTCTGCACCTAATAGCCCTCAATGGTTCAATACGGGTTTACATTGGGCTTACGGAATAGAAGGTCCCGCACAAGGACATCATTATGTCGATCCTTCAACAGGGGAATTGTGTCTGTCTGAGAATGCATATGAACATCCGCAGCCTCATGCTTGTTTTATCCAGTCTGTTAGCGATTCGTTAGTTGGAGGAACAAGTTCGATAATGGGGTTATGGAATCGTGAAGCACTGCTGTTTAAATTTGGATCAGGTACAGGTTCTAATTTCTCTAACATTAGAGGCGCTGGAGAACCTCTGTCAGGAGGAGGTAGTTCTTCGGGTCTACTATCATTTTTGAAAATCGGAGATAGGGCTGCTGGAGCGATAAAATCAGGAGGCACTACTCGTCGTGCCGCTAAGATGGTAACATTGGATTTAGATCATCCAGACATTGAAGAATACATCGATTGGAAATCAAGTGAGGAGGAAAAGGTCTCTGCACTAGTTATTGGTTCCAATATTCTACAAAAACATGCTAATTCTTTGATGGAAGCAATTTGGCAACATGAAGATGATGGAGAAAGGCTCGAACCTACACAAAATTCTGTCTTAAGAAAATCTATTGTTAGGGCGATCAAGGACAATGTTCCTCAACCGCATATTCAGCGAATTTTAGATCTTGCGAAGCAAGGATGGAAAGGAGTTGATTTCGAATGCTTCGATACTGATTGGCAGGGAGAAGCATATATGTCCGTTTCAGGACAAAATAGTAACAACTCTGTGAGAGTACCAAATTCATTCATGGATGCGGTGAAGAATGGTGAAAATTGGAATCTAGTTTGGAGAACTGAAAAAGATAAAGCGGCTGAAGAAGGTCGTGAACCAGAAGCTTGCAAAGTATTAGACGCTGGAGAATTATGGGATAAAGTAGCTTATACTGCTTGGGCCTGCGCGGATCCAGGTGTACAGTTTGATACCACCATCAACGAATGGCATACTTGTCCAGAAGGAGGGAGAATCAATGGATCTAATCCTTGTTCAGAGTATATGTTCCTTGACGATACTGCTTGTAATTTAGCTAGTATAAATCTACTTCATTATTATGATTTAGATAATCAAACCTTCCAGATCGAAGATTTCAAACATAGTGTGAGACTGTGGACTGCCACACTTGAAATCAGTGTTTTGATGGCTCAGTTCCCATCAGCGGAAATTGCACAAAAATCGTATGATTATCGTACATTAGGCCTTGGCTACTGCAACATAGGCTCCCTTTTGATGCACATGGGGATACCATATGATGATGAGAGAGCATATGCAATCTGTGGTGCTCTTACTGCAATAATGTGCGGAGAATCTTATGCTACGAGTGCAGAAATTGCTTCGATACTAGGCCCCTATCCCGATTATGAAAGAAATGCTGAACATATGTTGAGAGTGATGAGAAATCATCGGAGAGCAGCATATGACGCTCCGGAAGAGGAATATGAGGGGTTGTCTGTATTACCTCGAGGGATAAATTCTAAGAAATGTCCACAAGATTTGTTATTGGCTGCGAGAGATGCATGGGATCGTGCGTTAAGAGAGGGTGAAGAACATGGATATAGAAATGCACAAACCACAGTAATTGCACCCACCGGAACAATCGGCCTAGTAATGGGCTGTGACACTACTGGAGTGGAGCCACAATTTTCCTTGGTTCAATACAAAACACTAGCGGGTGGCGGTTCTCTAAGAATCATCAATAAAGGTGTTACAATGGCTTTACGAAGGCTGGGTTATTCAGATAAGCAAACAAAAACAATTGAACAGTTTGTCATGGGTACGAAGAGTTTGAATGGGTGCCCCCATCTATCTTACGACACTCTAGGGGCTCTAGGGTTTACATCAGCTCAAATCAAAAATATTGAAAAGAAATTACCAGATGTATTTGATATTAGATCTGCTTTCTCTCCAAGTATTCTAGGTAAGGAAATGTGTGTTGGCCCGTTAGGAATGACTGAAGAACAATATAATGATGATTTCTTTGACGTTTTAGGGCACTTAGACCTAGATTCTTCGCAAATCAATGCTGCGAATGATTACGTATTAGGAAGAGGGACAATCGAAGGTGCGCCTGGATTAAAGGATGAACATTTACCTGTTTTCGATTGTGCAACACCTGGTGGAAAATATGGAGTTCGTTCTATTGATTGGCCTGCACACGTACACATGATGGCTGCAGCTCAGCCTTTCATATCTGGAGCTATCTCAAAGACCATCAATATGCCATCTAATTCAACAGTATCTGAGATTAAAGAGGCGTATGATCTAAGTTTCTCAACTATGATAAAAGCATGTGCCGTATACAGAGATTGTTCTAAACTTTCTCAACCATTAATGAACCAACTAGTAGATTCTAGCGCTTTAGAGGAAGATGATGAGGAAACAATAGTTGTTCAAAAAATGGTTGAGCAAGTGGTAGAAGTTCTGCCAATCCCTGCGCCTAAAGCTCAGCCACTCGCGGAAGCAATGGTGCACGACTATATTGCAACAAGGAGGCCTTTACCCGATAGTTGTCAAGGTGGAAGGATGAAAGCGCGTGTAGGTGGACACACCGTATATCTAAACCATAGTTCGTATGAAGATGGGAGATTAGGGGAGATTATGCTAACCACCTCAAAAGAAGGGGCTGCTTGGAGATCTATGCTAAACCAATTTGCAATTGCTGTATCTTTAGGGCTTCAACATGGCGTCCCATTAGAGGCGTTTGTTAACTCTTTTACTTTCCAGAAATTTGAGCCAAGCGGAATGGTCGTGGGAGGCAGCGGGCGTGTCAAAATGTCGTCAAGTATTGTAGATTATATATTTAGAGAATTGGCAATAGAATATCTTGAAAGGCATGATCTATCTCATGTATCACAAGAAGATTTAGACCCTTATTCAATAAGTAGGCCGGAAATTACAGAAGAAGGAATTGTCAGAACTAAAGGAGAGGTTAGAGAAGTACAGCAAACTTTGGGTGCATTCAACAATGTAGAAGATTCTGAATCTAAAGTTAGAAGGTTAGCTAGAGAAAATGGCTTCACAGGAGATATTTGTACCGATTGTGGAAGCAGCCAAATGGTAAGAAATGGGACCTGTTTGAAATGTAATGCATGCGGCTCCACTACTGGATGTTCTTGATTATATTAGCCAATTCACTGTTTCGTAAAGAGATGCGATTTACTAAATCTATGTATGAATCTCTGTCTAACTCGAATATTCTAGATGAAATTTTGATAAATGATGGTTGATTTTTTTTACCTATTTCGGCCAACATCCCTGATAATTGGGACCTTGATTCCGAATTACACCGTGTCCATAACATTGGAACCAAGTTTTCAGAATCATTGGAATCTAAAGATAGATAATGTCTCAATCCTGATTCGATTAATCTTTGAATCATTCGAGAATCTTGTTTTTTAGAAATTTCTTTTGTAAATTTGATAAAAACTGATCTCTCTAAACGAGCTAAATTTCCTAAATATGTAGTCGATAAAACACGAGTATCGGGGTCCTCGTCTCGAATTAGTTTCTGTAATAAAGAAATACAAAAATCTCTATCTTCTGAATCTATTCTAGATAGATTAGAGGCGAGATTTCTTCGTAAGTATTCTTTTTCGCTATCACAAGCTTGGTATAATATCTCCTTCGAAACATCAGGATTGTTAGATAAGCTGTGGATAGTTGCCATAAGTAGATTTTCACAATTATTTTGATTACAATCTATAATTAGATTTTGAATTCTTGAAGGTATATTGAGTACAAATGAAATATGCTTACTTATTGATAATCTTTCTAGCCAATAAGGCAACACTGTATTATGATTGGTTTGATGAAGTTGTAAGATATCTAATATTGAATTAGCGGCTAAAACACCACTAGGGTGGCTAATTTCCTCATTAGAAATTTCTGATTCACCGTTCCATGAAATTTGATGCCGCCCAGAGAACTTTCTTGAAGAAAATCCGGGCTTTCTTGCAAAAACAATTGAATCGAATAAATTGAATCCTTCGGACTCTATGATTTGAGAACCTTTCAGACTTAACCCAATCAAAGAACTTACTGAAAGATACCATCGATCGGTGTCGGGAGACTCTTCATCTAGCGCTGAATAAAGCCAATCTTTAATTTGTAAAATTAGAATTCTTTCAGAAATTTCTGCTATATTTTTTGATAACCACTTTTCTCTCTCAGTATCGGGGTCAATATGGCGTTTGATAAAACTGGGTTCATGCTTCTCAATGATAATATCTAATCGATATAAGAATCCCGCAGTATCAATAGAAGAAATTCCGAGTGCTTGCTGAGTCAATGTGTTTAAATCGTTGGGAGATTGGGCAGGGAAATCTGGAATTTCTAAAGGAGGATTTGGAAGTGGAAGGTATTCAAAAGATAAAGCAATACATTCTCTTAACATCTTGTCGCAATACTCTCGGAGGAGAGCTTTCGCCTCCCTTCTCGACATTTTTTCACCAGATTATATTTCTAGCTCAATATTTAGATTCTGAATTAATTCCTTATATCTATTTCTAATTGTAACTTCGGTAACCCCAGCCACTTCTGCAACCTCTCTCTGAGTTCTTCTTTTTCCACACAATACACTTGCAATGTAAATGATGGATGCTGCAATCCCGGTAGGTCCACGTCCACTCGTAAGTTCTTTTTCTTGGGCTGCTGAAATTAATTCATATGCTTTTGATTGAACTTCTGCATCTAGATCAAGTCCTGAACAGAATCTTGGAATATAATCTTCCGGTTTAGTGGGAGGGATTTTCATTTTCAGTTCGCGGACCATAAATCGATAGGTTCGACCTATTTCTTTCCTACCTGTACGGCTTGCTTCACCTATCTCATCGAGAGTTCTAGGGTTTTGGCATTGGCGGCAGGCAGCATACAAAGAAGCTGCAGCAACTCCTTCAATTGATCGCCCTCGAATAAGCCTAGCCTCTACTGCTTTTTTGTAATTAACAGCTGCTGATTCTCTTATTGATTTGGGCAAATCTAATCTACTTGCCATTCTATCGAGTTCAGCAAGAGCCATTGCTAAATTTCTTTCTGTAGCATTACTGACACGAGATCTTTTTTGCCATTTTCTCATTCTATAAAATTGAGACCTGTAGCGTGATGAAATAGATTTTCCTGAATAATCTTTATTTTGCCAATCAATATCCGTTGAGAGACCTTTGTCGTGTAACATTACAGTCATTGGAGCCCCTGTACGAGCTCTTTGATCGCCTTGTTCAGGGCTGAAAACACGCCACTCAGCACCTTGATCAATTACTTTGTCTTCTAATACCAACCCACAGTCTTCACAGACGACCTCTCCACGAGTTTCGTCTCGGTTTAGATTACGGCTTCCACATTCATCACATTTTACGGTGTCTTCTACAAGATAATCTGCCATCCCATCACGTCCTCTTTCCTAGGAAAGGTAAAATATCCCGAATGCCGATGTTATTTAAGGTTAACATATAATTGAAATAATAAAAATACAAAAAAAAATTATTAAACATAATTTAAAAATTGAGAATGGTGATATATTACTGGGCCATGGCAAGACATAGGAGAGGTTAAGTCGATGAGTGATAAATTATGGCCACCTTCAAAAATTTCTCTAAATCCTAATAAAAGAGTTTTATTCTTGACAAAAGATTTAGATTTAATTAGAAAACAATTGTATGATGGATTGAATCTTAAAATGCAAGATTTAACAATTGATGATTTGTTAGATGACATAAATACAGATGTAATGACTCCGGCATGGGTTTGTTTTGACTATGACCCTTCTAAAATAGCTGAGAATGCATATGCGGGACTTCTACACGATGGGCGACGTGTTTTTGATACTCATGCTCTGAAAAATGGTAATTTTGAAGTCATTGTTTCTGGCCATAGAAAGGGGACTGGTTCAAGCAGAGAAACAGCACCACAATGTGAAAAATGGTCTGGAATCCGGATTGTTATCGCTGCATCTTTCGCCCCAATTCATGAGAGAAATAATATAAATTTAGGACAATTAATGGGAGATCACTCTATGCTCGAAAGACTGCAGGATGGCGAAAGTATCGACTTGGATGAATTTACAAAGAAATACGATCCTGTCACCCAACTTATATTGGAAAATGGAGGAATTTTCCCTTTTGCAAAGAAGCTGGCAGTAGGAAATATCCGACTTCCTGAGATAAATAAAAAACCTCATCCAATGACAATTGCAGAAAAAATTATTTCTAAAAAATTAATTTCAACGGATTCTTCTCAAGGTTTTGTCAAACCGGGGGATGCTGTATTAGCATCTGTTGATGGAGGTTATTCGCATGAATTTACTACCGCACAAGTTCATGAATTTCTAAAATCAGAATATGGAAACGAATATAATATCCCTAATCCTCCAAAATTTGCTGTCTTTGAAGACCATTTGCTGTATGCAACAGGGGTGCCAAGATTTGGTAAATTCAAAGAAAAAATTCAAACTTTAAGAGATATGCAAAATGATTTTCAAAAACATACTGGCGTTCGAGATTATTCGGCTGTCAATGGGGTTTCTCCGGGTATATGCCATCAAGTTGCAAGAGAAGAATTTATTGATGTTGGAGATTTTATCCAGGCAACCGATAGCCATACATGTATGGGAGGGGCTAGTAATGCATTGACTTATGGGGTGGGGTCTACCGAATATGCAAATTTAATTCATAATCAATTTGCGTTTGTAAAAGTACCAGAAAGTATCAGATTCAATTTAACAGGGAACCTTCATCCGGGGTGTACTGCTAAAGACGTTATATTACACATCTTATGGAAGTATGCAGCAAAATCTGAAACTCTGGATAGAAGTATGGAATTTGGTGGTCCAGGTCTCTCAAGTTTATCGATGGATGAAAGAGCAACCCTTTGTAATATGGCCACTGAATGTAGTGCAAAAACAGGGATATGTGATCCCGATGATTTGACAGTTGAATGGTTGATGAATAGGAGGAGTGGGCTGAGTAGAGAGGACATCATTGATGCTTTTGTTATAGCTGATGAAGGGGCTGTTTACCATGGAGGAGTGCATACTATAGATCTAGATGAGATTAGACCTATGGTGGCACATCCAGGAGATCCAGACAAAGGAATACCATCTGACCCAACAAATGGCGCCTATATCGATGAGTTAGGTGTTGTGAACATCGATATAGCTTATGCGGGCTCATGCACAGCAGGGAAAGACGATGATTTTGCATATTATGCGGAAGTGACGAAGGCTGCTTTAGATGCTGGTTTGAAAATAGCGGATGGTGTCGATTGCTATATCCAATTTGGTTCGAAAACGGTCAAAGAATTGTCAGAGAGAAATGGGTGGACAAAAATGTTTGAAGCAGCGGGTATAAAATTAATTGATCCGGGTTGTGGTGCTTGTATTGGAGCGGGGCCAGGGGTAAGTGATAATGCTGAACAAGTCTCAATTTCGGCAATAAATCGAAATTTCCAAGGAAGGTCGGGACCGGGGAAACTCTACTTGGCAAGCCCTCTCACAGTTATGGCTAGTGCCTTTACAGGATATATTACTGCGTGGGACCCGAGCCTTTTTTCTTAGAAATGCTCCAAACACCCCAAATTGCAGCAATAAACCATGCTATTTCTAAAATTAAAAATGCCCATTCATCAATAAAATAAGCACGGACTGCTAATAATCCTGAGCCTGATGCCATCAATCCTAGATAGGGTAATGCCTTGCTGTGGAGAACATCTCTAGTCTCTAAGAAAAATGCTGTTAAAATTAATATCATCCCTACATAGGCAATTAATTCACTTTGAGCAATGCTGACAATGGCATCAATCATGCCCATTCTAAAATCATTGGAAATATAGTCTTTCTTCATTTCAACAGGCGCATGTTTCAATAGCCTGTCGAGTTCCCATGTATTCATCACAAGTTGGCCCCAAGTCATTAGGACATGGGAGGACCAAGTGGAGGGAAAGAGAATGGTGGATGCAAGAGATATATCCGGGAAACAAAAACAAATAGCAGTTAGTGAGTTCTTCGAGAAGAATAAACACTTCCTAGGATTTGATTCCCTTCAAAGATCTTTAATCACAGCTGTTAAAGAAGCTGTTGATAATTCTTTAGATGCTTGTGAGGAAGCGCGAATTTTGCCAAATATTGTAGTTGAAATTAATAGATTGAAGGGTGAAGATATAGAATTGATATCTCAGGACAATGGCCCTGGAATTCCAAGAGACGCCATTGAAAATGTATTTGGAAAATTTCTATTAGGTTCAAGATTTCATGCAATTCGTCAAACTAGAGGTCAACAAGGGATTGGAATAACTGGCGTTGTAATGTATGCACAACTAACTACTGGCGCCAAAACTCGTGTAATTTCAAAAATCGCCAATGATTCCTCGGCTGTATTTGTAGAGTTAGGCCTAGATACTAGAAAAAATAGGGCGATTAAATCAAAAGAAAGAAGAGAAGTATGGATTGATGAAAATACAGGAGAAGAAGTTCGGCATGGATTGAAAATATCGACAATTATGAAAGCGAAATATCAACGTGGTAAGCAATCTGTATATCAATATCTTAGAATGACATCAATAGTGAATCCACATGCGACAATCAGCCTAATTGTTAGAGGGAAAGATGGTGAAATCATAGAAGAAGGGAAATGGATCAGAACCAGTGAAAGATTGCCAAGGGTGGTCGAAGAGATTAAACCTCATCCACATGGGATTCAATTAGGTACGCTACAAAGAATGTTAAGAGAATCAGAACAGAGAAAAATGACCTCTTTTCTTAGGCATAATTTCTCAGGAGTTAGCGTAAGAGCGGCAAAAGAAGTTCTATCTACTTCTGCAATAGAAGATGATAGGATGCCGAAGAGAATTAATTCAGAAGATGCAAAAAAATTAATTGCATCTTTTCAGAGAGTTAAGTTACTTCCTCCACCTACAGATTGCCTGTCCCCAATTGATGATTTATTGATCAAAAAAGGACTTTCTAAGGCTATTGATTCAAGATTCGCATCAACAGTAACAAGACTTCCAACAGTTAGTCAGGGTAATCCATTTCAGATTGAAGTGGGACTTGTTTTCGGAGGAGACATTTCTGCGGATGGTCCAATAGAAGTATTACGATTTGCAAATAGGGTTCCTCTAATGTATCAACAAGGAGGTTGTGCATTAACGAAGGCAATTGAGTCTATTGATTGGAAAAGATATGGTTTGGATCATCCGGGAGGAAAGGGCTTACCAAAGGGGGCGGCGGCAGTACTGATTCATCTCGCTTCCACCAATGTTCAATTCACTAGCGAAGCTAAAGAGGCTGTGGCCGATAATGAAGAAGTCTTTGATGAAATCAGGAAAGGGCTTTTAGAAGTCGGAAGAGGATTAAAGAACCATCTAAAAAAGAAAGACCAGCGGAAAAAGGCAAAGGAAAAATTTGAATTGGTTAATGTAATTCTTCCTGAGATTGCTAAGAAAACATCAAAAATATTAGGGAGGGAAGAGCCTGATTTAGCACCTGTAATAACTCAAATAATGAATGCAGTATTTTGTGAAGAAGAATTGGGGTGGGATAAAGAAAGAAAACTCGCTACGTGTTCAATTAAAATATTCAATTATACAGCAAGGGCAAGGGCCTATACAATCCTCCTAAAATGGCCTGAAAATGAAAATATAACTATCGTTGAAAATTCAAATGGAGGAAGGAAAGAGGCAAGGGGGATTTGGGCTTGGCGCCTTGACACTCTAAATCCGGGCACTTCAACAACAATTAGCGTATCACTTTCAGGTCTTAGTAAAGGAGATTGGACAGATACAGATATTTTCTTCAGAGGGAATGGAGACATTATTGGTGCAACTAAGATAGATGAGAAAATACTTGAAGAAATACGAAAAAGCGAAGCCTTAGCCGCTATCAGGAATGAGATTTCTGAATCTGAATCTCAAGAGACCAATGAGATTGTATCTGAGGGAGAATTAGTAAAAAAGGAAGAAACTAATAATTCAGATGGAATAAATATTTTCGCTGATTTTGAGGAGGGATCTGAATGAGTATCGTTGGACAGAGAAAAACAAAAGAAGAAGTAAAAGATGCATTGAAAGATATTGCTTCGGAGATGCATAATAAAATGGAAAAGGGCGTTCCTCCATCTATGACTTTACCTGTTAGATCCAAAACAAATATTGGATTTGATAATAAATTAGGAGTTTACAAATATGGTAAAAAAAAGAGCACTAGGGACGCGACAAGTCTTGGCTCGGCAAGACAACTGTTGCGTTCATTACATGTGACTGAATTTATTGAGCAAATGATAGACTCCGGCAAGTCATCTACTCTGAGAGAAATGTACTACATTAGTGAAGCATGGGGGCATGGTAAATTCGGTTCGCAAAATGAAAGTAATAATTTAGCCGAAGATTTAGAAATTGTAACCAAATGTCTTCGAGAGGACTTTAAGTTACGGCCTGAAGAAGATGGAGCAAGAATAATCGGTAATGTTACCTTTGAAGAAAGAAATCGAAAAGGCGATTGGATGAGAATAAATTGTAGAGATGATGTTGGAGATTCTGGTTATGGAGTGCCATATAATGTAGAAGCCGAAAAATTAACTTTGATTGAAGAAGATGTAGATTTCATTATGGCAATAGAAACTGGTGGTATGTTCGATAGGTTGGTAGAAAATGGTTTTGATGAAGAAGCAAGATGTGCATTAATACATCTTAAAGGACAGCCTGCTAGATCAACAAGAAGAATAATGAAAAGGATGAGTCAGGAATGGAATAAACCAATTATTGTATTTGCTGACTGTGACCCTTGGTCTTTCAGAATATATGCAAGTATAGCTTATGGAGCGATTAAAACTGCTCATATCTCTGAGTACTTAGCTACCAAAGGTGCTCAATATTTAGGAATTACAGCAGATGATATTCTGGCCTATGACCTACCAAGTGATGAGCTTACTAAACAAGATCTTAGTGCCTTAGACTCAGAGTTAACAGATCCTCGGTTCAATACTGGATACTGGAGAGATCAAATAAATCTAATGAAAGAAATTGGAAAGAAGGCCGAACAACAGTCTCTTGCCAAGTATGGTCTTGATTTCGTTACTGATACGTATCTACCTGAAAAACTAGCAGATATCGGTTTAGGTTATTGATTGCCAAATCTGAAATGTAGGCCCCACTGTCTATGGCCATGAAGAGTAGCGCCAAACAATGGGTTAAGCGCCTTAGTGGACTTTCAATAATATTGATTTTAATTTTTGTGGGGACTTATGGAGAGTCTACTGATAAAATTATTCAGAAAATGAATGTGGAAGAAAATAACTTACTAGAATTAGAAAGTGGAGAGGAGGGGGCGGTACAATTAGAGAAAATTCGATTCTACACTGTTGTCTCATTAGAAGGTAATGAAATAAAGGAAAATGAAGTTAAATTATTCGATCAAGATGGGGAAGAAATTATTGGAACATCGATTAGTTTGATAGAAAAAATGAATAAAAGACCTGATTCAAGTGGGGATTTAGTTTTTGTTCCTGTAATTACTTTTGAAGTGTCTGGAGATGCAGAATATATATTTCTTAATCAAGGAAATAATACTTTGTGGGTCTTGGATGATCTAAAAATACAATCTAGTTTGATTTCCGATGAAATAATACTAATCTCAATGATTAGTTGTTGTTTCGGGTTCCCCTTAGGAATAATAGCATTAATTGGCTGGTTTGTGGTTTGGAGGAAAACGGATAACCGATCACAAAAAATTACAGTAAAGGAAAAGATAATGACTACTGATCAATTGTTTAAACAATACAACTCAACCACTGAAAATGATGAAGTTCCTGCTCCTTTTTTAAATATAGAAAAGGTTGAGGTTACTGTACATGAATTATCCCTTGATGATGATGATCCAGATGTAACTAGACAAAAAGTAAAACAATTTCTTGATGAACACGTGGGTTCTGAAGAAAATGATGATATCAAAGAAAGCGATGCCAATTGGGAAAATTGGGATGATGGCGAGTAAGGTGAACGCCTTTACTCTCATAAAATCCTTAAATGGGTTTTTAGATACCCCTAACTACCCAACTTCAGGTTGGTAAGTGGTATGGACTTTGACGAGGCTATGACTATACTAGAAAATAAAGCTAGAAGAAGTATTTTACAACACCTCGTCAAGGAACCGCATTATCCATTACAACTCTCTGAATTACTAGATATTAGTCAGCAAGCAATAATGAAACATATCAAAGTCTTAGAAAAGGCAGGTTTTATTGAATCTGAAATAGTTCCTTCAGAAAAAGGTGGTCCTCCGAAGAAAATGTACAAAGTAAATCAATCATTTTCTTTGAGGCTCGATTTGGGGCCAGAGCTGTTCAAAGCAGAACATAGAACTATCCCTGCAGGTGGCCCTATGAGGCTTTCAAATAAATTACCAACAGAATTAGATTCGATAATAGATCGTTTAGGCACTAGAAGAGATTTATCAATGTCAGAAGCAATGAATATACTATCAGACTTAGATTCGTCACTTGAGAAAATAGATAGGCAAAGGGATGCTATTATCGCTTTACATCAACAAATAATGCTGAAAACCTCCAAAGAAGTTATAGAAAACGCTGAATCATATGAAGAGAGAATAATGGCTAGAGAAATGATGACACAACCAAGAAGGCCATTAGACTTGGATATATTTTCACAGAATCTAAGAATTCAAGAATCTCATGCCGAAGATATCATGGAAAATATTCGAGATAGATTGATGAGAGATTTTGTAATCAATAATGATAACTTTGTCTCTGCAGACAAGGATACCCCTCTTCCTTGGTGGCTAGTTCGTTAAGGGAACTTCTTTCATCAATTGTTTCGCTTTTTCAGTATCGTCTTCAATGTTAGATTCTTCTTCAGAAGGCTTCTCTTTATCTGAAATCTCACTCTTTTTTGTTTTACTAGTTTTGGATTTTGATATCTTTTTTGCAGATGGATTATCAGGAACGTTTGTATTTCTTTTCATCATCATGATCTCAACAAAAAACGCTGCAATAAATAATCCCATAAATGCTGTTGAGATAATTTGTCCATTTTGGAAAATTAGTTCATTATTAGTTCCAGACTCATACCTTACTTCTAGTTGAGTACTATTGAATAGTCCTAATCCTGATATAAAAATACAAATCATATAATTGAATAACTGTTTAAAACCCATTTCTCATTCCTCCTTACTAAAATTGAGTATCTGAATCATCATCAAGATTTGACATCATGCTGCTTTTCTCTGCAAAGCGGTCCAATGCTTCCATTCTTCTACCATACATAACAACACCAGCCACTGCAATTAATGCAAATGTCGCCCCGAGTATTATAGCAGGAACTGAATATCTTGCAATAATTTCAACACCAACATCTAAAACTCCGTTATTAGAACCCATATCTCCTGCTGATTTGAAATTGTTTTTCTCGTCGGTTTCGACAATAATATTATCTGGATCAACTACTACTACTACTTCATGAGTACCTGCCTCAACTAAGTATAGTAAGGTGATTAGCGGGGGTTCATCGTCTGAAGTCGTTGGCATTATTGCCTCAATTAGTTGACGGTATGCTACATTTTCTTCAGCACAACCGTTTCTCTTAATTGAGTTAACTGATTGCCCTACGCACAAAATGACATTCACATCAGTTGCATGAGAATTTCCGTCATTCAGAATTGAAACAGTTACTGAAAGCATGTCTCCTATCTCGCCTTTCGTCTTCCCAACATCAACACTTAAAATCTGTAAATCCGGTGCTCTGAGTCTTAATTCTAAGACCTGTTCGTTAGTATCACAATTCGGGCGATAATTATCAGGGAAGCCATCACCATTCATATCGATCGTACAGGAATCTTCCCAAATTGCTGTTTCATCGAAGTCTCCACCTGACAAAGAATCACCAAAGCTTGACTTTAATTTGATTCCAATTTCTCTATCTGCTAAGGCAGCAGTTGGGTCTATTGTAACTATTGCAACTAATTGTAATGTAGTGTATGAAGGCATTAAAGGAAGTGTAATTCTTCCTTTGGAATCCTTGTAACACATATTGCTTGGGAGCGGATCTCCTTGCATCAATACCAAACAAGGCCGTTCTATTGGATATTCGCTGCCGAATCCTTCTAACAAGGCGTAATCAATTCGCCATGAACTCAAAGCATTCAATCCTGGTGCGGAATCCCAACCTGCACCGTCTACAGTATGGTTGTGCACTGTAGGTTGATCTGCAACATTACCAAAGTTCGTCACGTTCATTGTAAATCTAACTACTCTCCCTGGAGCAGTTGTTTTAATTCTACTTTCAACAGTTGGATCAACAGTTATTCTCATGTCATGGAACTCTATAACTTCAACCTGTAATGTAACTAAATCTCTGAGTTTTGTTCCTTCGAATGATTCTTCACTGTATATTTCAATCACTACAGTATACTGTCCTGCCAATGTTTCTTCTGGAACATTTATCATAATCGGAATCTGTTGAGACTCGTCTCTATCTAATTCTTGGAAAAGAATTCTAGGTATTACTACGTCCCAAACATCCGAGTTTCCATCCTGATCTGTGATAGACCCTATGGCCATATCATAGCGATCTGCCCCATTGCCTGTATTTTCTATAACTGTATCAAGTTGATACTCTTGTCCGGGGTATAAAGAAAGGATTGTCTCTGTGTTGGCTTCTAAATCATATCTTTGTATTACGTTGGTCACAAGAACTACTGAGTCTCTGACTTTAGGTGCACCATCCAATGATGCTTTTACAGTTACAGAGTCTCCAATTCCTGCTGTTGCATTATACGGTGCACACATCTCTGCTGTAACAGTCCTAGGCGCATCTACTGTCCAATAACGCGGAGTTTCTTGAGGTATACTATTTCCGCCTGGGGCTTCCGAAAAGTCAAGATTAACCGTCCAGTGATCAAATCTCCAAGTTTGATCGGATACACCTTCTGGCTTTTCTTCAGGCCCCCCTGGTGTTGTGAAAACTAAGTGGCCGGGGGTGAAATTCTTTGTAACCTCGATATCAAATTCTGAACATTCCCCTGGCAAAACATGCATTGTAGTTTCACCTAATTGGAAAACAATATTTCCAGTACTCTTGATTGATACGTTAACCCATAATTCAAGAATATCAAATGTCCCTTTATCTACTGACAATACTGGTTCACCTGTTGACCACCCTTTCAAGTAAACTACGAATGTCCCTGGTTCTTGAGAAGTAGGGACATCAATTTGTAAATTTCTAGTCATTGATTGGCCCGGATCTAGAGATAAGGATGTCGGGAATGTTACTCCCCATCCGAAAGGTAAAGCCCATTCTGTTTGGCCTTCGAGAGTTGTCGGATCATAGAAGGCAAACGTGTCATATACATTTCCTGTATTTGTTATAGATATAGAGAAGGTCGCTTGCTGACCTTGTTCAACGTCGGCTTGATAATGGCTGGTATCTAACTCAATTCCATGGACTACATCCATTAACGTTAGAGTAATTGCTTCGTCTCTAATTGCTGGATCTTTGTAAGATAGTGCTGTGACTTTGATAGTTGCCAGTTCATCATGATGCGCTTGATAAATAGTGGGAGCTCTGACCCTCATATACAAATCAATACTTTCTCCACCTTGTAGCGACACTGGTGTGGAGTCAAAAATTGGAGTATGGTTACTAGCAAAGAATATACTAGCACTCCAATTGGTAGGGACTCCTTCAACAGCCATCGAAAATATATCTGAAACTAAATCGGCAGGGCCGGGAGTAGGATTGGAAATCGACATGTTGTAAGTAGTCTGTTCACTAGGTTCAATCGTATGGTAGAACGTTTCATCCTCGGCCAATGAAACATCTACTAGACCTGTAAGAATGTGGACATAACATAATGTGTAAACTCCTCCATTGTTCTCGTCACTACACTTGTTTGTATCTGACCAGGCAACGTGAGCTCCGCTGCCCATGTCGTTAGCAAATGCAGGCGGCTGTCCTAATTCAGGGAGGGCTGGAGAATTTGGCCCTAATTTATCCGACTGCCATTCAGTTATTGGAAGCAGTTCCCAAGGGTCAAAAATTGATGAAGCTATAGAATTCAAAGGGAACCCCGTTGGCCAATCGTTGTTTGTATGATTCAAACGGGTGTACATCAAAGTCTCTCCTTGAGATCCGTTGTAGTTATCTAGCCATGTCAAATGGACGTTATCGAATGAATCTGTTAAAATTGACGGCATGTGTGAGTTTCCTCCAAATGGGCGATCAGGAGCTAATCCTTCATATCCCTCGACATTAGAAATTGCTGCATCTGAGATTTGTTTAATTGCGAATGAAGGTAATCCTTCACTAACTCCATCCCATGCTCCTGCAGAACTTAATCGCAGACGGGTGTAATAAATCTCATAATTAACGTCAATATCAAATCCATATGCTCTCCCATCCATCCAAGTTATATGTGTGTTTCCAGAGTTATCAATTGCAATCGCTGGGTGTAAACTGTAAGCATCGTTCAGTGTAACTCTGGTATCGTTTACAACTACTAAGTGCCCATAACCCAGCGAATCAGGTGATGCTCCTAAGTCTTCGATATACCTGTCTGCAGTTTGATCAACAAAAGTACCTGAGTCTCCCTTCTGCCAACCTGGCCATGGAGAGTCAAGGAGAGTGAGCGGGTCTAAAACTGTCAAAAATATCTCTCTAGAATTATTTGTAGATAAGTATACCAACGCTTCGACCATTAGTTGCATTTCCGCTTGGTTAGCGGACCCTGTTGGGAAACTGTACATCATACCTTCTGCATTAGTTAATGCTAGTGTAGCACCGCTACATGTTCGGCTGTTGAGACTCGTAAATCCATTTGGACACTGTGCCAAATCCATCATGTGAGAGCCCACTTCTGTAGAACCACTACCAAACCCTGCAGCCATTAGAGGAATTGGGATTATCCCCGCTGTAACACAGGCGTTGTGTGCTTCAAGAATGGACTGTGTATCATCTGCATCTCCTGCTGGGTCTCCTCCGTAAGGCCCTTCATCTGAAATAGGAATTACAATCTTTGTTGCATTGGGATTCCATACGTGATCAAGTATTGTGGGAGGGTTTCCTGGTACGTTACCTTGAGCGTCATGCCAAGAAAGACACGCCCATGTAGAGGCGGGCCCCCAAAACTCACTGTAGTATCCACCATCTTGTGGCAGATCGATTGCCCCATTAGAATAGACTACTTCTGTTAGTTCTCTTATTCCACCAGAATCATCATTTGGTTGAAGGCCTAGAGAAGTGGTACGTGGACCTTGGTTTCCGCTACCTCCAGTAGCATACGCTGCAGCACAATTACCACTAGTCGCAGCAGAAGGCCAATTTCCACTAAGGGCATAAAGAGTTTCATAGACAGTCATATTTGCCCGTTCTAACATTGGCTTTAGACCTTCAAAGTTGTAGCCGCTAGCAAAGGATCCTCCATAGAAAACAGCACACATGTCTGCCCATTCTGCATTCATTGAACCTGATGTATCAATAGGAACTACCATCTCAACTTTACCGCCACGTGTATCATCCCATACTACTTGTACAAAATCATCCAAATCTACAGCTACATCTGGATGTCCTTTGTGCCCAATTATTGGTGTAAGTAGGGTTTCATCGACTGCTACGATTGCTGTTCTCGCAATTACATCTGCTTCAATCATTGCATAGTAAATCTGTGGCTGTTGGTAATACTTATCCAATGGTTCGTAAGAATCTTCCCAAACAATGTGTGCATTGGACTGTGAGTCAACGTCGATTGCCGGCCAGTCTCTATTTTGTGTATGTCGAGAAACTTCAAAGTCATCGATTACAGAAATTGATGCGTCAATTGCTACACCTCCGTCAAGATCGTCTTGTGAAGGATCAACTACTGTGTATTTAATAGCCCAATTACCCGTTCTGTCTGCCCAAACAATATGTGCTCTATCATTATCATCAATTGCAATATCAGGATGCCATGCTCTGCTTTGACCAGCATTAGATATCTGAGTATCGTCAATTAAAGTATCGCCACGAGCATCGACAAGTTTGTAATACAGGTGTTGAGTATTTCTACTCCAAACGAAATGAACGTTTCCTTCGGAATCTGAGTCTAGAGCGACCATTCTATCGTTTTGGCTACCACCATTTACAATTTGTACCGCATCAGTAAGTACTACTTCACTAGCTGATACCTGTGGGGCAACCATCGAAACAAATACTCCCATAACCATCAATGTAACCATCATTACACTACTTCTCATCTTACCTCTATCCATAGAACTCACCTCAGCATATGCTGCAACAGATGAATTTGAACATTCTCTGTACTTAACCTCGACCCTTACGGGTCATTTTGAAAATATTATTCTACGCCCATTCATCTCTATCAAAACTACGTCCAAATCCTCCGGTTTCATCGAAATTTATGTCCATTTCCTTGACTTGAGTCTTTTTTCCTCGAAGATTTTTACTTGAGCTTTTCTTGGGCCAATCATCCACTGGTCCAGGTTTACCGGTTCCCGGCCCGTATCCAAACTTTATTTTATGAATTAGGGACAATTTTGTTAACCAAACTTTTCTCATTGTATGCATAAATTCATTCTGTGTTAATCCGTCAAACCAAATTGGCCTTGAAAGATTGAACGCTTGTAGAGGTCCTGATTCTTTTGTCTCTTTTTTCCCTATATGTAGTACCCAATCTAAATTGGCTTGGGTCAATAATAATCTAGTTTCATGAAGCCATGTTTCCCACTCAAGTGAATCTGATAAATAGTGCTCTTTCATTTCCAATTGTTGGCCTTCATCGACTCTGGTTATTGAATAAATCAGAACTAAATTTCTATTTTTAGGTATTACAACATTGAAAAGATGTGCTGCTTTTGTCGGAGGATACCTGACATGAAGATGAAGGAAGTTCTGACTATCTTGCACTTCACGGGTTTCAAGTTTCTCACTGGCTAGCCATTCCCTAATCATATTGGCAGCCGAGGTCGCATCCATATCCATTTTTTATCATCACCCTATTTGAGAGGTCCTAATTGAGTATTCAATTTTTTAATTAAAGTATTGAATTCGTCTCCGGCCGGAGTGTTCGAAAATTTACTTATTTTAGCAAGTTTTCTAAAATTAGACCAGTGATCATAACCTAATAAGAAAATTAAAGAAGAAATATAGAATACAAATATTATTGAAATGAAACACAGTAATGCTTGGTGGGAAAGCAAGGGATAGTCTGGAGCTACATCGTACCAAAGAGAGAGGAATGTGATAACAAAAGATGTAAATGGCCAAAAAATAACTGGGGAAAACATACCTGCTAAGAAGAAATATGTCGTTCTTGCATCCAAACCTTCGTCACTTATTTCTGCCATATAACGCGCCATTATAGATTGAATACCGGAGCCAATAATTACTGGTATTGAAGTGATAGTCATCAAAAATACGCCGATTAAGGCATTACAATAGCCGGAAAAATTCAATTTCTTTAATTTTTGATTTTGATTGAGACTATTGGCATCGAGATCATATGAATGTAATATTTGAGCGGCTGCAATTGCCTCTGGGATTAATTCTCGATAATTGCCATTTTCATTTATTTCATCTCTAATATGTCTTGTAGCATGGACTTCTTGACTAAGAGATGTTAGAGGTTTTTCATCCCGATTAGCTTTGAGATGTGCAATTAATTTCCAAGCTCGAAAAGTCTCCCAATCAGGAGCCTCAGGAGTTAAGGGGGATAGTTTGCGGTACATTTCTTCCTTCAATTCATTAACTGCTGAGGCTGGTGGTTCTATCCATTCTCCTCCCTCCAGTCGAGAAGACTTTTCATCATCATATACTAGTTTTATTTCTATGGGGGCTGTATATTCAACATAACTCTTAGTTCTAAACCAATAATGTCTTTCCCAATGAAGACCTGTTGGTTGTATTACAGGAGCGGGTTTGCCTCTTTTTCTAGCAATTGCTGCAGAAGCTAAAGCCGCTCTTGCTGCCCCGGTTCTCAAAGCATGTAATTTAGAGTCTTGATGAGATTTCCCCTCTGGCATTATAACGGCACCGTGGCCACCGGCTAAACAATTAGCAATTGTTAACATACTTCTATCATTTATTTTCCTAGCAAAATTCCCATCGGCTACACCGGCCTCAACTTCTGCTTTTCTTAGGACTGGTTGGGCCCCATTCCTCCTAGACCACCATCCGATTATTGGCCCAGTTATGAGATCATGACGCCCCAAAGATATAATTCTTTTTTTCTGTGTTAATATCATTAAACTTGGATCAACTAAACCATTAATATGAGTCGCTATAGAAATTCTACCTCCGTTGTTAGGAGGTATTTTATCTGACTCAAAATTACGGAATATTACTGATTTTCCTACATTTATCATCAATCTTAATATATAACTAAAGGATTTGTTTCCTGGATGTTTTCCTGTGTGATCATAAGGGGCTTTTTCTAATTTATTGACGTTGATTTTGTGCGCTGCTGCAGATAGTTCCGGCGTAATTTCGGGGGCGTTAGCGGAATCTTGCACGGTGCTGCGAGTTGGTTAGAGGTTGAGAATACATCGGTCAAATAACAATAAAAAAATAAAAGATTTATCCTAATTCATAAAAAATTGCCTTTGATAGTTCGGAAGCATCGGAATGATCTATTGGACTTGGATTCCAAACAAAAGAATGAGTAGATTCTGGATATCTAGGAATTATATGAAAATGAAGATGAGGCACTGTCTGCCCCGCTTTTTCTCCGTTATTCTGAATAATGTTGTAGTTTTCTGCACCTGTGATTTTGATTATTGCTCTACATATCTTGGGTAAAGCCATACCCAGAGATGAGGCCGATTTTTCCGAAAGGAGATCCATTGTGGAGCACTCTTCTTTCGGAATTACTAGAGTGTGCCCACGTGAAAGGGGATTAATATCCAAGAAAGCATATACGAATTCATCTTCATAGATTTTATGAGAAGGAATTTCTCCTGATAATATTAAACTGAAAATAGTGTTACCATTTCTGCTCATTATATCATTAACCTGATTGTGATATTGCCTCAATAATAGGCACCATTGATTTAATCTGTATGGCGGTAACAAGTTCAGTATTCATTACCCTGGATTGGTCAGTTAAGGAAATTTTTGCTTCTTGCAACACCTTAGCACTAGAAATATTCTTTTCAATATTGTTGTGGATATTTTTGCTGAGATTGGTTACTTTAGAAGAGAACTCTCCCACTGATTGGCCATCGTTTGAAAAATAATTATCTATATTTTTTGAAACCTTGGACAATTCCTTTTCTATCTTATTACTACCTGCAAAATTGGCAGTTTGGGACCACTTGCCTGCATGGCTACCGGCTGCTTCTCCTGTGACCAAATCTTCGAGTTGTAGGTTTCCTGGAAGGTACCCTTCTCCATGCATACCAGTGTTGGCTGATCTTCCAGCGGCATAAAGCCCAGTATACCACATTTTTTGTGAATTGAATGTTACTCTTCCCTTATCATCGATTGGCGCTCCTCCGATTGTGAAAGCAATGGATGAATATACTGGAATTACTTCGGCATCTACATTCAAACCAGTTCTTTCTTCGATCCTTCTGATAGTTTGGGCGTACCAAATTTTGGCATCGGAATCTAGATTTCTTAAATCAAGAACACAGTTTTCTCCATTCTGTCCCTCACCGATTTCTAAATCTTCTCCAGATTCTTTTCTATACCTGCCACCAGCACTTAACACATCCACTGGTAAATGCAAACTCGTACCTTTTATTGTTAAATGGTGTTTAGAAACATTGGACATTCCCTCTAGTTTGATCCCTGCAGATGCTGCTAGTGAAACACCAGTACCAGAACCTTCTGAAATATTACTCCAAAGTCCTTGGTAACCATCCGTTGCTAAGATTACTGCCTTGGCTTGTATACCGAATACTTCTCCTGATTGAATGTTCAAGGCCGTTATTCCACGTACTTGTTTGCTGTCCATTACTAATGAAAGCGCTTGTAAATCAGTCCTCCTAACTATCTCTCTTTTGATTACTTGTTCTTCAAGAATCCTTGTGATTTCACGTGTTGTGGAATCTCCACATCCGACAAGGCGAGGTCTGCTATGGCCTCGGCAAGAGGCTGCAAAGGGGAGGCCTCCGTCCCTTCTCTGCAAAACCAATCCCCAATTCTCTAATTTAGCTAGAACATTCATTGCTTCACCACAAACTCTTGCAGCAGCCGACTTATTGGTGCTTTCGCCGCCTGCTGAGATTGTATCGTCACGATGGACAGTAGAGTCTACTTCATCAAAAGAAACTGCGAGCCCGCTAACAGGAGAAGCGCCCGAACTCGCCCCTATACTTCTACTATCAATTATGATTGGTTTTGTTCCTGCATCGGACGATGCTATCGCCGCTCGAAGTGCCGCAGGACCGCTGCCGATAATTACAACATCCCAAGATTCCATGTTCTCTCGGAGTCTTCGAAAAGATTCCTTCTCAAGAAGATGACGCAGTGAGAGGTTTCTTATTATTTATTATTCGGATACCGAAAGAGCCAATTTTCTAACTGCTTCTGCAGCATCAGTCATCCTAACTCCCGCGCTCTCAGGGTGCAAACTAGATGTAAGAGTTGTATGCACAATTGTGGATGAAAGAGTGATTCCGTCTTCGCCATTTATTGTCACTTGTACTGGGTGTGGGCCCGATACTGTGCTAGGCCATGCAACACCTATCCATAACACCAATGCTGCATCTAATAATCCGTCAAGAGTAACTATTTGTTTGGTCTCTGTCTTCCTGCAGGGAACTCTTAGTGTCTGTACTTCAGGCTCTCCATGAGCTGTCACAATCTCAACCTCTATTGTCATGTCTAATTTGCTACCATTGTGGACCATTACAAAAAGATCTGATTGGCCGTCTGAGGACCTTGGAGGCAGATCTAAATCCATTCTCCAATTGTTTTCACTTAATTTTAATTCCCCGTTTTTTGATGCATCGTGTAACCTATCTATCAGCCGGAATAGGCCTGGTTGCCATGCTCTAGTGTGTGCTAATAGGCCCTGGATAGTGTTGATGTTGATCTTAATTTCGGAGTCTGTTAAAAAATCCATAGCAGAAATTTTGTAAACTTCTTTAATTGAATACATCATTTCTTTATTCGATAATAGTCCTCTAGCATTCAGATGTAATGCCACTAACATATGCTCTAAAGCAGCTGCTGGTTCATGGCCGTCTCTTACTTTAGTTGCCAGTTCAGTAGACCAATCGTCCCAACTTCCTGCTGTTTCGGGATCTAAGTGTGCAACTAATACTTCTGTTAGTACTCTTTCCAATATACTATCATGCAAAGTAGGGGCATGCAATGAAAGAAGTGGGAAACGTCTGGAGCGCATAGGTATGGAGCCTTCTAAATAAAATGTATTCAACCAACAAATGAAACCTAAAATAACTGCAAGACTGATCAAGATTTGGCCTAGAATATAACCAGTTTCAAGTTCCCAAACTGCAAATAAGGACAGAGCGGCCAATAATGATGAAAACATTCTGACTCTTTCTCTAAGTACTCTCTCATGAAGCGTGTTAAGAATTCTTTCGACGCCGGGATAGGCTTCCTTAGATTTGAAACCCCCGATTCTTAATTGTAGACGGTGTCTTGCAGACATTCTGGCAAACACAGATGAAATATTTGGAGGTATTAGAAGTAAAAAATTTATTGAAAATATCGCTATAGCTAATTCCAGAGAGGAATATTCCCAATTAGTTAGAATTACTCCCGCAGAAGAGGGGGCAGCTATCGAAAACCAAAATCGGATTGAGGGGGTGTATCTGATTGTTGTAACAAAGGTCCAAAATCTTCGCTGGGAATCAATCCTTTCAATCCTTTTTGAAAACGCTTTATCCTCTCGTGAAGACGTCTCCGCATAAGGGGTCGGTAACATCTCTTTAGAAGGAGGCACGACTCTACGAGAAGGACAATAACCTTGATGCCATCGGAAGAATATATCGATAATATACGGTTTTGTCGACCATCACATTTCTTGAGGCATGTGCTCTCGCACAGACGGGCGATTAGTGTAGTCTGGATATCACCTTGGCCTCCTAAGCCGAGAACCCGGGTTCAAATCCTGGATCGCCCGCCATTAAGAAAAAGCTAGTCCGTGACTTCT
>Ga0222716_10000253_pt1 | contig 44490 bp, 59 predicted proteins | sample C33_13DmetaG_FD_165044 | JGI IMG/M metagenome (GOLD analysis project Ga0222716, IMG submission 165044) | Estuarine water microbial communities from San Francisco Bay, California, United States - C33_13D | ecosystem: Environmental > Aquatic > Marine > Unclassified | place: USA: California... | reverse complement strand
AATTGCGAAGGAATTAGAATAACAATAACACAACAGTAATAAATAGTATTATGAACATAGACAAAAAATTAAATGAAATGAGACCAAAAGATACTCCTCTATTAGTATTAGGTTATATCATATTGGCTATGTTTTTATTAATACCTGCTACAGCAAATGCACAAGACAATGAAGTTTTACTTGATCAAACAGGTGATAATGTAGTTATCAACATATTACAAGAAGGATATGATAACAGTATAGATGTTGATTTAGGATTAGGTGGGTTTGATACCACAAACAAATTTGAAGTAGAACAAGAAGGATTTAATAACGATATCTTTTTTAGTGTAGGTGGAAATAATAACAATATGCAGATGATACAAGTAGGCAACAACAACGATATCGGTTGGACAGATTCTTGGGGAAGTGGACTTGGTTGGGGCGGAGACTTAGACGGCAATAATAATAACTTGCATTACGATCAACGATGCTCGTATGTCAGTTGCCAGCGAAGTTTTATAGGATATCATATTCAGGGTAATAGTAACAATGTAAGATGGGGTCAAGGCGTTAAATTAGATAATAGTGCAGATACTTCTTTTTATTATGACGGATCAGAAGAAGGTGGCAAAACTGCTATAATAGACATACACGGTGATAGCAATTCATTAGCGGGTTGGCAAGCATCTTCCGGTGCAGGCACTCATAGTGCTACAGTATACCTATACAGCGATAGTAATGCGGCATACATAGAACAACGTGGCAATGGCAATAAGACTCTTAACTTAACAACATATAATGACAGCAATGTTGTAAGTATTGTGCAAAAAGATAATGCGGCCCATACTGGCACAGTAGTTTTGAACGGCAGTTACTCAACAACACTGGATTTACTTCAGCAAGGAACAACAGCACAATCATATTCGCTTTCACAATCCTGTGCAACAATAGGCGGCTGTTCAATCTCTGTAACACAGGGCAACTAATTGGTTGACAACCTAGCATATTCTTGCTATAATTTTATACAGTTATGAAACATATGATTAAATGGCTGAAGATATCTGCCGGTATAAATCTATATCTATCTGTAATACTAACATTAGTATTAATTGCTCTTGTGACTGATATTGTGTTAGACACATATTGGCACAGCAACGCATACTTGGAACAATTAGGCATTGGTAGTCCTAATTCATAAACACTTATGGTTACAAAATGGTTAAACAGTCTTAGAATATATTCCCTATCTGTTATAGGTATACACTTTTTAATATTTGCATACTTCTTTCCAGTGTTTGTAATAAAAGTTGTGTTTATACCACTTACATTTGTGGTATTTTGGCATTGGTGTGAACTAATAGTTAGAATAGAAGAAGACAACAGAAATCAAATATTACATTTAATACACACCTCCAATAATCAGCACACCAAAGACTTATTGACGTATGAACTATTTTTACACGATGAAAACAGTTTGTCAGGTAAAACTCTGTTTAACAGTCACGGCATCTAAATTTTAGATAAATATATACTGTTATAATAACAGATGGTTTTATAACAATCTTATATATAAGGAGAAAATAAATGAAAGAATTAAAAAACGTGTTCTTTGGTATATTTTTTGTAATGTTCGCACAAGGTTGCGCCACAGTTGGTACCGTAATCGATGGTGGTAAAGAACTTGCAACAAACACAGTTGACACAGTAACAGGTACCGCAAGTGGTATCGTTGGTTCTGTAGCAAGTGATGTTGGTAGCATTGTCCAAACTGGTGCAGAAGTTGGAGTTGGATTAGTCCAAACTGCGGCTAATACTGGTGCAGGATTAGTTGAAACTGTACAAGCAGAAATTGATAATCAAACTGATGCTTTACAAAAAGACAAAGAAGAACCAAAGGAAGAACCAAAAAAGTAAAAGGCTCATTCTTTAAACCCTTTGTGTTTTTAAAAAAGCAGGAAGGTATAGCAACACCCTCGCAAGAGAGTGAGCAGGTTTCTGAAGATGATATTAAAGATCTTTTATTGCAAAATAAAGTTCTAAAAGAGTTATTGAAAGATAAACTTTTAGAAGATGCTATAATAGAATATTGCTCTAAGAAGCCTGAAGAATGTGAATAAATTACTTTTAATCATAACATTAACATTTCCTCTGTTTTTAACAGCAGAGGAAATTGTTATTAGTCCAGCATACTTACCGGAAGGTAGAGTATTAGACCTTACTTATAATCCCCCACTAGATCCATATTTTTGCGATAATAATCCTGAAATTTGTAAGAAGATAGAAACTAGTAACATTCCAATATTTGATATGGCACCACGTGCCACTAATGGACAATGGTTAGCATTTTGGACATTTCAATTATTAGATGTTTATTCAACATCACGAGCATTAAAGTATGATTGTGTAAAAGAAATAAATCCACTTTTTACAGAAAATCCTAATGATGCTAGACTAGTACTAACAAAAAGTTTTTTGTTGCTACCAGGCTTACTGTATAATGATTATTGGACAGAAGTAACACCTGAGGAACTAGACGGTACTAATATGTTTTATGCGACAGTTGTTGGAAATAATTTTAGATTATTAAATCAAGCCAAACGAGAATGTAATAAAATAAATTAAAAATAAATATATCTGTGTTAAAAGAAAAAGTAATAGAAATCAACCACTACTCGGATAGACTGTTCAGTTTTAAAACCACACGTGATAAAACATTTAGATTTAAAAATGGCGAATTCTGTATGATTGGATTGCAAGGAGAAAAAAGACCTTTGCTTAGAGCATACAGTATTGTTAGCACAAACTACGATGATCATTTAGAATTTTTAAGTATTAAGGTCCCTGACGGTCCGCTAACAAGCAAATTGCAAAATATACAAGTAGGCGATGAAATACTTGTCAATCCAAAAGTAACAGGCAGTTTAGTTGTAGATTACTTAACACCCAAAGAAAATTTAGTTATGTTAGCAACAGGCACAGGCATTGCACCTTTTGTTAGCATAGCACAAGATCCTGAAACATACAGCAGATTTAAACGTGTTTACTTGTTTCATACTGTGAGAAATGTAAATGAAATTACATACGAAGAAAAACTAAATAGTATAGCAGAAGACATGCCTTTTATTTATATACCAACTGTAACAAGAGAAGAATACAAACGTAAAGGTAGGTTTTGGCAATACATAGAGCACTTATTACCAAATGGTTTTCTAAAAGAAAGAGACGGTGTTATGGTATGCGGTTCTCCAAGTATGAATAAAGAATGTCGTACTATGTTTAAGACACTAAATTGGCACGAAGGCAACACAGGTGAAATGGGCGACTTTATGTTAGAAAGAGCATTTGTAGATTGATGGAACCAGATAAAATTATTAGTGCCTTACAAAAAGGTGTTATTACAATCGTTTTTGAAAAAATAGATACAGGTGAAATTCGCACAATGCCCTGTACGTTGAATAACGATATATCAGGACAAACAATGATAATAAAAAAATACTCTAGTCCAGATGCAATAGTATGTTGGGGACTTGATGTAAAAGCCTGGCGTGATGTAAGAGTCAACACTATAAAAGAATGGTACGAAGGATATCCTAAAGAATGAAATGGTTATATAGTGGATATGCTGTAATAATTTCTATAGCACTATTGGTAGGTTTACAAGTTGCAGACCCTACACCAATTAAAAATCTAAGAAATCAAACATTCGACGCCTATCAGCAATTTGATGAAATCAAGCAAAGCAACGAAGTTGTTATTGTTAATATAGGCGAAAAGAGTTTACAACAATGGGGACAGTGGCCTTGGCCAAGACAAAACTTTGCTCAACTAATACATGACTTAAGACAGAAGAACCAAGGCATAATTGGACTCACAGTTATGTTTCCAGAAGCAGATAGGTTTGGAGGTGATCCCACATTAGCAAGTTGGTTAAAAGGTAACGGCATTGTGCTATCACAGACACCAAGTACAAGAGGAGTAAAAACCACAGGTCCTCATATTGGCACAGGAGTTATTGGACCTACAAAGGCACAAGACTTTTTATTAACATGGCCTAACCTAGTAACAAACATACCCGAACTAGAAGCAGAAGCATTTGGTATAGGAGTCAACGCCTCCGCTCCGCAACCTGATTTTGTTACAAGAACATATCCATTAGCAATAGCAGTAGAAGGAAAAATATATCCTAGTTTTGCTATAGAAATGTTAAGAGTACAAACAGGCAAACCCAGTTACATGATTAAGACAACAGAAATAGGCATCAATGAATTTGCTGTTCCGCCGTTTGATCCTATAGTTACATTACCAAAAGGTGATGCTTACATACGTTATAACAACACATTTGAAGAAGTAGAATATGTAGACATAAACAGTCTGCCTAACATGGGTGGCAAGTTTGTTATAGTAGGTGTAACAGCAGAGGGTATTGCTAACCCTGTGCCTACTCCAAGAGGCAATATGTATCCACAGCATATACAAGCACACATGCTACAAAATTTTATAGATGGGTCAAACATACAGCGGAACCAATTATCGTCGCTTATAGAACTTCTGTGTGCGTTGTGCGGCATGATTTTAATAGCCATCGCGGTGTATAAACTACCGCTACTGTGGACAGCACCTATTTCACTGCTGATTTTAGGTGGAGAAGCATATGGTAGTGTGTGGCTATATCAAAACAAATTACAATTAGTAGATGCTACTTTTCCTGTGCTAAGTGGCTTTTTGATTTTTACACAATCAGCATTTAATAACTTCTATAAACAATACAAATTACGTCAACAAATCAAAGGGCAGTTTGGTACTTACATATCACCCGACTATGTAGATATGTTAGTTAAAGATCCTAGTTTGATGAAACTGGGTGGCGAAAGAAAAGAAATGAGTTTTATGTTTGCTGACATAGTCGGCTTTACCCCTATATCAGAAAAGTATATGAAAGCAGATGACCCAGAAGGATTAGTAGAACTCATAAACAGTTTCTTAGATAAAATGACAAAAATAGTTTTAAAGAATGGCGGCACAATTGACAAGTTCATGGGCGACTGTATAATGGCATTTTGGAACGCACCACTACCATGTGAGAATCATGCTGAGATGGCCGTTAAAACAGCAATAGAAATTGAACTGCTTGGCGACGAACTAGAAAAAGAAATGGAACAACGTGGCTTACCAAGAGTTAAATTTGGTACAGGTGTCAACACAGGCACATGTATTGTTGGTAATATGGGTGCTGAAACTAGATTAGATTATAGTGTTGTAGGCGATGCTGTAAACTTAGGTGCTAGATTAGAAGCACAAACAAGAGCAGAAGACACACCAATTATTGTTTCTGAATACACATACTTGCAATGTAATGATATAGCATTTAGTAACATAGGCGAAGTTACTGTGAAAGGCAAAGAAGAGCCAGTTAGAATGTATGCTCCATTGTTTGATGGCAAAGTTAGAAAACTTTATAAGTAAAAGCATGTACAAAATTTATCAATCACAGACTGTGATAGAAAATCAGGCAGAATTTGTTTCTGATTGTACAACACTATTTAAACGTTTAACCAAAGATCTTAAAAATTACGATACCACATGGACATATGATCAGTACAATATATTTTCGTATGCTTCACCTAAACAAATTTGGACTGATTTATTTAGAGAGTTGCGTGATTGTGCTATAGACTTTATAGGCAATGATAAAGATCTGTGTTATCAAAGTTGGCTAAATTTTCATTTAGAACATCAGTTACTAGACTGGCATGATCATGAATGGCCTTATCATGGATATATCAGTATTCAACCACTTGACAGCAAAACAATATTTGAAGATTTTACTATAAACAACATAATCGGCAACATTTATATAGGCCATGGCAACTTAAAACACAAAGTTGTATGCGATAATGTAAATTTACCTAGAATAACTTTAGGGTTTGATATCACAGACAACTCAGAAAGTATAGCAGGCAATAAAGGATTACAACAGTTATTCGTCAGGTGACCAATGTTCCATAGAACGGAACACACTTCTTGCATTAACTAGATCTTTTTTAAGTTCTATTAAATAAAAAAATTCAAAAGGCTTCTCGCCAATTTTTTCTAATGGGTAATGATATGTTGATGTTATATGATCTATTGCATTAATGTCTTTTTGCACACAATTAATTATAGTGTTACGCCATTCTGCATCTGTAAACAAGTCTAAAACAAATGTATGTACTTCGCTTTCTGGATTATAACTGTTCATTATATTAAGTAATTCGTAATATAATGCTCTAATAGGATTTAAATTATCTCTGTATTTAGAACTTACAATAGGATATACCCATTTGTCTTCTTTTGTACATTGATGCTTATAAAAATACAAGTACTCTTCCATAAATGATTCATATATGTTTTCTTGACTTTTACGCAATCTACTAGCAAGTATACGTTTAAGTTTATTTAATAATTTTAAATGATATTCAGATAAAGATTCTTTGTACAAATTAAATAATTCATCAGGATTCATACGACCATCGATAAATTCGATTGGCACTTCGTTAGACTTTGCAAACTTTATCAGTAAGTTTTCTAGTCTTATCTTTTTAAAATCTATTATGTCTGGCATTTATGTAAATTTAATATAGTATTAAGTTTTTCGTTACCTTTATTGTAACTGAAGGTTGCTCTAGCACCCTCGTGTAATGGCTTTGGCCATGTACCGATGTTTACCCAAGCATAACCACAACTTTCACCATTTAAATTTGGCATAAATTCGTGCTCTATGACAGCAACAAAACTATAATACATAAAGTTTTTGTCCTTACTTTGATAAACATCTATGGGATTCAGTTTATTAATATCTGGAACCAAACCCATCTCCTCATCAAGTTCACGTGTCAAGGCTTCATATGGAGACTCGCCTTTTTCAACAAGTCCTCCCCAGAATCCCCAAGTGTGTTTATGTCGTTTGTCGCTGTTTCTGAATTGTAAAAGTACACGTTCTGTGTCAAGAGCAAGAAATAATGTGCCTACACCTATAACACCTGTAAAAGGTTCTATAGGACTAGAGTCCAATATCCCGGATTGTATTCCCCCTCGTATATGCTCAGCCATTGTGTTCCTGTCCATTTGTATACTTTGTTTGTATTTAAGTTTTTGGTTACTGCTGTAGTATTAATGTTGGCACTTGCATCATATGACACCGTCCAATTAGAACCGTTAAATTCTATTATGTCATTTTCTGATGCATCAACGTTCCACTCTGGATAGCCTGCTTTAGAAAGATCTTCTGTTATCAGATATCTCTGTCCAATTACAAGGTTTGCTAATGTACCGTCTCCAGGTACATTACCATGGGGATTAATAATTTTTTCAATATTGCCTATACTAGAAGCAGGCAATGTATCAGAATCTAAATTAAAAATTAACTGAGAATTATCTGTAGGATGTTTTGCTATAGTGCCTGCAATGTCCTGTGAATCATCTTCTAAGTCATTAGTAATTTTTAATTTTAAAATACTGGTATTGTCCTTTAATTCTTTATCATACATTTCTAATAAATCTGTCCAACTTTTAGTTTCAATTCCACCTGAATCATAAAGAGTTGCAGAGTTGTTCAGTATACTGACTTTGTAATTACCTGGTGAAACAATTAAACGTGACTGGATATCAAAACTTCTAAAGAAATCATGGATGTCTTCGTCATATCCAATTTCGCTTAGAGATTGACCACCAAAATCTGTGATAATGTTACTGTGTATTTCTTGTATAATACTTTGTCTTTTAACTTTTGCAGGTGGATTAATCCAAATAGGTAAAGTAAATGTCAATGTTGTTACATCTATTTGCTCGTCTACTCCTGCAGGAATACTTCTATTAGTAAACTGTATATCAGTTAATTCTACTTCAACAATTTGCGTCCAATCAAACGGATTGGAGTTTTGTTGTAATTGTATTGTTGGGTTAAACAACACTAATATTTGTTCCATTAACTGTAATTTAGTATCAGTATTAGGTGTCCATATATCAACTTGCATAGTTAAGTTATATGGAACCGGCATATATCTATTAATTGTATATTGATTGCCTTGCGTACTTTCATAACTTTGTGTATCTTCGTTAAATTTACGCTCTGTTATGCTTTTGGTATCTGTAAAGAACGGATCCTGTGTCCTGTCTCTGGCAATTTGTAAACTTTGAATACTCACACCTATAAAAGGCGTACTGTTAATAACATTTTCTGAATTTTGCCTAAGTATATGCGACACCATTCTACTTGGGTCTGCATATCTTATAGGTACAGTATTATATCTTTCGTCTTTGCCATCTCTACTGCCCTCTTTAACTTTGAATGCATGAAATATTCTAATAAATTGTAGAATGTATCTTCTTATTTGTTCATCATACCAGTACTGCATTTTTAATTATCCGTCTTGGGTTTAACAACTTTACTGAGATTAGTTCTTTCATTTGCTACAGTACCATCTGTGTTTGTTGTTTGTGTTGTGTTATTTATAAATCCATCTAAGATTCTATTAGCACTTGAGAACACTCGTTTACTATCATCTGCAACTTTGACCCATCGATTACCTGATTTCTTAAATATTCTACTAGGACTAAAATCTGTTCTTAAGAAATAATCACCATCAACAGCGGCTAAAGGAAAAGTAATTCCACTACCTAATAATGTAGCACCATTTGGAGCACCTTCTATGGTTCCTATAAATGGTTTGCCTTTGGCATTTTCATCTACAAATAAATGAGTACCTGCGGCATGATATGGATCATTTGGTACATTATTTTCTGCTTGTTGTACAATAGCATCTGAAATGTCAATTTCATCTTTATATGTACTAATAATATTTCGTAAATCGTCTTCTTCGTCGCCGTAGCCAATAATATCTCTGTATTCTTGACTGTCGCTTATTGGTCCTAACTTACATCTCCACATATGAGGCCACCAATTAGGATCAAATCCTTCTGAAGGCCTACTTGCATCTGTGATTACATAAAATCTGTTTATAGCATCTTTGCGATCATCTAGTAATAAGTCATCTCTCAAATGGGGTAACTCTATAACATCGCCTGCCATAAGTTTTCTGCCTATAGTCGATACCATTGTGTCGATGTGAAAATTAATAAACAATGTGTCATTTTGTAGAAACATACCAAATTGTGTTAAATCAAAGTCTGAATCACTTACAGTATATGTTCCTCTTAGTTCATAAATGTCATCATCATACTTTCTGTCTCTATTTTCTAAAAATAGCACATCCTGTATGAATGTTTCACCAGTTTTTTGATTACCTTCTGAGTCGTAATTGTTATCCTGCTGAGGTTGTGTAAAGTCCTTTGTGTCACCTTGATTGTGAACACCTAGGTATTTGTGTACGTTTACACCTGTACCACCAGCATAAATATTTTCCGCTACAATACCACCGACAAACTTATAGTCGTTTCTTTTAACTGGGTTCCATAAACTAATTTTAGGCATAACACTATTTATCAGATTGACAACGGTTTAATTTTTTGCTATTATAAGAACATGGAAATTACAGAATACATAATATTTGGTATTTGTATAATAGGTGTAGGCTACACTTCATACAATATCGGTCATAAAGATGGCATAGATGTGGGCATCAAACTAGGTGCTGGTTTTATGTTTGAGAAGTTTTGGACTATGGGTAAACCACGTAAAAGAGACCCTCAAATAAGATACGTTGAAATGACAAAAGACGAGATTATACTATAATTAATCTTTATTTGACACCCTTTTTGCCAAAAAAATTATATATAGTTTTTAAAATGAGTAATTACTGGTATGGCTAGACAGAAAAAACAACGATCAGTGTATGTAACCACAGAACCCGATTGGAAGGTTCTAAAGTTAATCACTGACCCAGAAGAGCAAAAGACTGCATTTCGCAGTTGCGAATATTTTGCCAGGACAGAGGTTAGTAAAACTAAAGGACTGCCTATTGTAAAAGATTGGCTTAAAAACCACACAGGATGGACGCCAGAAGAAGTAAAGATTATTTTAGCAAATCCAGATTGGACATTTAGTTCATGCATTAGCACAATTTTTGTTTGGCATAAATTAGGTTATATGCCAGACCATTTAAGAGAACACTACGAAAAACGTAAAAACGAAGAGTGGTTACCACGTGGCAAAAAGGCTTTAGAAGAAAAGGTTGAAAAAATTGAGCAAAAATTAGCAAAGCCTGTAATCAGCATTCAAGAACGAATGAAAGAACAAGTAAGTGATTTATGCGGTAATATCGAAGGCTTCTTAGACGAGATGGTTGACGGTTCTAAAACAATTAAAGATTTTGATCCTTATAAAATGATGATGTCATATCAAACTGAAATTAAAGGTCCACATGCTAAAATTATAAAAGAAGAATTTGCGGCTCAACATGCCGAAGCACTAGAAGTATTAGAATGGAAGGACGAAGAACTAAAAGAAGCATACAGCCACTTCGATGCTAAAATGCGTAAAGCCTTCGTACAGTACTACGAAACGATTAATACTGCTTGTGATACTATCATAGCAACAAAAGCCACTACACGCAAGGCTCGTAAGCCTAAGGCACGGTCTAAAGAGGCTATCGTGAAGAAATTAAAGTATGCTGTAAACTTTCCAGAGTTAGGACTAGCAAGTTTGCACCCTACAGACATAGTTTATGCCAATGAAGTTTGGGTGTACAACACTAAGACTAGAAAGGTTGGTGTGTATCATGCAAAAACAGTAGACCCAAGAAATATGCAAAGACCCGGAACAGGTATAATGGTTAAAGGAACTACATTACAAGACTTCAATGAGGAAACTAGCACACAAAAAACACTGAGAAAACCAGCAGAAATGATTAAAGGATTCGATGCTGGTAAAATGAAATGCAAAAAATCATTTGAAGAACTTACTACAACCCCTACTAAAATGAACGGTAGATTTAATGAGCACACAATCATACTGCGAACTTTTTGATAAATAGTTGTATGAGTGCAACAGAAACCCCTAGAGATAGACTAATTACAGAGATCAAGTTACGTTTAGGTGACGGAATGATCGACGTGGAATTAGATCCAGAACACTACAACTTATCAATAGATAGAGCAATACAAACACTCAGAAGTAGAAGCGATTCTGCTGTTGAAGAAAGTTATGCTTTTTTGCAAACACAACCAGATGTGCAAGAGTACACACTTCCAGGTGAAGTGCTGAATATCAGAAGAGTATATCGTAGAGGTGTTGGTGGTGGTAACATAGGTACAGGCACAAACTTTGATCCGTTTGACGTTGCATTTCAAAACACATACCTAATTAATGCAGGTGTTGTTGGTGGTTTAGCCAACTACGACGCATTTACCCAATACAAAGAAACACTAAATAGAATATTTGGTGGCGAATATGATTTTACATTTAATTCAAATACCAAAGTGTTAAAATTATTGCGTAGGATATCTATATCAGAAGACATAATGATTCAGGTTTCTAATTTAGTACCAGAGCAAAATTTATTAGAAAATGAATATTCCAGGCCATGGTTAGCAGATTGGTCATTAGCAGAAGCAAAAATGATGCTTGGTGAAGCAAGAAGTAAGTATGCTTCAGGCTTGCCAGGACCACAAGGCTCAGTTCAGTTAAATGGCGAGGCTTTAAAGCAAGAGGCCATGACTGAGAAAGAAAGATTACTACAATCAATAATTAACATGGAAGAAGGAAATAAAAATTACGGCTTTGTTATAGGATAAATGAACACAATAGGATTATTAGGTAATATAGGATCAGGTAAAAACACCGTAGCACAATATTTAGCATCCAAAGGATGTGCTCAAACATCATTCGCAGGACCTCTTAAAGATTTATGTGCCAATATATTTGGCTGGGAAAGAGAACTACTCGAAGGCGAAACAGACGAAAGCAGAAAATTTAGAGAAACTGTTGACATGTTTTGGACTAAAAAACTAAGCATTCCTAATTTTACACCAAGATTAGCATTACAATTAATAGGCACAGATGTGATGCGAAATCACTTCAATGAAAACATCTGGATTAGCAGTTTAGAATATAGAGTCAAAAAACTTCATCACCAAAAAGAATGTGTAGTAATAAGTGATTGCCGTTTTCAAAACGAAGTTAATATAATACAGGCAATGAACGGCACGGTAATTTTAGTAGAAAGAGACGAAAAACCCGAATGGTACGATATTGCACTAAAGGCCAACCAAGGCGATGCTGTAGCAAGGCACATAATGAACAGAGATTTTAAACACATTCATGCCAGTGAATGGGACTGGATTGGATGTAAAATTGACTATACTTTAAAAAATAACAGTACCAAAGAAGAACTTTTTAAACAAGTAGACAGTATTTTAGAAAAACTTCCTCAAAAACCTCAAATTTTCACAGAAAATCACATAGAAATAATTTGAGATGTTATTTATCTCTTTTCACTGATTTTAGTGAATTGTTATTTTTATAATACCCTAAATATAGCATTTTTTAATAAATACATGTAACCAATAAAGGTATTATAGGAGAAATAACATGGCAACATTAGTATCACCTGGTGTAGACATTTCAGTATCAGACGAATCGTTTTATTCGCCTGGCGGACCTGGAACAGTACCTTTGATTGTGATCGCAACAGCAAAGAACAAATCCAACCCAGACGGATCAGGTCTAGCACCTTATTCCAAACCTGCAACGGATAACCAACTTTACTTAATCACAAGTCAAAGAGAATTGTTACAGCAATACGGAAATCCACAATTCTACAGCACAGGAGGAACTCCACAACATGGTTACGAACTTAATGAGTATGGCTTATTAGCCGCACACAGTTTCTTAGGTTTGGCTTCAAGAGCATACGTTCTTAGAGCAAACGTAGATTTAGACGAGTTAAAACCATTAACAAACGCACCGTCAGCCGATCCGGCAGATGCTACAATTTGGGTAGATTCTAGTGCAACTAAGTGGGGTATCTTCGAATACAACACATCTACTGCTAAGTACGAAGAAGTTACAAACGTAAAAGTATTTACAAAAGATGAAATTACTGCAGGTGGTTTACCAAAACCATCAGTAGGAAAAAATGGAGATGTTGGGATCTTAGGTATAGATCAAAACGGTAAAGCAAAACAAGAAATTGTTTATTACAAAAAAGCATCTTCAGTATGGACAGAATTCACAGACGCATCTACATTTGAAAGTACAACAGGCAAAGACTGTCAGTTTGTTACTCATTTGAACAGACCAACAGCACAGAAAGACGGCGGAGCACTTGCAAATAGTGACTTAATCGTTCAAACAACATCTGCGGCAAACGGTCTAAAATATGGACTTAAAGTTTATAACACAAATACTGCATCTTGGGTCAGCACAACAGCGGAAGGCTATGCCAATTCTGCAAGTGCTTATGCAAGTACAAGTATTGGTGCTACACCTAGTGCAGGTACTTTCTTTGTAGAGTACGATTCAGGTAATAAACTTGATTCAGATGTACATGGTAGATTTGCTTTAAGAAGACATAATGGTCAAAGCAGTTTACAAGTACAAAGTTCAGCCGCACTAAGCGATACTGCAATAGCAGTACAAACTGGTTCAGATTACGGTATCAGATTAAAAATTAATAATAGTGCATCAAATATTGATGTTAAATTTGATACTGATACAAGTGGCGACGGTTTTGTTAGTGTCGATGATATGGTTCAAAGTATAAACGAAGCATTAGTAGACGGTAACGCAACTAACGTTGTTGCATCTAACGTATCAGGAAAAATTACATTAGTAGCAAGTAACGGTAAAGACATTGACGTATTAAACGGTAGTGTCAGTGGCGCATCATTTAGTGTTTCTACAAACTTAAACATTGCAACAGGTAACTACAGTAACTTTGAAGTTGCTAACATATCTGGAACAGTTGCAACAATTGGTAGTAAAAACTACGAATTTGGTACTACTGCACCAGCAGGCGACCTAGCAACAGGTAAACTTTGGTATGATAGCAGTAACAACGTTGACATTTGGTATAACAAAAATGTTGGCGGAACTGCAACATGGACAAAATACTCAGCAGACTACGATGTAAACGTAGCGGCGAGTGAGCCTACAAAACAAAGCGATGGCGGTTCTTTAGTAGACGGCGACCTTTGGGTTGATTCAGATAATTTAGAAGACTATCCATTAATTTACAAAAGAAAATCAAGTGCATGGGTACTAGTCGATAACACAGACCAAGTGTCTGCAGACGGTATTCAGTTCTTAGATTTAGCATCATATGGCGCATCAGTAGTAGACGCAGACGCAATTAGTCCAGCAACAGTACCATTTGGTATTTTAGCATGGAACTTTAGAGCCAGTGGTAAAAACGTTAAAAAATACTACACTTCATATTCTTACAGTGGCGGTACACTAACTAATGTATGGGTAAGTGAGTCAGGCAATAAGTCAGACGGTTCACCTTACATGGGCAGAAAAGCACAAAGAAAAGTTATTGTTCAATCAATGCAGGCCGCATTAGCAAACAATAGCGAAATCAGAAGTGAAGTTAATTTCTACAACTTGATTTCCGCTCCTGGATATCCAGAACTAATAGATGAGATGATTACTCTTAACACAGATAAGAAAGAAGTCGCATTTATTGTTGGTGATAGTCCAATGAGATTAAAATCAGATGCAACCAGCATTAAAAACTGGTCAACCAATGCCAATAACGCAAGTGAAAACGGTGAAGATGGACTTATTGCAAGTAATCCATACGTTTCAGTTCACTATCCATCAGGTTTAACAACAAACTTAGACGGTTCAAGTGTTGCTGTACCGGCATCTCATATTGCATTAAGAACATTTGCATTCAATGACAATGTGGCATATCAATGGTTTGCACCAGCAGGGTACCAAAGAGGTATCGTACAAAACGCAACTAGTGTCGGTTATGTTGACGGAGCAAGTGGCGAGTTTGTACCTGTTTCATTAAACAACGGACAAAGAGATACACTTTATTCAAATAAAGTTAATCCAATTGCTAACTTCCCAGGAAGAGGCTTAGTTGTATTTGGACAGAAAACTCTAAACCCAACTGCAAGTGCATTAGATAGAATCAACGTAGCAAGGCTTGTAAACTATATTAGATATCAACTAGATATCGCAGTTAAGCCTTTCTTATTTGAACCAAACGATGGAATAACAAGATCCGGTGTAAAACGAGTTGCTGATCAATTATTATCAGAACTAGTTACACTAAGAGGTTTATTTGACTTCATTAGTGTTTGTGATACCACAAATAACACACCTGCAAGGATTGACAAGAACGAATTATACTTGGATATAGCGATTCAACCAACTAAAGCAGTTGAATTTATATACATTCCGATTAGAATTCAATCAACTCTTGGTCAAACAGGCTCAGAATAAGATTATTCTAAAAATTATAAAGGGTGGATTTTTCCACCCTTTATTTTTGGCCGAAAAGAGATAAATAAATGCAATAGCATGTAAAACATGTGATTAGGAGATCGAAAGATGGCAGTAACAAAAGACAAATTTGGTGTACCTATTGAAGGTGCTCGATTAGGTATTTTACAACCTAAACTCAAATACAGGTTCCGTGTACTCGTAACTGGATTTGGAGCAGGTGGTAGAACCGATGAGTTTACAAGTAACATTGTGAGTGTAACTAGACCAACATTTAATGTTGACGAAGTTGAAGTTCACAGTTATAACTCTCGTGCATATATATCAGGAAAACATCAATGGGAAGCAATAACTCTCACATTAAGGGACGATATTACTAACCAAGTTTCCGCTTTAGTCGGTCAGCAAATCCAAAGACAATTTAACCATTTTGAACAAACTACCGCAGTTAGTGGTGGAGACTACAAATTCGATATGCTTATCCAAGTCTTAGATGGTACAAATGCTGAGCCAACAGAGCAATGGGAACTAGAAGGATGTATGCTACAACAGGTTAACTATAGTGATCATTCATATGATGCCAGCGAAATTGTTCAATTAGACTTGAACGTCAGATACGATAACGCGGTACATGTGGCTGGACCTAATACACTCGGTGGTAAAGTTGCCGCAGGTGACCCATTCCCATTGGTATCACCACTACCAGCAACACCTGGCACTGGAGTATAATTTAGGCCTAATCTATAGGAGGACCGATGGCTAAGTTCTGGAAAGAGTTAATCGGCGGACAAGTTAAAAACGGGATTTATGTAGCCGGACCAAGACACGCAAGTAGTAAATTAGCGAGTTTTAGTTCCGGCAACCCCCCTCGTTTGCCGTTCCAATATATCGTTCATTTTCAATTGAATGATAACATAGTGAAAAATTTTAATTGGAAAAGTGAGCCTTATTCCCTGGCACAAATGGTAAAAACTGTTGAAATGCCTGGTGTAACTCTTGTAACAGAAAAAAGACCAAAGTACAACAGAAACGTTCCAGTGATGTTGTCAAAAGAATTTAAGCCATTTACTGTGACTGTACACGACGATGTTAGTAGTACATGGCAAAGGTTTTGGCAGGTGTATTATAATTATCATCTAACTGATGGTAGGCATGTGTATGAAAATCCAACACAAATCATTAATAGAACTGTACATAATGCCAAAGGTATAATTCCAGAAGATCAATTCAACAGTCAATTTCAAGGCATAGATATAAAACCAGCAGGGCGATCTCAGTTTATAGACAATATTCACATCTATCATTTACATGGGGAAACAGTAACTAGAACAACAGCAGTCAATCCAATGATTACCGATGTACAAGCAACGCAATTAGATTATGCCGGACAAGGCACTTCGCAGGAAATAACTTTTCAAATAGAGTACGAAAAGATCATGTATTCGCCTGTTATAAATTTTAAATATGATGAGGAAGAAACATTTTTAAAAGATGCCATAGAAGACTTTACTAAAGCAACACCATTCAATCCGACAGGCGATAAAATTAAAGGCATAGTAAAAAGTCTATTCGGATTGACTCAACGTGCAGGAAACAGTAGAACAGATTTAACCACACTATCTGATGCACCTAGAGTTGACTATGGTGGCAAAATGGTAAACATCGATTTAGGGCCAGGTGAATCAGTTGGGTTCTTTGGAAATTTAATAAGAAACGCAGTTAGAAAGAAAGCAAACGAACTTACATCTGGACTACTAAAGAAAAATAATAAAAATCTAGGCAAATTTAAAATATAATAATGAGCACAATATATAAAAACTTTGGAGTAGATTTTGATACAAATAAATCAAATAATCATTTCAAAATAATATCAAAAACAGGTGAAGAATTAAATATCAATCCTGAAACATTGCAATTACAAAATCTTAACACACAAGCGGACACAGGCGGTAGTACTAATGGATACAGAATAGATCAAGTATTTGCAGATTTTAAAAATTCTGGTTTGACAGATAAGTTAGCAAATTTTTATACAATTACATTACAGAATATTGCAGACAGCAAAGAGGTTGATATCTTAAGTTTGTACACTAAAGACGGTGACAACATTGTGATTTCAGATTCATTGTTAAAGGAAATCAATGATACTTTACCTAATTCTGTAAGATTTCAAAATCCTGAAAAAATATCATCAGACAAATATGTTCGCCTACTCATAGGGGCGTAACATGGCCAAATACGCCAAAGGCACATTCGAACCACAAAACCCAGGAAAGTATGCAGGTGCTAAAAGTCCTTACTATCGCAGTAGTTGGGAATTAGCATTTATGAACATGTGCGACAGTCATCCAAATATCACACAATGGGCAAGTGAAAATATTAAAATACCATATAGACATCCTGTAACAGGAAAGCATACTGTGTATGTACCAGACTTTACAGTAATTTACACTGATAAAGATGGCAAGAATCATATGGAAGTAATAGAGATAAAACCTGGCAGTCAAAGTACAATGGAAAGTGCAAGAAGTAGTGCAGAAAAAATACAAGTTGCTATTAATTTAGCAAAATGGACAGCCGCAAATGAATGGTGTCAACGCAAAGGTGTACGTTTTAGAGTGTTAAATGAGAATCACATATACATGAACACCAAGAAGAGAAAGAACTAAATAAAACTATGACACGCAAACTGGAAGAAGAATTTAATTTGCCTCCTATAGAGGAAGTGTTGCCTGTTGAAAAAAAAGAAAGTAAAGAAATAACAGAAGTAGAAGTTAAAGAAGCACTCACAAATGCTGAAAAAATAGATTCTGCATTACCCAAAGTAAAAGACTTAACAGCACATGACAATGAAATGGAAGATATTGCTCAAAAGGCATTGGATAGTTATGATGAACTTATGAACTTAGGCATGAATGTGCAAGATGCTCATGCAGGAAGAGTGTTTGAAACAGCAAGTAAAATGTTACAAATAGCAATGGACAGCAAGAATGCTAAAGTAGACAAAAAATTAAAAATGATAGATCTACAAATACGCAAAATGAGGCTAGATCAAAACGAAGGAACACAAACCAGTAATGATGGCGGTGTAATGGACAGAAATCACATCCTTCAAATTTTAAACAAAAAAGATAAATAACTACATAGGAGATAGTATGAAAACACCTTTTAAACAAATTATAAAAGAAAGTTTTAATAAAACTTTTAACTATAGAATCAAATTTGCTGGAGATATATCCAACGAAGGAATAAAGCAGTTAGAAAATATCTTAGGCAAATATGGTGTACAAAGTGTGAGTAGTGCTAAAAGAACTCCTATTCAAGAAGAACCTTTAGATTTTAAAAATAAAAGACTTAAAGGACCAACAGAAGTAACAAGTGTAGACGTTGTTTTACAGTATCCAATAAACGAAAGATTATTAGAAGTTTGGGTAGCAGTAAATATGCAAATGCTTTCAGAATATGTTGTTGTACAACCAGTAGAAAGTCCAAGAACATTAGAAGATGAAGTGACTAAAAACAGAATCGAAAATGACAAAGATAGATATGCTGATATGGAAGATGCAGAATTAACTAACGAAGAACAGGCACATTACGAAATAGAAAACAAAGATTTAGACTTTGCAGAATTAGGAATGTACGGCGAAGAGTTTAATTCTAAATTTATAGCAGAATTACAAAAAATCAAAGATGAAAAAGGTGCTGATTATTTCAGAAACTATCCTAGCAAAAGCATGATGATGGGCGATGACCTCAAACCATTAGCAGACGCAGTAGGACTAGCACATGATCCAAGTGTACAAGGTAATGAGTATCCAATCAATCAAGGACCGGTAGTACAATAATGTCAGAAGATATCAGAAAATATATGTCTATTATGGAGTCATTTTACATGTCTTCACCATATGGACAACAAAGCGAAGGCGAAGACGACAAAGAAACAGTAACTTATAGCAAGACTAAAAAGCAAGGCGATAATACTGTAACTGTCAGTGCTAATGCAGACAGCATGGACGAACTACACGACATACTAAAACTTGCAGGTATCACATTACCTAAAGGCAAAGATTCAGAAGAAGAACATGATCACGATGAAGAACCAAAGCAAGGCGAGTACGCAGATGATATGTGTGATGGTTGTGGAAAGCCTGGTGATGAGTGTGAATGTGAAGACTGCGATCAACACGGCGATGACGAAGATCCAGAGCCTACTAAGATGAAATTAAAGATTATTCCAAACAAATCAATGGGGTATGATCCAGTAGGCGGAGATAAAAAAGAAATATTAAACGCCTTAATGAACCGTTACAAAAGCCTGTAAACACTTTTTTTAACCCAAAACCTACATAAATAACTGTATGCCACAAGGAACGCAGGATTACAGTTTAACCAAACGAGCATTTGCAAAGCAAAAATTCACTGAAGATCAAATCATTCAGTTACAAAATTGTATGGATCCACTAAACGGTCCTGCATATTTTATGAATAATTTTGTAAAAATACAACACCCTACAAAAGGCGGCATAGATTTTGCTCCTTTTGAATTCCAAGAAAGGTTAATACACACCTACTCTCAATATCGTTACAGCATCAATATGTTACCTAGACAGACAGGTAAAACAACATGTGCGGCCGCATACTTACTTTGGTATGCAATGTTTGTAGCAGACAGCACAATACTTGTAGCGGCACATAAACACACAGGTGCCCAAGAGATCATGCAACGTATTAGGTATGCATACGAAAGTGTGCCTGATCATATTAGAGCAGGTGTCACAGAATACAACAAAGGTAGTTTGAGTTTTGATAATGGTAGTAGGATAGTTAGTGCTACAACAACTGAAAATACCGGTAGGGGTATGTCGCTTTCATTGGTATACTTAGATGAGTTTGCATTCGTACCGCCTCGCATTGCGTCTGAGTTTTGGACAGCACTATCACCAACATTAAGTACAGGCGGTAAGTGTATTGTTACAAGCACACCAAATAGTGACGATGATACATTTGCTAATATATGGCATCAAGCAATACAACAAGTGGACGAATATGGCGAAGAACAAGACGTAGGCACAAATGGATTTAAAGCATTCCGTGTTAATTGGCAAGAGCACCCGGACCGAGATGAACTTTGGGCAAAAGCAGAACGTAGTAGAATTGGCGAAGAAAGATTTAGACGTGAACACGAATGTGAATTTATTATATACGACGAAACACTTATAGACTCTCTTAAATTAGTTGATATGAAAGGAGTTGATCCAATTAGGCGTAGTGGACAAATACGTTGGTATGAAAAGATAGATCCAAACAAAATATATGCTATCACATTAGATCCTAGTACAGGCACAGGCGGAGACAATGCCGCCATAGTATGCTATGATTTGCCTAGTATGAATCAAGTATGCGAATGGCAACACAACAAAACACCTATTGAAGGACAAGTTAAATTATTACGAGACATAGCATTAGAACTAAAAAGCGAAGGTGCTACAGAAATTTACTGGACAGTAGAAAACAATGCCATAGGTGAAGCGGCACTAGTAGTGATTAGAGATACAGGAGAAGAAAGTTTTCCTGGTACATTCTTGCATGAACCAAACAAAGTGCAAGGCAAAAAAGGTCGTAAAGGATATCACACACATCACAAAAATAAGATGGAAGGTGCTCTAGCAATGAAACGCCTTATAGAAAGTGGTAAACTCAAATTGCGTAGTAAAAATATTATTAGAGAATTAAAAGAATTTGTAGCACGTGGTACAACATTTGCGGCAAAACCCGGCGGTAGCGATGACTTAGTTATGGCAACATTAGTAACGGTGAGAATGATTAACTATATTGCTCAATATGAAGATGCAATATATGACGAAATAGAAACAAGCATCAATGATGATGATGATTTCAGTGGACCTATGCCAATTGGTGTTTTATAATTCTTCTTTTAGATAAATAGTAGTATGAACAATATAGCAGAAATTAATAGCAAATTATTTGATTTTCTCAAAGGCAATGGATTAAAATTGACGTTGAAGGACGCTCAAGGAAATGATACCTTAGATGTCGAAAATGCAGAAAGATTTTTCAGCAGTGATCCTAATATAATGGTTACGATAGATCCAAAAGAAAAAGAACTTAAATTAAGTAGATCTAAAATTGTTCAACAAGACGTCATAAATAAAATACATAAAGGTGTTAAGGATATAGCACACGATGGATTATATAGTTTTAAATATAAAATTTATGGAAAAAATATAACACCAAAACACGACGAGTATAAAGTGAAAAAAGAAGTTACAGAAGCAAGTTTAGGAAAAATGTATGGTAGCACTAAAACTAGTTACCAACCACTTGATGCTGTAAAGATTGTGGTACGACATGCAAAACCGGTAAATGAAGAAGTAAGAGGTTCTAGAAGCAGACAAATATCTAAAATCTTTATACAACGTGCAGATGAAAGATTTGCACTACCTCACAAAAGTTTAGCAGGTGCAAGAGCAATGGCACGCCATGTTCATAATGGCGGTAATCCTTTTGACCAAGTAGGTCATTCAATTAATGAAATGGTACAAAACTTACAAGATTTAACATCTTTTGTAAAATATGTTGACAGAAAAGGTTTGGTTAATGAAGATAATCAAGAATATGTCAACATTGCAAAAGAATCAATATCCTCAATGAGACATAACTTAAAACAATTAAGTGGTGCAAAGTCTTATGCCAAAGCAGTAGATACAATTGATGCAATGAACACATTGACATTGAGTGAGGAAGAACAAGATTTATCAAATCTATTTACAGAAAAGCATGTTGACAATACAGTACAAACAGCATTTCCTAGTATTAATAGATTAGTTAATATTCAACGTTCAGTTGCAGATTACATTGAAAATTCTATAGAAAATAATAGATTCAGTGTACCAGCAATTAACGAAGAAGTTGTTGAATTTCCAAATGTAAAATCAGAAATAGCACACAAATTAAACACAATTAGTGAAAGCATTGATGATAAAATACTAAAGGAATTTTTAAACAACACAACAAGTAAGATCCTAAAAGATCATAAACTTGATGAGTTTACTATTAACATGGTTAAGAAATTAATCAGTAAAGTAAACGAAAAGATTGAAGATAATACAGCAGAAGATTTGGTAGAATTCATTGATTTCACCAAAAAACTAGACTCTATTGTCTAAAATTAATAAATAATATCTGTAAAGTTAATTTAAAAGATATTTTAAATTAGATTACATAACATGGCAAAAAGAGGTTGACTTTAACCTCAATAGGCATTATAATAGGCAACATAGGTAAATTAATTTACTTAAAACATGGCAACATAGGAGAATAAAGACATGGCAAATTTGGCTGAAATACGAGCAAAACTAGCCGCAATGGACACCAAGTCCGGCGGTTCTAATACAGGTGGCGACAATGCTATCTATCCTTTTTGGAACATCTCAGAGGGCACTAGTGCTACACTAAGATTTCTTCCAGACGGAGATCCCAACAACACATTCTTTTGGACAGAGCGACAAATGATTCGTTTATCGTTTGCTGGCATAAAGGGTGGCGACATGAAACCTACAACTGTACAAGTACCTTGTATGGAAATGTGGGGTGAACAATGTCCGGTTCATAACGAAATCAGACCTTGGTTCAAAGATCCTTCACTAGAGGATATGGGTCGCAAATACTGGAAAAAAAGAAGTTATATTTTCCAAGGATTTGTAGTAGATAGTCCACTTCAAGAGGATACAACTCCAGAGAATCCAATCAGAAGATTCATCATTGGACCTCAAATATTCAACATTATCAAGGGTGCATTAATGGACCCAGATATGGAAAACATTCCAACAGATTATGTAAATGGTACAGATTTTAGATTAGCAAAAACTATGAAAGGTCAGTATGCAGACTACAGTACTTCTAAATGGGCAAGAAAAGAATCTGCTCTAAGTGAAGAACAGTTAGCCGCAGTTGATACACATGGGTTATTTGATCTTAAAGATTTCTTACCTAAGAAGCCAACAGCAGAGGAAGTAGATGTTATTTACAACATGTTCCAAGATTCTGTAAATGGCGAACTTTATGACAGCGATAAGTACGGTAACTTTTTTAGACCTATTGGCCAGGCCGCACCTGCTAAGGTACAAACACCTTCAGCACCGGCTCAGGCTACAGCAACTCCAGTAGCAGAAACTACTCCGGCACCAGCACCAGCGGCTGAGCCTGTAGCACCTGCACCGGCAGTTGAACCAGTAACAGAAACAGTAAGTGCTTCTGCCGAAAACACTTCTAATGAAACTGGTAAAGCATCCGCAGATGACATCCTGCAGATGATTAGGAATCGTCAACAGTAATTGTTGATGACCGGTAGCCATACTTAGGGATTTGAATACTTGGTCCTGTTTACTTCAAAGATCTAGTATGGCTACATTTTTAAGGAATAAAAATGAGTACATTATTAGCAATAGGTGATAGCCACACATTTGGTTCAGAAATATACGGCGAAGGCGATAATCGACCTGAATCAATTTACAAGGCTTACCCAGAGAAACTAAGACAACTATTAGAAATAGATGAATGTGTTAATCTAGGCCAACCTGGTGCTAGTGTTATGCGAACTGAAAGACTATTAGTCGAATACTTAGCAGGTAACCCTAAACCAGATTTAATTATACTAGGTTGGACTTGTTTGGGTAGATTTGAATATGCAGACGGCTTTGACGATGACGGTTCTTATCATTATAATTTAGTGAACAGTTGGAGAGCACCAGAAATGACAGAAGGCTCAGAAAGGTATGAAACATACAAACAGTTTTTGCCTATCTGTTTAGCAGAAGACTTATTAGCACAAAAATATAGGTCATTGTATATATGTGAAAATATATGCAAAAATAATAACATTCCATATCTAATGTTTGACGTAATGACTAACACAAAAGATGAGGCACCATTGGAAGGCGAAGACGTAAAATTTTGGTCTGGTGATCACCCAGTAGATAAATCATTATATAATGCAATAGATAAAAACAATTATATGGAAACAAGTTATTGGGACTGGATTATGGGTGGACAATTTCCAGAAGTTAAAATTAACGGAGGCCATGCCAATGAAGCAGGGCATGAGAGATGGGCACAGAAACTAGTCGAAGAATTAAAAGAAAGGAATATATACGGAGTATAAAATGCAAAAACCATTTGATTTAAGCAAATTTAGAACCGGCATCACTAAAAGTATTAGTGGTATTAGTGCCGGTTTTCATGATCCAGTAGATTGGATCAGCACAGGAAACCACACACTCAACTATTTGATCAGTGGTGATTTTAACAAAGGCGTACCACTAGGTAAAGTTAGTGTGTTCGCTGGTGAGTCCGGTTCAGGTAAAAGTTTTATTTGTTCAGGTAATTTAGTCAGAAACGCACAAGACCATGGCTGTCAAGTTGTGTTATTTGACTCAGAAAATGCTCTTGATGAAGATTGGCTCAAAGCATTAAACGTTGACACTAGTCCAGAAAAACTATTAAAGATTAGTGTGTCAATGATTGATGATGTAGCAAAATCTATTTCAGAGTTTATGAAAGACTATAAAGCAAACTACGGTGATTTAGAGTATGACGAAATGCCTAAATTACTGTTTGTTGTTGACAGTTTGGGTATGTTGCTAACCCCTACAGATGTAGATCAGTTTCAAAAAGGTGACATGAAAGGTGACATGGGTCGTAAGCCTAAGGCTCTTACAGCATTGGTTAGAAATACTGTTAACCAATTAGCACCATACCCAATCGGCTTAGTGTGTACAAACCACACTTATGCATCACAGGATATGTTTGACCCAGATGATAAAATAAGTGGCGGACAAGGCTTTGTGTACGCAAGTAGCATAGTAGTTGCTATCAAGAAACTAAAATTAAAAGAAGATGCAGACGGAAATAAAGTATCAACAGTACAAGGTATTAGAGCCGCTTGTAAAGTCATGAAGTCAAGATATAGCAAACCTTTTGAAGGTGTGCAAATTAAGATTCCATATGAAACTGGTATGGACCCTTACAGTGGTATGTTAGAAATGCTTGAAGCAAAAGGCATTGTGGAAAAAGTTGGTAACAAACTTTCTTATGTATCTCCGGTTACTGGTGAAGAAATCAAAGAGTTCAGAAAAGGCTGGACTGGAGATAAACTTCAGGTAATTATAGATGAGTGGGGTCAAAATCCAAAAGCAATAGTCGAAGATATCGATGACGATATTGACGAGCATGAAATTGACGACCCTTCAGTATACGAGGAGAATGTTGAATGACTGTAGATCTAGCATTAATAATTGAGACTTGGGAATGTGTCAAGCCTTCTGTAAACGTTAAAGAACGTGACGAGGTTTGTGCAAACTTAGTTAGAGTTTTTGATGAACACGGAATGGTTGACTATGACGAAGTAGGTATAAACGAATGCGACAAGCATTTACGTCAAGCAATTGAAGAATACTTTGAAGTAGAAGATCATGAAGAAGACGAAGAGGACTGGGATTAGTAATGGCAGGATGGTATAACAAAGTATCTGGTAATTTAAGTAACATTGTAGATGCAATAGATTATTTTGAAGAAGAATTACTAGAGGCAAAAAAAGAATGTTATATCAAGGGCAATGTGGAACGTAATAGTGCCTCATTGCCTGGCATTACAGAACACAGGTTCAATCAATTACAAGAAATAGAAGCAATTCTAGAACACATAAACATTCAATTGCGTAAAACACGCAGTAAAGTATTTAGAAACTTTTTAGAAAGTTATAACAGACAGTTAACCTCAAGAGATGCTGACAAATATGTAGATGGCGATGATGAAGTAGTAACACTAACATCATTGACAAATCAGTTTGGCTTATTAAGAAACAAGTATCTCGGTATAATGAAAGGATTAGACACCAAACAATGGCAGATAGGACACATAGTGAAATTGAGGACAGCAGGTATGGAAGATATATCAATTTAGATATATTAGATGAACTGCTTGAATCAATACACGAACTCAAAGACAACAAAAAATTTGTACTATCACTCGACGAATCTGTTGAGACTACTCTAGAAGATGTACTAAAATCCTATCTCAAATGGCACCAAATTAAAGTAATACCTAACGCAAAAGGCAAAAATGTCTTTGCAACATTACATCAGTCACCAAGCAGATTAGTACTAGAATCAGAAGTAAATGTTTCCTTTTCATATTTTTATGATAACCTAGAAAAGGATATTGATGTGTCTGATATAAGAAAAAATATACTGTCATTAACAGGATATTTCGATATTACATTTCAATCTACTAACAATAGCAACGATATCTTTACAGCAATAATGACTGCAAGAGAATACTTTAGACATAATATGTTAGCACATAAAGATTGTGTTATTACTGTTAATAACGCAGAGATGAACACAATAAATGCATTATCAAATACTAATTCCACAGGACTTGCTGTAGGATTTAAGGATAATAAAATTGACATCAAAACTCTTAAAACACATTGTGAGGAATCAGCAGAATTTATATCGTGTATTATATTACCAGACGACACAGAGAATGTTAAAGAAGTATGTGACATAGTTAAGGACTATAATATTATAACAATTAAAATTGCATCATACGAAGATTTTTTAAGAGGTAAAGAATTGTACAACAACGGTGTTGACATAATTGTTTTTGGACCTGTAGCAACTATAGAAAAGTTACATTATTATTTGCCATATCATAAGCAAGACAGCACAGGATATTCATTGGGATTTGGCTCAGTATCGCAATCAGGATACAACAGAAGAAGCATAGAAATTTGTAAAAGTATACTATGAATAGATTGACAACACACATATATAATGTATAATAAATTTTATGGCTAGACAAACAAGATTAGAAATAAGAGATGAAGTAAACATCAAGTTTCATGACTTAGATGTAGCCACACGCAGAAAACTATCTGACACTTGCAAATACTTCTTGCCATATGCATATCACATGCCAGCATACAAACTAGGTCGTTGGGACGGCTATGTGAGATTTTGTGATGTTGGTGGCAGAAGTTATTTGAATCTATTAGATCAACTTATTCCTGTAGTAACTGAATTAGGCTACGAAGTTGTACTTGATGATAAAAGAGAAAAATGGGATTTTGGCTTTGATGAAGTAAAGCAAGATACATATGAAGAATTCAGTTGGCCAAAGAAACACCCTGCAGAAGGATTACCAATTATACTTAGAGATTATCAAGTAGAAATAATTAACAAGTTTTTAGCCAACCCACAATGTATTCAAGAGATTGCCACAGGTGCTGGTAAAACTCTAGTAACGGCCGCACTAAGTCACCAATGCGAGAAGTATGGTAGAACAATAGTGATAGTGCCAAATAAGGACCTTGTAACGCAAACAGAAGCGGACTACAAGCATTTAGGACTTGATGTTGGTGTTTTCTACGGGGACAGAAAAGAATACAATAAAACACACACAATTTGCACTTGGCAAAGTTTAGAAATATTACATAAAAAGTCTAAGGCCAAAGAAGCAGTAGATTTTGATATAGGTGAATTCATTGACGGTGTTGTGTGTATTATGATTGACGAAGTACACAAAGCAAAAGCAGATGTACTAAAACAATTACTAAGTAGTGTGTTTTCTAATGTGCCAATTCGTTGGGGATTAACAGGAACTATACCTAAAGATCAACACGAAGCAGTTGCAATGACTAGCACAATTGGTCCAGTAATTGGACAGTTAAGTGCTAAAGAATTGCAGGACAAAGGTGTGCTATCTAACTTGGAAGTTAATGTTTTACAGTTAGCAGATACGCATGTAGGCTTTAGTAACTATGCACAAGAACTAAAATGGATAACAACTAATCCTGAAAGAATAGAATTTATAAGTCAACTAATTAACGGCATGACTGACAATGGTAATACATTAATTTTAGTAGACAGAATAAAAACAGGCGAGTTGTTAATAGAACAAAATCCAGAATGGGTATTTGTAAGTGGCGGCATGAAACAATCAGAAAGAAAAGAAAACTACGACGAAATCAGTGAGTCTGAAGGCAAAGTAATTGTTGCTACTTATGGTGTAGCGGCAGTTGGTATTAACATACCAAGGATATTTAATCTAGTATTAATAGAGCCAGGCAAAAGTTTTGTTAGGGTTATACAAAGTATTGGTAGGGGCATAAGAAAAGCCAAAGACAAAGATTTTGTAAATGTGTTTGATATTACTAGCACACTAAAATACAGCAAAAAACATTTAACGGAAAGAAAGAAATTTTACAGAGAAGCAGAATATCCGTTCAAGGTTACAAAAATAGAATATATTTAAATATAGATTGACTTTTAAAATAAAGGTGCTATAATTATGTTTACGGAGAAGATATGAATATACTAACAATTGAAAACAATGTCTATGATTTAGATAGTGTACCTGATCAAGTCAACGATCTCAGGTACTGCATATTAGACGTTAGTGACCCAGAATTTTATGACTACTATTGGCTAGAATTAATTTTTCTAGAAAGTTTTTATTCACCAGCAGTTGTTCTAAACATTGGCGGGCATGAAGTAAAAATGCCAATGGATTGGAGTATAGCAATTTGCGATGACGACTATCACACAGAAATAGAAATAGTTCCACTTACAAGTTTAAATAATAGAGGATTTAAGACTCCTGTTTTTAATCCTATGAATAATAAGATACCAGAAATAGAAGAGGTATTTATTACAAATTATTATCAAGACATCAAATGGTTCTTTCCAAAATTAAAGCAAGGACATTTATTAGTAACACCTATAGAACAAAAGGCTGTTCCTAAAAGTGTGTTGTTTGTGAAAGAAGCAAATAAAATACCCGAAGTGGTTGATTTAGGAGATGTATTTTAATTATGGAAAAATGGTTAAACGATAACATACTAATAATTACAGCAATAATTACACTACCATTGTGGGTGGCTTTTATTGCACAATATTTTTAAGGAGAAATTATGGCAAAAAGAAGATTTAGAATAGATAGCGGTTATTACGGTGGCGAAACAGTAATAGGCGAAGTATCCAATGAGTTTGTAACAAAAACAATAGGTATGGATGAAGGTGAACTAGTTGACACAGTTTTATCATTTGATGACTGGGGCGGTGAAGAAGATCTTGACGAAAATGCAGAACATGACGACCCCGAGCAAATCCCTGCACCAAGAGAAGATTACTACATGTGGGAATGTGATGATATAGAACACATTAATAGTGCGTACGGTGATTCAGAATTGACTGTATACGAAGTTCCAGCAGATGGCGAAGATGATTATGACTACGAAAATGAAGTAGGTAGTTTTAGTCCTATTCACATGTATGGTAGAGAAGGTGGATACTTTAGTAATGAAGAGCCAGAACTTGTAAACGAAGAGGATGACGAGGGTAATCATTATGTACCAGTGTTAGCATTTCACAGTTGTGAGAAAGGAACTTTTGCCAGTTACTTTGTAGAAACAGATGGGGAAGACTTTGACCAATACAAATTAGGCATGGGCATTGTGGAAACTAACGTGGGAGAATTCATTGATAGAGTGTACTATGACAAGGTAGAACTTGACGCAGAATACGATCAAAATGATACTTCCGGTAAAAGTTATCATGCAGAAGTTGGTTGGTTAAATAAGAAGTGGCACGACTCAGAAGACCAGTACAATGAACTTGATGAACAGTACTTGCTAGACTTTGACGAGAACGCCCAATGGGAACGTGAACAAAACGAGGAATAAATGAGAGTATTAATATTTGGACTGCCAGGAAGTGGTAAAACATACTTGGCAGAACGACTAGTTGAATATTTAGGCGACAAAGTTGCTTGGTTCAACGCAGACAAAGTCAGAGAAGAAGCAGACGATTGGGACTTCTCTGAAGAAGGTAGACTAAGACAGAATCAGCGAATGTTGTCTTTGTGTGAAAACGCAGAAGCAGAAGGCAAGATTGCAATCGCAGATTTTGTTGCTCCTTTTGAAAAGGCAAGAAATAATTTTAGTGCTGACTATGAAATATTTGTAGACACTATCAAAGAAGGAAGATTCGAAGACACTAATAAAGTGTTTGAAAGACCTTATGTGTCAGACTACAATGTACACGAACAACGTGGCAATGTAGATGCTAAAATAATTGCTTATGAAATTGGACAAAGATTTATATGGGACAACCAAGCACCCACAACACAAATGCTTGGAAGATTTCAACCTTGGCATCCTGGGCACCAAGCACTATTTGATAGAGCATTGGCAAAACACGGACAGGTGTTTTTGATGGTTAGAGATATGCCAACAGATGAAAAGAATCCTTTTCCAGCATATGAGGTTATAGAAAACTTACAACAGAGTTTATATAAATTTGCTGGTAAAGTAAAAATACAAGTTGTACCAAACTTGTTAAACATTACTTATGGTCGTGATGTAGGATATAAAATTGAACAAGAAGTTTTTGATGATGCTACACACGATATAAGTGCAACTAAAATACGTGAACAAATGCGAAAAGAAGGCAAACTATAATGGACGAATTAGTCAAAAAAGTTGAGCAATGGCACTATGATAGAAATTTAATTGATGGAGCCACTGACAAAGATCAAGTATTAAAATTGTTACAAGAATTAGGAGAACTAAGCGACAATGTATGTAAAGGCAATGATATTAGAGATGATATTGGCGATATGCTTGTGGTAATGATTAACATACTTGCTAGAAATAAATTAACATTAGAAGAATGTTTAGAAGTAGCATACAATGACATCAAAGATAGAAAAGGCAAAATGGTCGATGGTATCTTTGTAAAAGAGGAGACATAATGGCATATGAATTTACAAGCGAAAGTGTTAGCATAGGACATCCAGATAAAATCGCAGATTTGATTTCGGATGCAGTAGCAACATATTTAATAGACGGCAAAGAAAATCACAGAGCGGCTGTAGAAACATTGGTAACTACTAACATGGTTACACTTGCAGGTGAATACAAAAGTAACAAGTTTGACAAGGATGTCATTGAGGACATTGTTAGAGCAGTTGTACAAGATATTGGTTATGAACAAGATGGCTTCCATTGGGAAAAATTAAAAGTATATAACGAACTACATGGTCAATCACCTGACATTGCATTAGGCACAGATGACTTTGGTGCTGGTGACCAAGGACTTATGTTTGGGTATGCTTGTAACGAAACACCTAATTATATGCCAAGTGCGATTCATTACAGTCATAAAATTTTAAAAAGACTACAAGCAGAAAGAGAAGGCAATGAAACTTGGTTAGGTCCTGATAGTAAAAGTCAGGTAACTATGACGTATGACAATGTAAACAAACCAACTGGTATTACTAAAATTGTATGTAGTACGCAACACAGCGATGATGTAAGTATTCAAATGGTACGTGATAGAATTGAGCAAATTATTAGAGATGAAATAACAGATTGGGATTTAAGTGAAACTGAATTTTTAATAAATCCAACAGGCAGATTTGTAATTGGTGGACCAGATGGAGACACAGGATTAACAGGCAGAAAAATTATTGTTGATACTTACGGTGGTTATGCACCACACGGTGGCGGAGCATTTAGTGGTAAAGACTGTACCAAAGTTGATAGAAGTGCGGCATACATGGCACGTTACTTAGCAAAGAATATTGTTGCATTTGGTAAAGCAGATAACTGTACAGTACAACTAAGTTATGCAATCGGTGTAGTAGAGCCTACTAGTGTTTATGTATATGCAGACGGCAAAGTTAGACCAGACTTAGTAGAATGGATTATAGAAAATGTTGACTTAACACCAAAAGGCATTATTGACAAATTTGACTTATTTAAGTTAGACTTAACCACTACAACATTATATGGGCATTTTGGTAAAGATGAACTTCCATGGGAACACATTGATTTATTTTAATGAAAGAATTTTATCAAGACCTAAAAAATGCCATAAGAACTGTACCTGACTTTCCAATACCAGGAATACAATTTAGAGATATAACCAGCCTAATAGAAAATCCATTAGCATTTAATAAAGCACTTGTAGACTTAACCAATCTTTCATTTAATGCAACTAAGATTGTGGGTGTTGAAAGCAGAGGTTTTGTGTTTGGGGCACCAATTGCCAGAGACCTAGACTTACCTTTTATAATGGCAAGAAAGCCTGGTAAACTACCTAACGAAACACACAAGAGAGATTTTGATTTAGAATATGGTAGCACTAGTTTAGAAATACAAAAAAATACACATATAGTTCCAGAAGATAAAGTTGTAATCATAGACGACTTAATCGCAACAGGCGGTACAGCAATCGCCTGTGCAGATTTAATACATGAAAATTTCAATGTACCAAAAAATCAAATAACAGTATTGGCAGTAATTGACTTGACAGACTTAGGTGGATTTGCTAAAATAACTGAGAAAGGATATAATGCCGGGGCACTTATAGAATATGAAGGTGAATGATGGCAAAGAAACCATTACTGCAAATTAAAGATATCATGGCGGCTGTAGACCGTAAGGACTACAACTATTATATTAATCTTACAGACGAGCAACGCAAGAGTATGAATTTGTGGATGACTCAGCGATATGCAAGTAGTGTACAAGGCAAATTTGCTGGACATTATCTAGTAATGATTAATGAGTTTATGAATACAAACTGGAGTGACGTAAGTAAACACCCAGAATTGCAATGGAAACTAATGTGTCTAGCAGGTGTAGGCAAAAGTCAATTTCATCCATTTGTTAAGGTACCCAAAGCAAAACGTAAAAAAGATAAAGTCGAAGAATTAATTAGACAAATATTTCCGTTAGCAAAAAACGATGAAGTAGAATTGTTGCTAAGTATTAACACCAAAGAAGAGTTAAAAGACTTAGCAGAAACAAGTGGTGTTGATGAAAAAGAAATAAAGGAAATATTTAAGTGAGTTTAACATGCACATATTGTAAAAAGACATTTATGAGTGAAAGAACTCTAAGTGCTCATATGTGCGTGAATAAAAGAAGACACACTGATAAAGATCTTACACATGTACGACTAGCATTTAGAACTTATCAAAAGTTTTATGAAATAAACATGCATAATTCAAAGACAAAATCATATGAAGAATTTGCAGACAGTAAATATTATCAAGGATTTGTTAAGTTTGGTAGAAAGATGGTTAAAGAAGATTTACTAGAGCCAAACAATTATGCAGAATGGTTAATTAGGCAAAGTGTAAAATTAGCAGACTGGACAAAAGATTCAACATATGATATCTATTTGAAAGAATTAATTAAAAAGGAACCGGCTCAAAGAGGCATTGAAAGAAGTGTAAAATGTATGCAGGCATGGGGCGTAGAGAAAGGCGAAGACTGGTCGGATTACTTTAGAAAAGTATCCCCGCAACTTGCAGTCTATCACATAAGAGGTGGTAAAATTTCTCCATGGTTTTTATTCCTAAGCGAAAGCGGACAAGAACTATGGGGAAAGTTTAACAGCGAACATGTTGAACTAATTAAGGATATTGCAGATCCAGGCTTTTGGAGAAGAATATTTTTAAAAAACACAGAAGAAGTTAATCTAGTACAAGACATAGCGGAGGCGTCAGGATTATGAACGTAAAAATAGTAAGTCACAGCCAAGCACCATATAATGATGCTTTACACAAACATTCAGCATTAGACTTAATAGCCTATTGCGCCAGGGTAAGTAACCCAAACAATCAAAATAATATAGAAACAAATGAAAAACTTGTGAAGTATTTGATGAAACACAAACATTGGTCACCACTTGAAATGGTATCAGCATGTTTGGAAATAGAAACAACCAGAGACATTGCACGTCAAATACTAAGGCATAGAAGTTTTAGTTTCCAAGAGTTCAGTCAACGTTATGCTGACCCTACACAGGATTTAAGTTTTGAAATCCGTGAGGCTAGATTACAAGATCTTAAAAATAGACAGAACAGCATTAAAACAGATAACGAAGAATTAGAATTAGAATGGAGACAAAAGCAAGAGGATCTAATTAAACAAGCAACAGAAACATATACTTGGGCAATAGAAAATGGTATTGCCAAAGAACAAGCAAGAGCAGTATTACCAGAAGGTAATACAATGAGTAGAATGTATGTTAACGGTACGTTGCGTAGTTGGATACACTATATTGAATTACGTGGTGCTAATGGTACACAAAAAGAACATATTGATATTGCTCATGCAGTAGCAGATGTTATAGCAAACATATTTCCACTTGCAGAAGAATTTAAGGATAAAGAAATATGAAAAAACGAGAAGAAATGTTAGTAATCACAATGGAAGAATGTGGAGAACTTATTCAGGCATGTAGCAAAATGATAAGGTTCGATGAACCATGTGATACAACACAGTTACAAGATGAAATTGGCGATGTTATGTGTATGATAGAAATACTTAAAGATGGCGGTCTTGTTACAGATGAACAAATACAAAAACGTATGGCAGTTAAAAAAGAGAAACTAATGAAGTGGAGTTTATTGTTTAGTGAAGATTGATTTTGATGTAGATATTGATATGGCTAACCGCGATAAACTGCTTTGTGTGTTAGATAATGTCACGGGCAGTATCAAACGTCCAGGTGGCATGGAAAAACACAACACAGGCGTTTATATACAGCCTATACCCCATGATCCTGTAACAGGATTAAGTAATATTGATCATAAGGAAGCAGACGATTTAGGATATTTCAAACTAGATATACTTAACAATAGTGTTTACAATAATATAGAGTCAGAACAAGAGTTGGATAAATTATGTAATCAAGAACCTGTTTGGGAATTATTTGGTGCTAGAGAAATTGTGGAGCAACTGTTTCATATTAGTAACCATTATGATATTGTTAACCAGCACAAACCCACAAACATAGATCAACTAGCAATGATACTTGCAATGATAAGACCAGGTAAAAGACATTTGGTTGGTAAAACTTGGGAAGAGATCGAAAAGGAAGTATGGATTAAAGGTGACAACGAAACGTACTCCTTTAAGAAGTCTCACGCATATAGTTACGCAATGGCTATAATTGTTCAATTAAATAAGTTAGTCAGTCTTCTTGACTAGTTGAATCGTTCTTCGCTTAATTCTTTTCTTAACTAAATTATGTGTACTGGTCACTGGACCAAACATAATTTCTATATCTTTGTTATTGAATGTTTTTAAACAATTTCTAAATTCTCTCATCTCATTAAATAAAAACACATCGATTGGAATTTGCCGATTACTTTCCCACCACCATGTTTCTCCTAATTCTACAAATTGTTTTTTATCTTCGGGTGCTATTAGCACATTATAATCATAGAAAGAGGTTACCGAGTTATCTTGATTCTGAACTATACCAAAGTATTCTTTCTCACCATAAGTAAGCATAGTAAAGAAAGGAAACTTTTCTTGTATTTCCTGTTGGTCCTGCATATTTTTATTTATACCTTTGTAGATAAATACATTATAAGGAATGAACATGTATGAGCAATTTAACACTATTAATGTATCAATCAAACACACTGAATCTTGTAAAGAAGCAGGAAAATTATTATGTGGATAACAGAAGTATGAACAGAAAAGAATTTATAGTACACAAAGGTATGGACAATATTGTGTACATCAATATCACAAATCAAGATAGAAAAAAAGAAAATGTATATAACAACGAGATACAGGCAGACATTATCAAATACTCTACTAACGAAAAAGTTTTAACAAGATTTGCAGTACCTGGACTTAATAAAGGTACAGCAGAACTTAAACTGTCAGAAGAAGATATGAATTCTTTAGTGGAAGGGCAATACAAAGTTTCATTTAAAAATGTTGCAGACGATGGCACTAAGACTCCAATCTATTCAGATTATAATAATGGAATACTTTGTACATTAATAGTAAAAAATGATGCAAATCCTTCGCCAGTAGCAACACAGGTTGCAAATGTGTGGAATCAAACCGGTAATACAGATAATGGCGATGTTGCAAATGTATTTACAAGTGGCTCATTCGAAGGCAATCAACACAAGAACTTTAGAGATGCTACTCACACCATAGGTATATACTCAAATACATTTACTGGAAATGTGTTTGTGGAAGGTAGTTTAAGTTTACAAGCACCTTCAAGCGATGATTCAAATTGGGCAAGTGTACCTGTAGTAAACAATTTAGAAAGAATACCAATGGCAAATGTGTCTGGTGTAACTTATTACAGTTTCACAGGCAACTTCAATTACTTAAGATTTAAATATTCCCCTGGTCCGACCAATTCAGGATCATTTGATAAAATTCTTTTAAGAAATTAAATAACAATATGCATAAATTGAACAATGGCATTCATGCCTGTGTGTTTCCTACCCGGTGTGGGACCAGATGGATAGCACAGAAATTATTTGAAAACAAATTATTAGATTATGCCGCACCTAATCATATGCTCGACGATAAAGAATACGATAGCAATTTACAAAATATCATGTTTGTGAGAAATCCATTTACTAGGGAACGGAGTATATTTAGGTGGAAGGCCATAATACAAAAAGATATATACGAAAATATCACTTTTAGTGATTATGTAAACAGTGAATTGTTTTACCACGAGCCATCATTTGTAGGAACATACCAAGACAACATTAACTTAATTGATAAATTTGTACATTTAGAAAATATAACTGATTTTTTACACAAAACATTTAATATAACTACTAATTATACTCTAGACTATTACATACCAGCAGATGATTTAGATGATGTATCTGCATTTGATAATAACATGAAAGATCGTGTCCTAGACAAGTATGCACAAGACATAAAACTGATAGATTTTAACTTGACTTCATACATATAATCTAGTATAATAACAGCAATGGAGCACTCTGACGCAATACAACAGGTACATGAGTTACTGACATCTCACTTGCCTCACAAACATAAAAAGACACCTGCTGGTTGGGTGACTTTTAATTGTCCTATGTGTAATGACAAGCGAGGTAGGGCAGGAGTAATATCCACAGGTCCTAAAATTGCATACAACTGTTTTAATTGTGGGTTTTCAACTGGATGGAGTCCTAGCAAAAAGATTGGCAAAAAATATAAAGACCTTGTAGTAAAGTTAGGCGCAACTAATGAAAGTGTAAAGAAACTTGTAATAGAACTTATGAAGATTGAAGAGTTTGATAGCGAACTCGACGATATTGTAATAAACTATGAAAAATTTAAACCAGTAGAATTGCCAAATGTAATTAATGTAAGAGATGTTCCGCAACTACCGTACAACGAAACACATGAAAAAATAATGTTGTATGCAAAAGAAAGAAAACTGTTAGATACAAATTATGATTTGTTTATTTGCGATGACTTTATGTTAAAAAATAGACTGATTATTCCTTTCTATTACAATCAAGAAGTGGTAGGATATGTAGGTAGACATATAAATCCGCCTACAAAAGAAACCCCAAAGTACATAAACAACAGTCAAGCAGGCTATGTGTTTAACATAGACAAATACATATACTCAGATAGAGAAATTGTTGTTGTAACAGAAGGTGTCATTGATGCTATACTGATAGATGGTATCAGTGTGTTAGGTAATACCATGAATGAAAGGCAAATACAACAGATAAATTCGTTAAATAAAAGAGTAATACTTTGCCCTGACAGAGATGCACCGGGCAAAGATTTGATAAGGCAGGCCGCTGAACTAGGGTGGGAAGTAAGTTTCCCACCTTGGCACACAGACATCAAAGATGTAGGTGATGCGGTACTCAAATATGGCAGACTTTTGACATTATCCAGTATAATTAAATATGCTGTCGCAAATAAAATTAAAATTGAAGTACAGAGCAAAATGTTATGAGTGATATAAAAGAATACGGTGAAGATATACAAGAATTGTTTCTAAGATTTTTAGTTACAGATCCTGATGTATTTGTAAGGGTAAACAATATTGTTCAACCTTATATGTTTAATAGAAAATATAGAGAAGCAGTAGAGTTTTTAAAAGAACATGCTAACAATTATAACAGTATTCCAACACTAGAACAGTTAGAAGCAGTAAACGGCATTAATTTAAAACCGGTTGAAGACGCACATGACAGTCATATGAGTTGGTTTATGGATGAGTTCGAAACATTCTGCAGACATAAGGCATTAGAAAAAGCAATACTAGACAGCACAGACTTATTAGAAAATAAAGACTATGGAAGTGTAGAAGCACTTATTAAAGAAGCAACCAGTGTCGGCCTAGTAAGTGACTTTGGTTTAGATTATTATGAAAATCCCAAAGAAAGGTTACAATGGATCAAAGATCAAGCAGGTGCAATTAGTACAGGTTGGAAAAACTTTGATCAAAAACTATATGGTGGACTGAATAGAGGTGAATTAACTGTATTTGCCGGAGGATCAGGTGCTGGTAAAAGTTTGTTCCTACAAAACTTAGGTGTAAACTGGAGTCAAGCAGGACTTAACACAGTATATTTGAGTTTAGAGTTAAGTGAGCAACTGTCAAGTATGCGTATTGATGCTATGGTTAGTGAGTATGCAACCAGAGATGTTATGAAAAATATGGACGATGTCCATCTAAAAGTAGTAATGAAAGGCAAAGGTGCAGGTAAATTCCGCATAAAACAGATGAGCAATGGTATTAATGCTAGTGATATTAGATCGTTTTTGAGAGAGTATGAAATACAGACAGGTGTAAAAGTAGACTGTTTATTAGTTGACTATCTTGATTTAATGATGCCAATAAGTGGAAAAGTATCAGCAAGTGACTTGTTTATTAAAGACAAGTATGTATCAGAGGAGTTGCGTAACTTAGCAGTAGAATTAAACATACTATTAGTAACAGCATCACAGTTAAACAGAGGTGCAGTAGAAGAAATAGAGTTTGATCACAGTCATATTGCAGGTGGTATTAGTAAAATACAAACAGCAGACAATGTTATAGGCATATTTACAAGTAATGCCATGCGAGAACGTGGTAGATATCAAATACAGTTTATGAAAACACGTTCTAGTAGTGGTGTTGGCAGTAAAGTAGACTTAAAATTCAACCCAGAAACACTGAGAATTGAAGACTTAGATGAGGACGAAGATACTTACGATACTATTAATACTATTGCAATGACCGACACATTGAAGCGATCATCGGCCATTAGAAGCGACAAAGACGCCTCAGAAGACAATGTTGACATAGTACAACAAGGTTTAGCACTAAGGAATCTCCTCAAGAAGAAGTAATTCTGATAAATATGCTTAAACGGAGATAAAATGTCCTTAAATCACAGATCAATCTTAGATGAATTAAACTCTATAGTTTCAGAACGAGACAAACTCAATGTAATTGAGTCTAGGGGTAATCATATTATAAAGAGTGCCTTAAACTTAATTGAACTTATTCAAGAAAACTACAATGAAGCAGAGGCATTAGACTTAGAAAGACGTCTAATTAATTCTATCAAAGGTAATAGACCAGAAAGATTTGTTAAGGGCATACAGATTATCAAAGAATCAAGGTCAAAAACTAATGAAGATTAATGAAGTACTACAAGTAACAGAGACTGCCGTAGACGATCAACAGGCTTTAAAGCAAATTCTTAACCAATATAGTAAACAACAATCTTGGAAAGAAATTCAAAAAGATCCAAAAAAACTCGATGATGAAAGAATTGTCGACGGTATTAAATATAAAGGATATGTAGACACTGAATTAAATACATTTTTTGTATACGACGAAGCAGAAAGAAAATTTGTTGTAGCAGACCCATCATTTACTAGACGTTTCTTTGGAAAAAACCTAGGTAGTAGAATGAGCAATATGTTTAATTTTGGCTCTGAGGATAAATCTGTAATGGATAGATTCAGAGACATGTTTGATTTCAACGATCCATCATATGCAGGAGCCGGTGAAAGAATTAAATATGCAAATACAAAAGGTATGAGAGGAAGACTTGCCAGAGGTGGTGCAACTCTTGGTGGTGCATTAAGTAAAGGTGCAAGAGGCCTTGCAAATTTAGTGAAAAAAGATAATAGTAAAATTAATCAAGCAGAAATTAAAGATGCATGGGAATCAGTATACGGTATAAAAGCACCAAAACCTGGATCATCTGTTGTGTTTAAAACATCAGATGGTAAAACAATGAATGCTGAAGTCATAGGTCTGGTAAACGATGATAGAGATGGCGACGGTGTACCTGACTTACAAATTAAAGGATACTTTGATCCCCTTAGACCAAAAATACCAACTTTGACAGGCATAGCAAGTTCTCGAGTATTAACTGTTAATGGTCAACCATTAACCAGACAAACACCACAAAACAATTTACCTGACCCAGGCGCAATTTAATGAGAGCAATAGATCTTACCAAAGGATATTTAACTGAGTGTGTGATTTATCACAGATTAGATGAAAGCAAAAATACACACCTTGAACATTTAGAAGATCTAATTTTTAATAACGGTCTACCAGGTGGTCAACAAGCAATAAAATATCTACAAAGTTTTCACGAAATGCTTAAAGGTAGTGCAAAGACCAAATTCAACTTAACAACAAAATGGGACGGTGCTCCGGCAGTATTTGTAGGCACTGATCCAGCAGACGGTAAATTTTTTGTTGGTACAAAAAGTGTATTCAACAAAAGAAATCCGCTTGTGAATAAAAGCATACAAGACATCAAAGCAAACCATGAAGCAGAAGGTTTGCAAGAAAAATTAATTAGTGCCTTTATGCATTTACAAAAACTAAATTTTAAAGGCAAAGTAGTTCAAGGCGATCTACTTTATACTGACGACAGCATATCAGAAGCAAATATCAAAGGCGAAGAATTTATTGTTTTTAAACCAAATACAATTATATATGCTATTCCAAAGAATAGTAATCTTGCTAAAGATATTTTACGTTCTAAAATAGGTATAGTGTTTCACACAGAATATGTTGGTGGTGGCGAATTAGCAGACTTGTCAGCAAAGTTTGGGTTTGATGCAAGTAGTTTAGGCAGTCATCCAGATGTTTGGCACAGAGATGCAATCATAAGAGACTACTCAGGGCAAGTAACTTTCACTGAAGATGAATCGCGAGAGATGGCTGAACTCATTAACAATGCAGATCAAAACTTAAAAGCAGTTACAGATTTAGACTTTCTTAAAAATAATGAATTTGGAGATGACTTGAGAATAAGAATCAAGGCAAGTGTAAATAAAATTATCAGAGAATTAGTAGGCTTTGAACAAGATCCAAAAGTATTTGCTCAAAGATTTATTGCAGAGTACAAAGGCACACTGAAATCAGCAGTTGAGAAACTCAAAAGCGATGACGGTAAAGTAAGAAAAACAAAATTGATGCTCGATGGTATAGCATTTTTAGAAAGCAATCAAGAACAAATAGAAAAAGCATACGTTGTGTATTTAGATTTAATAAAAGCAAAAGAAATGATTATAAAAAAATTATCAACTATCAGACAAATAGATACTTTTGTACAAAATGACGAAGGCGACTATGATGTCACAGGTGAAGAAGGCTTTGTTGCAGTAGATCATATTGGAAACGCCATTAAATTAGTTGACAGATTAGACTTTAGTGTTAAAAACTTTGGCACAGGGAGACCAGGAGCATAATGGAAACATCAAAAGAACAAAAACAGGCACAATATAAATTCTTACAGGAACTGCAAGAAAGCAGACTGTATAGAACCACAGACGGATTTAAGCCATACAGTAAAGATGACATGGCAGAACTTTTAATGATTACAACTATGCTAGTATATGTTTTTGTACAAGATGTAAAATACAAACCTTTTGCTATCCAATATGCAAATGCCAGTATAAGACACGGAAAATATCGTGCTAGTAGACTTACAGCAAACGATCATTACATGATTGCATACACTATAAATTCTAAATACAAGAAAAATTTTAAATTTAATGATCAACTTATGCATCAGTTTATGACCAGCATAGCAAAAGGACAAATTCCTAATTCGTTATATTTTTTAAGATTACAAAGACAACTAAAAATTAATGATATGGTTATACAAAATATTAGAAGACTTATATCAGATTGGAGTAAACTTAAATATAGACAAAAACAATTAGCAATCACAAAAATGTTACACATAATGCGAGCCAAAGCAGTAAGAAGTGATTTGTATAAAACATTAAATAAGTTTGCTAAGGAAAGAAACTATAAACTAGCAGTAGCATCTAATAAAGAATTAGATAAAACAACAAATCAAAGCACATTAAAACGTTTAGCAGTAGCAGGTGCTTCTGCGTATGTTGGAGCAGAATTTGGTCCTAGAATTACTGGCGGTAGGTTAGGTCCTAAGACATCAGCAGGACTAGCCGGTGTTGCCGCTTACTGGCAAAGTAGAAAAAGGTCATAAATACTATTATGAAAATAAATGAAGTATTAACAGAAGTAAACACCAAGCATAGTGATGCATCAAAACAGATGCGAGATCTTCACATACAAAAAAGAATTAGTGGTGTTGCCGTGGACACTAAAAATGTTGGAAAACAAATGGGTACTTCTGCCGCAACTGGTGTTGAAGTTGGAGATTTGGCAAATGTTGCAGACAAAGGACAGAAAGATACTGATTTAGGTAAAGTTGATACCTCTCCAATAACTGACAAACGACCACAAAAACAATCAGATGGCCCGTCATCAGCAGATCTTAGAAGGCAAGCACAACAAGATGTACTAAGAGGTAGAACCGGCAGGACTGGCATTGACGGAAGAGAATTAAAACATGATCGATTCTATGGTAAAGACGGACAAGTCAAAGACTATGATACTATTTTATCTAGACCAGGCAGAATTAAAGATGCCGGCAAGACACTTAAAAAGTATGCCGCTAATTTTGTTAGAGATCCTGCAAATACAATGGCGGATCTTCGTTATAAATTTAAAGATTTACTGCAAAAGTAAGTAATATCCACATATAAATCCATTTCAAAACCCCAAAAAATCAATAATCTTTGATAAATAAAAGTAACCAAAGTTATAAAAGATTTAAAAATTATGCTTTTATAACACAGAATTAGGAGACCAATAATGGCATTAGTAAGATTAGAGGCAAACCCAGCATCAGCAGGTGAAGGTAACGGATTAGGTTCACAAACACATATAGCAACATATGACGATTTAGATTTAGCGATCGCTCAGTGTTCAGCAGGTGGATCAATTGCAGGTGTTGACGTTTCAACAACTAACTTAGCAGTTCAAACTACACTTACAGCGGCGGAAGTATTAGCATTCGCTAACGTAACAGCAGTAGTGGCAACTTTCTCAAGTTAATAACTATAAAATTTAGAAATTTTAACCCCCTTTTTTAAGGGGGTTTTTTTTGGCCATTGAAATAGTGTCATAATATACTGAGAAAATGATAAATATGCTTATAACAGTGACAGGAGACACATATGGCACAAACAAGATCAGGTGGATTATTAACGTCAAGTGAAGTACTCACAGGAGACGTAGAATTTTTTACATTGTTCACCACATTAGACATAACTGCCACAGACGATTTTACAGACGATACACAAAAAGATTTTGAAAGTTTAGTACAGGTAATAAGTTTGAGAGCACAACCAATGCTTATGAACACACCAATTGTAGTTGACGGAGTTTCGGCAGGATTAGATGACTACGGTGCACCAACATTAACAGGTGCAGGTTGGGTATTCAAGTTTGCATTTGAAAGACAAGGTGCTCATACATTAGACACATTGAAAGATGAATTAAACGGTATTGTCCTCAATGGCGGTACTGTAGATACTAAAAGTTCAGTAAATACTGAATTTTCTAAACAGGATGTATTATAATGGTAGACAAAAAGTTAGATAGCAAACCAGCAGAACAGTTGTATGCTAATGAGCCAGATTTAAAATCGCAAGTAATTGCTGACATGCTTCGCATAGAGCAAGTAACAACAGAAATCAAAGAATTCAAAGTTGAAGTAAAAGAACATTTTACTAAAATAGAAAACTGGCTTGTAGGTATTATGGCAGGCGTATTTGCAACAATGTCAAGTTTGATAATTGCATTAATATTTAAGTTATTTTAAAATGAGAATAGTTGAAGTAGAAGGAGTAATGGAGGCCAAAATGGTCTGGGCCA
>Ga0222716_10000252_pt1 | contig 44588 bp, 24 predicted proteins | sample C33_13DmetaG_FD_165044 | JGI IMG/M metagenome (GOLD analysis project Ga0222716, IMG submission 165044) | Estuarine water microbial communities from San Francisco Bay, California, United States - C33_13D | ecosystem: Environmental > Aquatic > Marine > Unclassified | place: USA: California... | reverse complement strand
GTGTAAAAACATTTTCTGAAAAACCACAAAACATTGTGATTTCAGAAGAACAATTAGAAAGATTAATTGAGAGACTAAACGAGACAAAGTAATGATTCGTAGTATCTTAAACGAAATTATTGAGAAAAGAAATCTCATGGAAGGTTTTGATGATGCTGGTCGTCCTGATATGAAGTATTATGCTTTTGACTGGGATGACAACATCATGATGATGCCGACTCAAATTATCGTTCAAACAGAAGATGGTAAAGAGGTTGGTATGTCAACTGAAGACTTCGCTGAGTATCGTAGTATGATTAACAAAGAACCTTTTGAATATAAGGGTGAAACTATTGTTGGTTATGCAGATAATCCTTATAGAAACTTCACAACTGAAGGAGACTCACAATTTATTGTTGATGCAATGGTTGCTGAGACGGGTCCTTCATGGGATGATTTTGTTGAGGCAATCAATGGAGGTTCAATATTCTCAATTATTACCGCTCGTGGACATACCCCTTCAGTCCTAAAAGATGCGGTATATAATATGATTATGACCAATCATAAAGGTATAAATAAGGGTGAGTTAATCACTAACCTGAAAAAGTTTCGTGACTTTGCGGGTGAGGACGAAATGACAGACGACGATATGGTTGAAAGATATTTGGATATGTTGAAGTTCCACCCTGTGACTTATGGAGAAGGAAGTGCAGCAAATCCTGAAGAAGGGAAAATAAAAGCAATGCAAGGATTTATCTCTTATGTTAAAGATATGGCTTCGAGACTAAGACGAAGAGCATTCTTTAAGGATGATGTAAGTAATAATTTTATTCCTGATTTTGAAAATGTAGAACCTACAATTGGTTTTTCAGATGATGACAAAAGCAATGTAGATAAAATGAAAGATTATTTAAGACAAGCTTATCCAGATGGAGATAAACCAGTAAAAACTTATTTAACTAAAGGAGGAGAGAAAAAAGAAGTATAATAATTTCTAGTTAGCTTCTATATAATGTGGTTTTTCAAAATAAAGTAAATAGAAAAATTTTCACTTATCCAACTATTTATAAGTAATAAACAAAAAATATAAAAACGAAAATACAATGGCTGATTTATTAATGAAAATGCCGGTACCCTATGAACCAAAAAGAAAGAATAGGTTCATCATGACCTTTGACTCTTCATTGGGTATCAACTCTTGGTACGTTGAATCAACTTCACGTCCACAAGTATCAATTAACGCGGTTCCAATACCATTCCTGAACACAGAAACATATGTGGCAGGTAGATTTACTTGGAGCACTCTAAACGTGACATTCCGTGACCCAATCGGTCCTTCTGCTTCTCAAGCGTTGATGGAGTGGGTTCGTTTACACGCAGAATCTGTAACGGGTCGTATGGGATACGCTGCAGGTTATAAGAAAAATATCAACTTGGAAATGTTAGACCCAACAGGTGTGGCAGTAGAAAAGTGGATTTTACAAGGAACATTCCTAACTGATGTGAACTTTGATTCACTTGGTTATGGTGACGATGGTATTGCAACTATTACTGCAACACTACGTCCTGATAGATGTATTTTAGTTTACTAATATACTATTTACGAAAAAATCAGTTCATTTATATTTAACCATAGAGGGGGGACTCTCTATGGTTTTTTAATTTAAAAATATGGATAACGCAGCTCAATACGGTCAACAAGACTTTAACTTACCACATGACGTGGTTCAATTACCTTCAAAAGGGAGGTTTTATCAAAACGGAAAATCATCAGTTAAAGTAGGTTATTTAACTGCTGCTGATGAAAATACTCTTTTGGGGCAAAGAAACCCCGATAATCTAATACAAAATCTATTAAGGTCTAAAATTTATGAACCAGGTTTAGATGTCGGAACACTATTAGATTGTGACGTTGAGGCTATCCTTATTTTCTTAAGAAATACTTCATTTGGTTCTGAATACACTTTTAGTTTAAGAGACCCTAAAACTCTTAAGAACTTTGAAGTGTCTACCACCTTGGAAGAATTACAAACTAAAGAACCAACAATAAGTCCTAATGAACAAGGTTTGTTTGAGTTGACATTACCTAAATCAGGTAAACATGTAAAATGTAAACTATTGACTATTGGTGATACTCAAGAACTTACAAAACTACAAGACGCGTACCCTGAGGGTGTTGTTGCACCTGTTATTACAAAGAGGTTAGAAAAACACATTAAAGAGTTTGATGGTTCGACTGACCCCGCGGAAATTGCCTCAGCAATTCAGGTATTACCTATTGCCGATTCTAAATATATCAGAAACACATTAAGAGATGCCGAACCTCGTTTGGATTTAGAGAGAGTGTTTACAGCCCCGTCAGGAGAAAAGGTGTCCGCGAGAATCACCTTCGGGGCAGAGTTTTTTCGTCCTTTCTTCTGATTATAGAAAAGTTATGCTTGATGAAATCTACTATCTCGTCAAAGAGATGGGGTTTTCTTATGCCGATATTCTTATTATGCCCACGTTTGAGAGAAAATATTTCATAAATAAATTCATTCGTGAAATAGAAGAGAGAAAAGAAGCTCAACGGAAATCAGGTGGATGATATTTATAATAAAAGTATAATCTATGTTTTTACAAGATACCGGTAGTCAATCAGACGGAAAGAGTATTAAAGGGGCGTTTGAAGAGTTTAAAGGTACTCTTAAAGGACTTTCTGATGATTTATTAGCTTTTGATACTCAAGCTCGAAAAGTTGTTGGAGATACCTTTGGTCAGGGTGCTGCATTTGCGGAACAAATCAGAAAAACTATTGCTTCGTCAGTAAAAGGTACTGCTGAGTTAGGATATACTACAGAACAATATGCCTCATTACTTTCTCAAATTAGTAGTAATTTACGGACTAATGTTAATCTTTCTAGTGAACAACTTCAAAATTTTATGCTTTTCGCAGATGCGGCTAGTATAAGTGCTGAAGAGGTTGGTAAGTTAGTGGTTGGTTTTGCAGACATAGGTGTTGGAGCTGAAATGGCATTAACACAAATGGAGGGTTTAGCTAAAACTGCAAGGTCTTATGGTGTCAATGTATCCCAATACATGGGAGTTATAACGGAAAACATTGGGTTGATGAACAAATATAAGTTCAAAGACGGTGTTGATGGATTGGCTAATATGGTTGCTAAGGCACAGGCATTAAGGATTAATGTTAATACAGTGGCACAATTAGCCGAAAAGTTTTTAGACCCTGCGGGTGCTATTGATGCTGCTGCAAGTTTACAGATGATGGGAGGTGCCTTCTCTAGTTTAGCTGACCCGTTTCAGTTGATGAATATGGCTCAAAATGATATTGATGGTCTATTCGATTCATTAACTGAAGCTGCAGGTGCATCCGCCTCATTTAATCAGGAGACTGGACAGTTTGAATTGAGTGCCTTAGAAATGAGGAGATTAAGAGGAGTTGCAAAAGAATTGGGTATTGAATACGATGAGTTAGCTAAGGGTTCTTTAAATTTTGCTGCGAGACAGGAAAAGTTGTCACAATTAGAATTTTTTGATTTTAGTCTCACTGATAACTTAGAGGAAAAAGATAGAGAGTTTTTAGCTTCTGTTGGTCAATTAGATAAAAAAGGTGAACTTAAATTTGCGGTAGAAAGAGGTGAAGAAACAAAACTGGTTGGTGCAAGTGAATTAACTGTTGAAGAGATTAAAAAATTAAGATTAGACCAAAAGGACGAGAAAAAAGACTCAAAAGAAATTGCAATAGAACAGAGAGACTTACTTAAAAAGTTATATGACGAAGCGACAGAAACAAGAAAAATTATTACAGCTGAGGGTGCTATTAAAGAGGGGGGTACGTTTGATACATTAAAAGACAATTTAGATGAATTTGGTAAGACTTTGAAAGAACAAACAAATAAGGTATTAAATTCTTCAACGTTGGAAACCGCTACAGTCACAATGGTAAAAGGACTTAAAACCGCGGCTAATAGTATGTCTACTGCAACCACAAATTTAGCTAATACAATTAAACAGGCGATAAGTAGAAACTTTTCTGGTACGACATTTAGTACTGGTGATGATTTAGTATCCATGCCTGGATATGGTGACCGAGTTCTATCAGGTCCTGAAGGTTCAATAGCCCTGAACAATAAAGATACTGTGGTTGCTGGTACCGATTTGTTTGGTGGTTCACAAGGTAGAAATACTGAACAGGTAGTTGCAGACGCATTTAAGGGTGTGTTTAGTAAAAGTAATATGGAAGTTTCATCAGAAAGAAACTTCAATCAATTAATGAGTAATTTACCTAAAGATTTAAGCCAAGCGTTATCAAATAACATGGGACCTGTACAATCACCAGCAATTAGTGTTGAGGACTTACAAGTGGTTCATTCTGGTACTATTAGATTAGAAGGTGGAAATACAAATTTTGATTTTGATATGTTACAGAAAGACCCAAGATTATTATCTAACCTTACCGATAGTATCATTACAGAAATAGGTAGAAGAGGGTTGAGTTATAGTTAACATAAAATATTCCAACCGTCTATTTATATAGAAAACAAAAATAGATGCCAAGTCCATTATCATTTAACTCTACAGAAGACTTCAGAAAAAAACTGTTAGTTAGGAATTTACCACCATTTAATAGTGATGGTTTTAATCCTACAACAAATCCTGGTCAGTCAGAACTCGAATTGACTAACTTTTCTGTGGTAGATAGTGCAGAAGTAGAAGAAATAGGTGATGTTGAGGAAGTAAGATTATATATTAATAATCAATATGGTCCTGAAGGAGGTTATGACGATAGATATTCCGTTCAGGATGTTCAAAAATTAGTTACGAAAAGAGAAGAATATTTCAAATTTGTTGCCTCAGTATATAATCCTGTAAGAATACTTTTTGATGATAACCCACAAGGTTCTGATGGTACAGTATCTCAAGATTCTTCTTTGATGCAAATTGCTGCAAAATCATTGAGAACTGAATTTGAGTATAGGGTTGCGGAAGAACTACAACAGGAGACGGTGGGTAGACTTAACTTCTTGAGTGCATTAAAAGACCCTTTTATTGCTGGTGATATTATCAGAGGTAAACAAGAATTGATTGAACCCGATTGGAACATTTCAGTACCAAATAATATTGTTGCCAAAGGATTAGATTATATATCAAGGTTATCAGGAGTTTATGTTCCATATTCTTGGATACCTGGTGATTACTTTAGTAATACTCCGAGAAAGTTATTTGTTAATCAAGCAATAAATAAAGTCACGGGTATATTCACCGATAAGTTCAAATTACCAACAGAAAAGACAGGAATGCAAACATTTCTGGATAATACTGGTGGGGGTCAAAAATCAACTTTACTGAAATCTTTAGATTTAAACAGATATGGACCTTCATATAATAAGGGATTACTTAATAATCTAAAAGATGATATAGTTAGTTTTTTCACTGGTGACGATACAGTACAAGGATTTTATGTTGGTGATAAAAAATCTGACCCTTCATTAGCCGATAGTCCTCCAGGTGCTTTACCTGTAAACCGAGATGGTCTTCAAGTGATGGCTTCGGTATATGGATATGGTACATTAGGATTTGACTATGAGGGTGGTAAGAGATTCAAATTTGGTTTGGGTACCGTTGAACCTGGTGACGGACCTGATTTACAAGGAGGTTTTACATGGACATCTACAGGTACAGAAGGAGCTGCAAGTCAAGAATTATCAACCTATGCTGGTACTGTTTCCACAAACTATCAGTTCACACCTGGTTCTATTTTAGATAATACCCAAAAATTAATTGATGCTGCTGATGCCTCTACAAACCCACTACAACATGTGGGTACTGCTATTAATCAAGTATCACGAGTATTTCATGATGGTACAAGAGAGATAACAAAAGGTTCAAGAGTTAAAACATATGTTACTGAAGGAGGTAGAGAAGTAGGAAAAGAGTATTGTAGAATATTCACAAAAGATACTCCTTACTACAATATGTCAAGACTACAGAAAAAAGATGGTAATATAAGGAAGTTCGAAAGTTCAGTATTAACCAACACTTATGATTTAAATATTGCTCCTCAAAAGTTAGGTGGTATACCACAAAACTTTGGTCAGAGAGGTGGTGAAAATATAACGAAGTATATGTTATCACTCGAAAACTTAGCGTGGAGAACATCAGGATTACAACAAGATTTACCTGAATGTGAAAAGGGACCTATGGGTGGTCGTATTATGTGGTTTCCACCATATGATTTGAGAGTTGACGAAACTATTAGTGCTAGATGGCAGACAAACGACTTTTTAGGTAGACCGGAACCGGTATACACTTATAGTAATACACAAAGACAGGGTAGTCTTAATTTTAAAATTATAGTTGACCACCCTTCAGTACTTAATACATTGGTTAAAAAAGAACTCAAAAGTGCCATTGAATATCCTGATTCAGAAGTTAATAAAATAGTTGATAGTTTTTTCTCAGGATGTAAAACTTTAGATATATATGATTTGGTAAAAAAATACGGACAATTTTCATTCAACGACATATATGAGGTGGTTACAAAAACCAACAATCAAGAAACATATAAGTTGGCATATGAAGAAATTCCTCGAGAAGAACCAATAGTTAAAAGTACACCACCAAATAATGATGTGGTAAAACCTACGTTGGATACTGATTACTTAGGTATGTCGTTGTATTTTGATAATGATTATCCTGAAGGTTCAACAAACACTGAGGTAACTTCTGATTACAAATACGAACATTATTTAAATAATTATAAAAACCAAAAATCAACATATATTACACAGGCCAAGAAATTTAGTGGTCAAACACAGGTAGAAAGTTTTTTTGATAATGAAATAACTAATTCCTTAGAAAGTTTAAATGATTTCATAAATGATGCTGTCAAAGCGGCTAAGGAAGGGTATACGGTTAATCTTGAATTGACTGGTTCTGCGTCTGCACCTAACAGTAAAGAGTATAATGTTAACTTATCTAAGAGGAGGAATGATTCAGTTAAAAAACAAATATTAGAAAATAAAGAAGTAAAAGAAGTTAATGCGGGTAGTAAAGGTAAGATTGTTATAGTAAAAACAAATCCACTTGGTGAGGATACTGGTAACTGTTCTGAACCATTCACAGGTTCTTTTTCTGCTGAAACAAAAGTATATTCAGTCAGAGCGATGGGTTGTAGAACTACAAAAATTAGTAAAATAACATTGATTGAACCTAAGCAAGTTGAACAACCCGAACCAACAGATGAAACGGTAGATAAGAGTGTACAACCTTTAGAACCTACTGGTGAACCAAAAATAGAAAAAGGTCCTGGTATTACTGTCGAGACTCAAGATTTGGAATTAAAAAAGGATATTACAAAAAAACTTATCAGAAGAATGTTAACAGAGTGTGATTATTTTGAAAAAATCACAGAAGATACTTCATTCTTATACGAAGGAATAAGAGAAAAAGTTAAATACTTCAATCCTGCATTTCACTCTATAACGCCTGAAGGGTTAAATTCAAGACTTACGTTCTTACAACAGTGTTTGAGACCTGGTGATACAATTCCAACAATAGGACCTGATGGTAACCCATTAAAGAATGATGCCTTGAATACATCGTTTGGTACACCACCTATATGTGTGTTGAGAGTAGGTGATTTTTGGCATACTAAGATTGCTATCAACCAATTAAGTTTGAGATATGAACCTTTGAATTTAGATTTAAACCCTGAAGGAATCGGTGTTCAGCCTATGTTGGCTGACGTTAGTATATCATTCTTCTTTATTGGTGGGCACGGTATTAAAGAGCCGGTACAAAAATTACAAAACGCATTGTCATTTAATTACTATGCAAATACAGAAATGTATGATGAAAGGGCGGAGGCAACATATGACACATCAGAGTTAGATGAAAATTTTGTTGAAGGTTTGTCTTTTGATACTCCATTTTCAATTAAGAATGCTAATGTAGAAAATCCTAAAGACGGTTCTGAACCTATTGGTACGATTACGAGACAAGCATTAGAGACTAGTACAGGTAATACTTTACCATCTATAAGTGGTGATATAAATTATAAGTCAATTATGAACGACTTATTAGTCAAAAATACAGAATATCAAGAAACTGTTATTGCATCACTACAATGTGTTGCTGATTTTTACGGTGAATTAGGTATGAGGTTATACACTACAGATAGAAACTATACTAGTGGTGATTTTGTCTTAAGTGACACTCTTCCACCTGACACTGCCAAACTTTATGGTAAGTCTTTTGGTTTAGACCAAAAATTTGAAACACAGTTTCAGAAATGTAATACCGATATTGATAATGATGTATTTCCTCTGATTCCATCCAATACAAACAAATACAAAAGAAAGGACCTAAAGAAGTATAAGAAAAAACTTAAAGAGATTGTGGAGGTTGTTAAATCAGGTTTTGTTTCTCCAATGAATGTTGAATCTCAAAAACTTGTGGATAAAGAGTTAGAGTTGACTAATTTATTAGATAAAGTAAATGTTGTTGCGACGAAGATTGACGGAATTATCAATGATAAAGGAAATCCTGTAGTATACAGATTGACTGGGACTAGTGAGGTTTTTGATACTGCAGTTAGTGATACATATCAAGAAATGATGCTTGACTATTCTTTGATATTAGAAAATATGAATAGTTATGACGCTATGTTAGATATCGAAGATTTAGTTTCCACAAATAGTTCTCTAAAATATGACGATGACCTTAATACTGTATTACTAACATCATCTATTTCAACAGAACCCGAAAAAAGATTCTACCTATTATTCTTTAATCAGATACTCAATAATCAGGATTATTTAAGAAAAGAACTTTTTACTTTTATCGAAACGAATGATTTTTATAAGAAAGATGAATGGAAAATAAATGTATTAGAAATGTTATCAGAGCAAGAAGTAAAATTCAAAAAAGCACAGGATGACATAAAAAAATTATTTACGAGAGTTAATAATGAATATATTTTGTTTGAGTCAGATACAATATACTCCAAAGAAAAAATTAGAAAATTTACATTCTCTAATGATGACAGTGCTACAGATTCAGAAAAAAATAAAATAAAATATCTATATGATGGTGTTAACCACGGTGAGCCAAAAAAATGGAACAATAAAGTTAAGTTACAATAATGGAATATTACGATAGATATCAGAATTTTCTTTTGAATGGTCAACAAACTGTTGTTCCAAATGTAAAATTGCCTTCAAAAACTACGGATAAGAGGTATGTTTATAGAGCAGGGAGAAGTAGACTTGATAAGATTAGTTTTGAATTTTATAAAACACCATACTTCGGTTGGTTGATTCAGTTGGCTAATCCACAGTTTGGTTCACTTGAAAAGGATATACCTGATGGTACGGTATTAAAAATACCATTCCCATTGACACAGTCCTTGCAAGATTATAAAAATGCTTTAGATACACACTTCTACTATTATGGCCGTTGAGAATAAAAGAGTAAACAGGGGAGAGAAAATTGCGTTCGAACAAGAAGACAATATTGTTTTAGTTGACCCGAACAAGGTTGTTGATGCTGATGGTCAAGTATCTGAAAGATTAGTACAACATGAAAATTTAGTAATGTATGCTAATTTGGAGGCGAATATTATACCGCGTACAAAATTAGTTTTAGGTCAAAATACAGACCAAATATCTAAAAACGTCACGATTGCTAATTTTGGTACAAGTAAAGATGGTAAAGTTAACTTCCTAAAGCCACAGGGTAAAGATTTTTTTGACACTAGCTATACGGACCAACTTACAGGTCAAAACGCAAGAACAGGTGGTGGTATAAATCAAACTCAAGAAATCGATAGTGATACCAATCAAAGAATTGTAAGGAGTCCTCAAGACACACAACTATTAGGTATTACTAATATTAGTATAAAAAATAATTCATCTTTTATACCACAAGTAGATATCGAAATGGTAGACATTCAGGGTAGAACCTTATTTGAATTAGGTGATAACTCACCTTACGCGGCTTTCTTTCAACTCCCTTACCCACTATTTTATTTAACGGTAAAAGGTTACTATGGTAAGGCGGTGAAATATGAGTTGATGATGAAAAGTTTCAACGCTAGATTTGACCCTACGGATGGTAATTATAAAATTAGTATATCATTTATTGGTAGAACCGCAGCACTTTTATCTGATTTGAACATTTCAGCATTGTTTGCTTTACCACATATGTATGACATGAATTTTTCACAACAAGAAAATGGTGATGGTTCAGGTACATTTGACCAACAGTTAACAAATGCCATAAATCGTGTGAATACAAATCTTATTGGTAGTGGTCAAGAAACGACTGCTGTTAAACCAAGAGTGATAACTCGTGGTTACAATACTATTCAAAATGTATATGAAACTTACATAAGTAAGGGGTTAATAGACAAGAGTCTTCCAAAACTCACATTATCAGAAATGATGATTAGATTACAGAATTTGGAGGATTATATACAACAACAATTTAATAAGGAGGATTTAAGTGTCCTCAACGACATTACTAATTATGGTAATACTGTAAGTTCATATCGAGGTAATATAACACTTAATAAACCAACAAGATGGGCAGGAGAGAATTTAGATGTTTCTGAAAAATATGTAGACACCTTAGGTAATATATATTATGTGTTAAAGAAAGATAAAAATGAATCATTACAACGTCAGAAAAACGCTATTGAGGATTTGAAATCTAGAATTACTAAGTTAAATAATATTTTAACTAAAAATACGACGTTCGGTGAAGATGGTAGTTATACTATATTAGGAAAAACTAAATCTTCCAATATACCTGTAGATATTTCACACAATGATATTCTAACAACTTTAGAATATGAAGATATAGATTTTGAAAAGACATATACGTTAAGATTTAATGCCACACCAACACCTACCGAGTTAGCAAAATTTTCAGCAGATACACTTATCAACTTTGAAATTTTAAAAAAATATTACAATAAAGATTTAACACCTGATGAAGAGTTAAGTTTAAAGTTTTTTACATTCGGTGAGATTAATAAGTCCTCAAAATATAAAAAAGGAAGTTTTTATTCCAAAATAAATAACATTGATAAGGATTACAGTAAAAAATCTGAACAAATTAAAAAAGAGTTATCGGCTGCTCTCGCACAGAAAATAGAAAGTCCTGATGGTGGTTTAGGTTTCAGACCAACAATAAGAAACGTAATGGCAATTTTGATAGCCAATGTTGATGCTTTCTATAGATTGATGGATGAAGTACACAGAGATGCGTGGAACTTAAGAGCCGACCCTGTTAGAAGAGATGTCATTATTAACCCTGAGTCTTCAAATGGTGTTGAAACTAAAGACGTGATACTTGGTGGGGGTGATGAAACTAATTTTGTTTTTCCATGGCCACAATATTTTGAGAGAGAATATGATGGGAAGAATGTAAAAGATGTTGTAAAATATATCGGTGACCCGACAGTAGAGGGTAGGACCAAAGGATACCTATACGATAAATGGCCTGAGGTAGAATTTATTGAGGAGTTTATTAGAGGTGACTTACAGAGAAGAGAGATACAAAAGGCTCTGACATATAATAATAACCGTGAAACATTACCTTCAATATCTGCGAATGCGGTTGAATATCCTTATAACTTTGCACCCTATACTGACCATAGTGAAATTAACTTCTTGTATGAGATTTGGGAAAGAACTTATTTGGCTTCTAACTATACAAAGCTATTTAGAAAACCCTCATCGAGTCAAAATATACCACTTATATTGGCTCAGTTTGAAACAGAAACTATTGCTGAAGCTATAAAACAAGACCCGTTTATCAGTAAAAAATTAAAAAATTTAGGAATTAATGCTTCTAATTTTGAGTCCGTACTCAGAAGTATATCCAATGAAGGTCAAGGAATCAGTTGGGGTAAATTTATAAGTGATGTTTTTGTTACACCATATATTCAAGAATATGAAAATAACTTTTTTGGGTTATACCCATTAGAAGGTTATTATGATGATTCTCCTAAAAAAACTATTGCGGTACCTACTCAATCAAATTTAAGAAAATATCTAAACAGTACAGATAATAACAAGTTAACATTTACTGATGTTTACCCATTAACTAATACTAAGTGGTTAAAGGCTAATATTCAGAATGGTGGTTCCATTGCATCTGCTGATAAAGCCAATGAAACAATCAAATCACTATTCTTTGTTGATGAGAAAAAGGCGATTGCATCATTTGACCCAGCAACTGTGGTAGGTGATGATGTTTCATATACACCGTCAATGCTTCAAAATTGGCAAAATTATGATGAACCTTATTTGATTACACCTTCTTACGACACAATCAAACAAAGGTTTGAAAACAAAATTGATAAAAACACATATTATGTGACGGAGGGTAAAATTGATTATGGTAACAACTATAGTGGTTTTACTACTAGATATCAGACAACATCACTATTGAATACACCTTACTTTGTAAATTCAATAAATGAAGCGGTACAGAATAGAAAAAATAATGTTGAAAACCCATATGTGTCTTTAGGTTATTTATTCTTGAACTCATTACCATTACAAACCTTGAGAGAAAAGATGAATAGTGGTAAAGTTGATGAACCATTCAACGACTACAATTTTGCAATTTATAATAAATTTTCTGCCTTACATAAATTACCATATGCTTGGGTTGTAAAATACGGTTCGATTTGGCATAGATATAAAAAATTCCAAAAGAACGAAGGTGATATACTTGATGGTGTATGGAAATCTATTAATGAAAATAGTTTATTTGACCCTCAGAATTCACAAAAAAGTACAGTTTATAACTTACCGTCGGGGTCTTTCTACACCATGGAAGGTAAAGTTAATAATTATGACAATGTTCAAGTAGGTTTTTACCCACAAATTGTAAATGATGTAAATTACTTATTGGGGTATAATGAGTTTATTACAGGATATACGTCTTCAGATTTTGATAATTACTATAGTGGTGCTACACCATTAGAGGGTAACGGATTAAAGATTAATATTGGTTCAAGAATTAATTACACACCAGGTCAGATTGAAGGGTCTACCGATGGAATGAACATCAAAAGTTATTATGTGTACTATGATAAACCCTTTACTACAACACAAGATAAGGGTGAAAAGGTTATATTATATCCTTCAGCGGGTTCTGATGGATTCAATCAGTATAGATTCGAAGTGACTGATAGGTCAGGTACCGTTAAACAACCAATACAACAACCGTTATTTGATGGTTCTGTAAAAACTCTATGGGGTGTGAGTCACCACGGTTACTATGACCACAAAAATATTAGTAAACCTGATTATGATGAATATCTTAAATTTGTGGACCCAAAGACTGACAAACAACAGAGTTTTGATATTGAGTCTGAATTTGAATATTCTTCAATAGAAGAAATCTTTGCGGTCTTTAATGAAGAAATATTGGATTTATTTGAAAAAGAGTTTTTAGATTATTGTAAAGACCCTAATAGAGATAAGGTAGATACTACAGAATACCCACATTTAATAGATAGTATTAGAAGTATATTCTTGATTGATAGACCAAACCTTACTTCTATAAGTGATGTTGATGGAAAAACTTTAGGTACTAAACAAAAAGATGGTCTCAAGAGGGAGGTACAAAAGTTAATGGATGTTAAGACAATTTTTAAACAAGGTAACCCATCTTATTTCAATAGAAGAGTATGGGGTTCATTCAGTGATGATACTACTTACATACCAAATCAAAGAATAAATTTTGGTAAATATGTGCCGAACTCATTGCCTCAGTCAACAAATAATCAAACACTCGCAATTAGTGAAAGTCAAAATAGTGAAGCGTGGGAAGCGTTGAAGTTATCTGTTGGTAAATACAGAGTGAGCGGTTATACATATAGTGATGATGGTTCAGTAATTACTGACTTTTTCCCTGAAATGGATATAGAGTTTACTGAGGCTAATGTCAGACAGCTTAGTCATATTATTAAAATATATGCAACAAAAAAATTCGAGAATCCTTCAATGACATCTTCACGGTTCATGAATGATTTTAATGATTATTTAAAGTTACTTGATAAATCACAAGATAATATACAAAATATATTATTCAGAGATTTAAACAAGATACTACCAAAAAATAGTGAGACTGAACAAAAAATAGAGTCATCTATGAAGGGTGATGTTGCTAAATTAGAGTTGTATGAATTTTTCAAAACTTTAAATGATAAATGGATATCAGGTGGAGACTTTCAATCAAGGACAATTTTTGAGGACTTTTTATTCTTCGATAGGGCAAATAGAGATATTGGAGACAAATTAATTATTGATGTAAATGGGTTACGTAGTATTTTAAATTATAAAAATACTAAAAACTCAATCTATACACTCATTAGTTCGGTAATTCAATCTAATAACATGTTATTCATGGCATTACCAAGTTACACTAATTTTTATGGTGTCTCAGAACCATCACCTAACGCTAAACCTAAGGAAGGTATTGAAGATTCTGCATCAAGTGTATTCGGTACATTTACGGAAGTTGATTACTATGATAACCGTCCTAAGTTTTTATGTTTATTTACCGACAGGGTATCGACACACCCGGATATGAGTAGTAATATTGACTATCGTTACGGTAATGACGGTATAAAATTTTTCCAAGACCCCACTCTGAAAGAAGAACAAACAGATAAAAATGATTATGCGTTCTCTAATAAAGTTGTGGCCTTTAATGTAGACTTTGGTGTTAGAAACCAAGGTATATTTAAATCTGTAAGTTTGGACCAATCACAATATAAAGATACCTCAGAGTCTTTCTTAGTGTTAACAGACATGGCGAACCAAGCAAAGGGTTCTAAAACTTTCCAACAATCAACATCTCTGTATAACATTTATAAAAATAGAAGTTACACCTGTCAGGTATCGTCAATGGGTAATGTAATGATTCAACCTACGATGTATTTCAACTTGAGGTATGTTCCTATGTTTACGGGTGCATATTGGATTTTAAATGTTGACCATAGTATTAGACCTGGTGAATTCACAACAAACTTTAGTGGTGTCAGGATGTCTAAATACTCATTCCCTGATGTCAAAGACTTAGTAATGAGTGTCAATTTAGATATTTTAGAGAGAATTAACGAAAAATATAATCAACAGAAAACTAAATCTGAGTCAAATGAAGGTGAAGAGGTAGTTAATGAGGGTGAACAAGTCAATGTTAATGGGGAGAGAAAAGAAGTTAACTCTAGTTTCTGTAGTCCAATTCAACAATATGAGGGTCTACCTTATGTAGATTTGAGTAGTGTGAAATTAGCTTACTCTGAAATTATATCTTATGTTGATACTTTATCTTTCAGGGGTGATGAAGATGTTGAAAGATTAGTTGGATTGGTTCCATATGTTGAGTTTGGTGTTGGTAGTGATAATTTTGTAAAATACTACAACGGTAATTTGGGTAATATTATGACCGATAAGATTATCAACGGAATAGATGTTTCTGAAATTGAAGGTCAGGTTTGTGTCAATGTTAATGACAGTAATAGACCTATGGCATCATTTGATGATTGGAAAAAAAGTATGGATGTAATAAAGACAAGGTTAACGACAAATTCTGTATTTAATGACATGTCGACAATAGGTAGTCAACAAATCAAAAATGAAGAGTTATATGCTAAGATTTATATAAAGTATTGGTACGCTCAGATAGGTTCAGACAGTCAATTTGACCAAATAATTTCAAATCCTCAAAATCAAGAAGAAAGAAATATAAAGGAAAGATACGAACAAGTAGTACCCCTATTTAAGAGTGGTATGAAGTGGTATGAAGAAATAAGATAAGAAAAACACTAATAATCATATATTTATTAATAAAAGTATTACTATGAACGTAAAATCATTATTAGACCAGTATTTGTCAAAAGACACAAGAATTACTGAAAGAGATGCCGGAAATGGTTACAAAGAGGTTTGTGACTTGGACACAGGAGACTGTTATACCGTTAGTATGAGAGACGGACTTATTGAAAGAGTTGACAATACAAGACAAGTAAACAGAACCCTTAAAGTTGAAACACCACATGGTGTGAAAACATTATTAAACGGGTAAAAAATAATTAAAATGTCAGTAGATAATAAAGTATTAGAGGAACTCAAAAGACACAATTCTATCAACAACTATTTGATGGAACAAGAAGAACCTGTTGACCCAGCTACAGATGCTGGTGACGATTTGGAGTTAGATTTGGATGTTGATGCGGGTGCCGAAGAAATCGCGGAACCATTAGATATCGAAACAGACCCTGATGTTGAGAAATTAGACGACGAGGGTAATGTAGAGTCTGATGAGGATATGGGTGGAGACACTGAAGAGCTGGAGATTACAGATTTGGTAAACAAACAAAATGAAATCTCAGATAAGCAAGATGAGTATATGGACTCGATGTTCGATAAATTGAACGACTTGGAGAGTAAGTTATCTCAAATGGATACAATCTTAAGTAAGATTAATGATATCGAGGCGAAGGTTGAAAAGTACAGAGAGAAGTCACCTGAAGAAAAATTACAATTAAGAAGTTTGGATAGTTATCCTTACAATCAGAAGTTGACCGACTTCTTCGCTGACAAAGAAGTTGAGATGCAACAAACAGGTAAGAACGAATACGTTTTAACCTCTGATGAAGTTGAGAATTATTCTGATGCTGACATCAAAAAATCATTTGATACACCAATCAATGACGAAGAATAGATTGACTTAACACACAAAATTTACTATAATAAAGACCACTCAATTAGGGTGGTCTTTTTCTTTTTAGTTAGTTGACTTTTTAGGTAATAAGACTATACTTATTATTGAGTTTAAGAGAAACAATTAACAGAGTAAAAAGAAAAAATTATGGGAAATGCACTCGACGCTGTGTTAGCACAGTATGAACAAAACACCCAACGCAGTGGCGGAGGGAAAACATCAATCTCTCAAGAAGACAGATTGAAAAGATACTTTACAACGTATCTACCAAAAGGAACTAAATCAGGACAGAAAGTTATTCGTATTCTACCTACACCTGATGGTTCATCTCCATTCAAAGAAGTATGGTATCATGAAGTACAAATCGACGGTAAGTGGACTAAACTCTACGACCCAGGTAAGAATGACGGTGAGCGTTCACCACTTACTGAGGTTTATGAAGAGTTGATGTCAACAGGTAAAGACTCAGACAAAGAATTGGCTCGTCAGTACCGTCCACGTAAATTCTACATCGTTAAGGTTATCGACCGTGAGAACGAAGACCACGGACCTAAGTTTTGGAGATTTAAGGATAACTACAAACAAGAAGGTATCTTAGATAAAATCATTCCAATTTGGAAACAAAAGGGTGATGTTACAGATGCTAACGAAGGTCGTGACTTGATTGTTGACTTATCTAAATCAAAAACTCCTTCAGGAATTGAATACACAGTAGTTAAGACTATTATGTATGATGACCCAGCACCAATTCATTCTGACAAATCTCAGATGAAGGAATGGGTTGAGGATGAGTTAACATGGAAAGATGTTTACGCACAAAAACCTGTTGAGTATTTGGAAGCAATCGCAAGAGGTGAAACACCTGTTTGGGATACGGAATTGAAAAAATACGTTTATGGTGACGACACAGAAGTAACATTGGGTGGTTCAGTATCATCTGACTCTAATGTGAAAGTGGAAGACCCACAATCAGGAATGGAAGTTGACACAGACTTGCCGTTCTAAGAATCACTAACATGATGGTGGGGACATTATCCCCACCATCTTTATTTACTAAACAATATGGCAATTAAGAAAAAAGATTTCAAATCGTTGAAGCAGAAATATTCTACTTCAGCAAAGTACAAACCACAAAGGTTTTTAGATTTAGGTGAAGCGTTTTTGGATGCGGTAGGTTTACCTGGTCCTGCAATTGGTCACCTGAATATGTTCTTGGGTCATAGTGATACTGGTAAAACAACTGCATTGGTTAAAGCCGCGGTAGACGCACAAAAGAAGGGTATCCTTCCTGTCTTTATCATCACAGAACAAAAATGGTCTTTTGACCACGCATTAACAATGGGATTCCAATGTGAAGAAGTTGTTGATGAGGAAACGGGTGAATTGGATTGGGACGGATTCTTCTTATTTAACAACAACTTTGATTACATCGAACAAATCACAGACTACATCAATGAGTTATTGGATGCTCAGGAAAAAGGTGAGTTGGAGTACGACTTATTATTCTTGTGGGATTCTGTAGGTTCTGTTCCTTGTAAAATGACTTTTGACGGTAAGGGTGGTAAACAACATAATGCGGCCACATTAGCAGACAAAATCGGTATGGGTATTAACCAAAGAATTGCGGGTTCAAGAAAGGCAACATCAAACTATGAAAATACGTTGGTGATTGTTAATCAACCGTGGGTAGAATTACCTGACAATCCTTTTGGTCAACCTAAGATTAAGGCTAAGGGTGGTGAAGCAATTTGGTTGAACTCCTCATTGGTATTCTTATTTGGAAATCAGAAAAATGCTGGTACCAATAAGATTGCTGCGGTCAAAGACAAAAGAAAAGTTAAGTTTGCAGTTAGAACGAAAGTATCGGTTATGAAAAACCACATCAATGGATTGGGATATGAGGACGGTAAAATTATCGTAACACCTCATGGTTTCTTGGCAGGGAAAGAATCTGCAGAAGAAAAGAAGTCTATTGAAACTTATAAGTCTGAGCAATCAGAATATTGGAAGAGAGTCATCGGTACAGATGGTGACTACAAATTGGAAGAAGTAAAAGAAGTCTAACCTTTAATTGAGGGTATTTTGACGAAGACATTATTAGTTGACGGAAACAATTTAGTTAAAATAGGATATCACGGAGTAAGAGATTTATACCATGAGGGAAACCATATTGGTGCAATCTTTCACTTCGTGAATACCCTCAAAAAATTCTTAGTCGAGCACAATTACGACAAAGTCATAGTCTTTTGGGATGCGGAGGATAACTCAACATCACGAAGAGAGTTGCTCGAACAATACAAAAGAAACAGAAAAACAAGTCTTAACGAACAACAACAGATTTCATTTGAATGGCAGTTGTCGAGAGTTAAGAAGTATTTGGAAGAAATGTTTATTAGACAAGTATCCATTGATGGGTGTGAGTCAGATGATGCGATTGCTCATTACTGTAATATTTCTGAAGACGAATACAAAACTATATTTTCATCAGATAAGGACCTTACACAGCTTATTTCGGATAAAGTAGAGGTCTACTCACCCAGTCATAGAAAAGTCTATAAGGAGGGAGATAACATCCCTCTGAAGGACATTTCAATACCACACTACAATGTTTCGACATTTAAGATTTTATCGGGGGATAAATCTGACAACATTGATGGTATATACTTACTCGGTGAGAAAACTTTTGCGAAGATATTTCCCGAAATATTGGACAAAGCGACTTCTGTTGATGATATTATAACCCGAGCCGAAGAGTTAAAATCGGAGGGAGACAAAAGAAAAATCTTGGAGAGTATCTTAGAAGGAAAAACTAAAAGGGGGGTTTTAGGAAAAGAATTCTTTGATATTAACAAAAAGGTTGTAGATTTGTCCCACCCAATGATAAGTAATGAAGGTAAGGAGGAAGTCGAACTCTACTATACAGAAGAGTTGGACCCTGAAGGAAGAGGATATCAGAATCTCATGAGAATGATGAATGAAGATGGAATCTTCAAGTACTTACCCAAACAGGATGATGGTTGGGTAGATTTTTTAACACCGTTTATGAAACTAAGTAGAAAAGAAAAAAAACGTTACAAAAACAAAAATTAAGTTATGAAAGAAAAAAACGACGTAACAAAAATGGAATTCCTTTTGATGTTGAATGAAAACATCGTAGTACAACGTTACTTCAACGTTAAAGGGTACAATCCGAAGGCTCGTAAAAGTATTGATGTCATTGAATTTGTTAATGACTTTACTCGTACTTTAACAGGGAGTCTTAAGGCGAGAACCAACATGTATATGTTGGACCACTACAACCAAATTGCGTTGGACCCAAGCATTTTGGACACCTCAAATACTGAAGGTCCAGAAACGTTCCATGTAAAAATTTGCATTGGGGAGGAGACAATTTGTCATAAAATTATTGACGCGAAATTATACCCGCCGAAAATAAGATACACCGTAGATATCCGCCCGCAACTAAAAAGTGTACTTCGTGGTTTGACAGAGCTTTTTTCCTCTGAAGAATTATCTTACGAATACATGGAATATCAGTTAGGTTAACCATATTTATTATTTACCCGAAAGAAATTAGATTGATATGTCAAAAGAAAAAAACTTCGGTTACCTCGGTAACTCCTTCCAAATACAACTTCTAAACAACATCGTTATTGACAAAGACTTTGCCAATTCGATTGTCGATGTATTGGACCCGAAGTACTTTGATAATCAATATTTCAAAATTATTATGCAAATGGTTAAAGAGTACTACGTCAAGTACGAACATACTCCAACATTTGCAACATTGGAACAACTAACGAAGAGTGAAATTTCTTCTCCGATGGCTCAGAAAATGGTTTTTGACATGTTAAAAGATGTTAAAGATGCACCTATTGAAGGGTCAGACTTCGTACAAGAGAAGTCATTGAAGTTCTGTAAACAACAGGAACTTCAGAAAGTGATGGCTAAGGCTCAGAAAATCATTGACAAAGGTGATTTTGAATCTTACGACCACTTAGAGGAGATGGTTAGAGAAGCTCTACAAGTTGGTGAAGTGGATACTGGTACTGCGGATGTATTCTCAAATTTGGATGTAGTATTGGATGACGATTACCGTCACCCAATCCCGATGGGAGTACCAGGTATTGACAACCTAATGAAGGGTGGATTGGCAAAAGGTGAGATTGGAGTTATTCTTGCACCGACAGGTGTGGGTAAGACGACCTTCTTAACAAAGATTTCAAACCACGCATTCAATTTAGGTTACAATGTTCTTCAGGTGTTCTTTGAGGACAACCCGAAGATTATCCAACGTAAACACTTCACACTATGGACAGGTATTGCTCCTGACAATTTATCTAATCACAAAGATGATGTGATGAATAAAGTCAAAGAGATTAAGGAAAATACAAAAAATTCCTTAACTTTGAAGAAGTTACCGTCTGATACCCTGACGATGAATCAAATCAAGAATCAGGTTAGAAAGATGATAGCTGAAGGGAACAAGATTGATATGATTGTTGTGGATTACATCGATTGTATTACTCCTGACAAGAACTTGGGTGATGAATGGAAGAGTGAAGGTTCTGTGATGAGAGCGTTCGAAGCAATGTGTCACGAATTGGACCTTGTTGGATGGACAGCAACACAGGGTAACCGTTCTTCAATTTCATCAGAAGTTGTTACCACAGACCAAATGGGTGGTTCTATTAAGAAGGCTCAGGTTGGTCACGTAATTATCTCGGTGGCGAAGTCATTACAACAAAAGGAAATGAACTTGGCTACCATTGCAATTACAAAGTCTCGTATCGGAAAGGACGGGGTTGTCTTTGAGAATTGTAAGTATGATAATGAAATGTTGGTTATTGATACTGAACAGAGTGTTACTTTCTTAGGTTTGGAAGAACAAAGAGAGGAGAAACAGAGGGATAGAATCAAGGAGCTCATGGAGAAGCGTAAGCAACGTGAGGGACAACAAAATTAATAAATAATAAATTATGGTTAACAATAGTGCTATGAATGGTAAAGAAACTCGTTATGTGATTAAGAGAAGTGGTGAACAAGTACTTTTCGAAGCTGAAAAAATTAAATATGCTGTACTGAAGGCTATGAAGTCTGTTGGTGAAGTTGATGATGAAATGGCTGAGAAAATTGCAAGAATCACTCGTAAAGGAATTTTCAGAGATGAAAAGGATAAAGTACCTCACGTGGATGAAATTCACGATATGGTGGAGAATAAGTTGATGGACAACGGTCTTAATGATGTTGCTAAAGAATACATCATTTACCGTAAGAACCATGGACCGAACATCTTTACTAAGAGAACGAATCTTAAACCTTACGAATATCCAAATCTTAATGAATATGTGGATGCTATCAGACATTCATATTGGGTACATACGGAGTTTAACTTTACTTCAGATATTCAAGATTTCAAAGTAAACTTGGATAAGAAAGAAAAAACTGCGGTAAAAAGAGCGATGTTGGCTATCTCACAGATTGAGATTGCCGTTAAAACGTTTTGGGGTGACATCTACAAAAGGATGCCGAAACCTGAAATTGGTAATGTAGGTGCAACATTTGCGGAGTCTGAGGTTAGACACGCAGATGCTTACTCACACTTAATTCAATTGTTAGGATTGAATTCAGACTTCGAAACATTACTCGAAGTACCGGCAATCCGTAGAAGAATTAAGTATTTGGAGAAAGCTATCTCTAACTCAAAGGCAGTTGAAGATAAAGAATACTTTGAATCTGTAGTATTGTTCTCTATGTTCGTAGAGAATGTATCGTTGTTCTCACAGTTTTTAGTTATTATGTCATTCAACAAACATAAGAATATGTTGAAAGGTATTAGTAACGCTGTTGAAGCAACATCGAAAGAAGAAAATATCCATGCTGGATTCGGATTTGATTTGGTAAACCTTATCAAAGGAGAAAACCCATCATGGTGGACGGAACAATTAAAAGAAGACCTTGTGGCAGCTACAATGGAAGCGTATGAGGCAGAAACAGAAATAGTTAATTGGATATTTGAGGAAGGTGATTTAGATTTCCTAACGAAAAGTCAGACAATGGAATTTATTAAACATAGATTTAATGTATCATTAAACTCCATTGGTGTAGATAGTATTTTCGAAATTAACGAACCGTTGTTGGAAACAACTGAATGGTTTGACGATGAAATTTTAACTACTAAACACACTGATTTCTTCAACAAAAGAAGTATTAACTACAGTAAGAAATCTAAATCGATTACATCAAACGATTTATTCTAATTAAATAACGAAAAATAAAATGAACGATAGAAAACCATTTGACTGGATTAACGAAGAATCAATTACCTTCCTCCGTAGAGGATACTTGAGTGAAGGTGAAGAACCGCTAGAGAGAATCAGAACAATCGCAGACCATGCTGAGAACCTTTTAGGTATCGAAGGATTTGCAGATAAATTTTATGACTATATGGGTAAGGGATGGTATTCCCTATCATCACCTGTATGGGCTAACTTCGGAAAGAAGAGAGGTTTACCTGTAAGTTGTTTTGGGTCTAATATTGGAGACAACATCGAGTCAATTCTATACACACAGGCTGAGGTCGGTGAAATGAGTAAGATGGGTGGTGGTACTTCTGGTTACTTTGGTAACATCAGACACAGAGGTGCTGAGATTACTGACAACGGTTTAGCACCAGGTTCGGTACACTTTATGAATCTATTTGAGAGTGTTGTTGACAACATCTCACAGGGTTCAACTCGTCGTGGTCGTTTCTCACCATATCTTCCTGTGGAACACCCTGACGTTATGGAGTTCTTGGAGATTGGTACAGAAGGATTCCCAATTCAGGATTTGACTCACGCAGTTACTGTGACTGATGAGTTTATGAATGAGATGATTGCGGGTGATGAAGAGAAAAGAGCAATTTGGGCTAAGGTCATCCAAAGACGTGGAGAGATTGGTTACCCATACATTATGTTCCATGATACAATGAACAACAACACTGTTGATGTATACAAAGACAAAGAAGCAACAATCTACAATTCAAACTTATGTTCTGAGATTGCACTTCACAACTCTGAAGAGGAGTCATTTGTTTGTGTATTGTCATCAATGAATGTTCTTCACTATGATGAGTGGAAAGACACAGATGCTGTTGAGATTATGACAATGTTCTTAGATGCGGTTGTTACTGAATTCTTAACTAAGATTGAGGACATCAGAGATAACGGAACTATTGAAGGTAAGAGAGGTTTCTTCTATTTGGAGAAAGCTTACAACTTCGCTAAGAGACAAAGAGCGTTGGGTCTTGGTGTATTAGGTTGGCACTCACTTCTACAGAAGAGAGGTCTTCCTTTTGATACGAGAGAAACTGCGAGATTGAATGTTGAGGTATTCAAACACATTAAAGAGAAATCATACGCAGCGTCTGAGGAATTGGCTAAGATGTTCGGTGAACCTGAGTACTTAGAAGGATATGGAAGAAGAAACGTTACGTTGAACGCAATTGCACCAACAACATCTTCAGCTTTTATCTTAGGTCAAGTATCACAATCAATCGAACCTATTTGGTCTAACTGTTATGTGAAGGATGTTGCTAAGATGAAGGTAACTATTAAGAATCCTGTTCTTAAAGAGTTGTTATCTGAATTAGGTCACGACACCAAAGAGGTATGGAACAGTATCAAACAAAATGATGGTTCAGTACAACACTTAGATATTTTAAGTTACGAACAGAAAGAAGTGTTTAGAACATTTGCTGAAATCAATCAGTCGTCAATTATCAATCAAGCTGCGGTTCGTCAATCTTACATTGACCAATCACAGTCGTTGAACTTAATGATTTCACCTGACATGCCGACAAGGGATGTTAACAAACTTCTTATTGAAGCTTGGCAGTTGGGTGTTAAGACATTATACTACCAACACTCAATGAATTCAGCTCAAGCTTTCGCAAGAAAGAAGTTGGGATTGAATGACCTTCAGTGTGTTGCATGTGAAGGATAATTGTTAAAAATAACAGACAACAAAGATAAAAGAGGACTTCGGTCCTCTTTTTTTTATAATTTAATCAGTTAAGATATTTATAGACAATGGCAGATGGTAAAACATACGGAATCAATTTTCCTTTTCAGGATAGTACAGATGGTAAATACTTTTCTCTCTCTCAGACTGCTGATGAAGAAGTAAGAACAGATTTATTACATTTGATATTGACTAGAAAGGGTAGTCGTTACTATTTGCCTGATTTTGGTACAAGAATTTATGAATTTATTTTTGAACCTATGGATGGTACTACTTTCGATTTAATCAAAGATGATATTAAATTATCTGTTTCCAAATATATACCAAACCTTACAATAAATGAGATAACCATAACACCATACGTTGAAGACAACTATGAGGAGGGTGAAATTGTTACTGAAAGATTAGGTGTTGGAGGTATCTATAGAGTACCGGGTAAAGGTACTGAAGAGTATACCGCTAAACTTAGAATTGATTATACCATAAATGATGGGACTTTTGGTTCAAAAGATTTCGTAATCATAAATATTTAATAGTAGATGGCAGGAAGAAAAATTTCATATACAGAAAGAGATTTCGAAGGTCTAAGAGCAGACCTCGTAAATTACACTAAACAGTATTACCCTGAGCTTATTGATAACTTCAATGATGCTGCGGTTTTTTCTGTATTAATGGATTTAAATGCTGCCATTGGTGACAATTTAAATTACCATATTGATAGAAGCATACAAGAGACTGTTTTACAATATGCACAACAACGTTCATCAATATTCAATATTGCTAGAACTTATGGATTAAAGATACCCGGTAATAGACCATCTGTGGCGTTGGTAGATTTTTCTATTATCGTTCCTGCTCAAGGTGACCAAGAAGATTCGAGATACTTAGGTATTCTCAGAGCTGGGTCACAAGTTTTAGGGGGAGGTCAAGTATTTGAAAATGTGTATGACATAGATTTCTCATCACAATATAATAACGAGGGATATCCAAACAGAACTAAAATACCTAATTTTGATTCTAACAATACCCTTATAAATTATACAATAACTAAAAGAGAGGTTGTTGTTAATGGTGTTACTAAAGTTTTCAAAAAAACCATTAACTCGAACGACGTAAAACCATTCTTTGAATTTTTCTTACCCGAACAAAATGTATTAGAGGTGGTTGATATAATACAAAAAGATGGTACATCTTTCCAATCAACACCAACGTATTCAGAATTTGTTAACGCCGACACAAGGTGGTACGAAATGGATGCTTTAGCTGAGTCAACAGTTTTTGTTGAGGACACTACAAAGCCATCAGACAAACCCGGTATCAAGGTAGGTAGATATATTGAGACTGATAACCGTTTCATTACTGAATACACACCTAACGGTTTTATGAGAGTTCAATTTGGTGGTGGTACTACAACACCAGATGACCAATTAGCAGAGTTTGCTAGAAATGGTGTATCAATGAGACTGCAGGACTATCAAAATAATATTGGTTTAGGAAGGACTGTTGAAGCTAACACTACTTTATTTGTAAAATATAGAATTGGTGGAGGACTTGCATCTAACATTGGTGTGAACGCTTTAAATCAAGTTGGAGTTATAAATTTCTCAGTTAACGGACCAAGTAATAACATTAATCAACAGGTTTCATCTTCTTTATCTGTAAATAATATTACCGCAGCTATTGGAGGTGCTAATCAACCATCGATTGAAGAGATGAGAAATATGGTTACGTTTAACTTTGCTTCACAAAACAGGGCGGTAACAGTAAACGATTATAACGCCTTAGTAAAGAAAATGCCGGGTAAATATGGGGCACCTGCTAAAACATCTATCACAGAAAAGGACAACAAAATCAATATCGAAATATTGTCATATGATGCAAATGGAAGTTTAACTCAAACAGTGTCTAATACTCTGAAACAAAACATTGCCAATTATTTATCTAAATACAGGATGATTAACGATTATATCTCTGTTAATGTTGCTAAAGTTATTGATTTAGAATTTGATATATCTGTGGTTATCGATTCAGCACAAAATCAAGGACAAGTAATTACTAAAATCATTGATGTGGTTAATAAAGAGATGGAACCAGCATCTCGTGAAATGGGTGAAAATGTATTTTTATCTGTTATGAGACAACAAATTCAGGAAGTTGCTGGTGTTATATCGGTATCAGAAATCAAAGTAATAAATAAAGTTGGTGGACAATATTCATCTTCAGAAACATCTCAAAGGTACAAAGACAAAGAGACTAAAGAGATTCAATTGATAGATGAGACTGTTTTTGCGGAACCAAGTCAAATCTATCAAGTTAGATATCCTGAAAGAGATATCAAAGTAAGAGTCAAGAACTTAAAAACGGTTGACTTCAAATAAGAATATTTTACTTCAAAGACTTACAGGTTTATTATTGTAAAATGGATAAATAAGTATTTATCTTAAAACTATCGTATGTCGAAGTCATATAGAATCAGGACAAAATTAGGTACGGACCAAAATATTAGAGTGAACATCGAGCAAGACTTTGATTTCCTTGAAATACTTTCATTGAAATTAAAGCAAGAGGATGTGTATTCTCAGTTCTGTGCGGACTATGGTATTGTGGTTGGTCGTGTTGTGGCTAACAGTGGGTTTGGTATTCAAAACGCTAAGGTTTCTATATTTGTACCTGTTGAGGACATGGATTTACAAGACCCTGTAATTTCTGCCTTATATCCATACAAGTCACCAGTTGAAAAAAATGAAGATGGTTATAGATATAACTTACTTCCTTATGACCAACAATATAAAGGACATACACCAACGGGTACGTTTCCAAATAGAGAGGATGTATTAACTAGAAGTGAGGTTTTAGAAATATACGAAAAGTATTATAAGTATACTGTTAAAACTAATGATTCGGGTGATTTCATGATTACTGGGGTACCGCTTGGTAATCAAAAGATTGTGATGGATTTAGATTTATCAGATATGGGATGTTTCTCAATGAGACCTCAGGATTTGATAAGGATGAATTTAGGGGTGCAAGAGCAGTTCGACGGTACTAACTTCAAAGCCTCCTCTAATTTAGAGTCGCTACCTCAAATTATTAATCAAGTAAAGGATATTGATGTTACACCATTTTGGGGTCAGGAAGATTTATGTAATATTGGTATTACGAGAACAGACTTCGACTTAAGAAGTTTAGGTATTGAGGTTGAGCCAACCGCAGTTTATATGGGTTCTATATTTTCAGATAGTGATAATAGACCTATCAAACCAAACTGTAAACCTAGAACCGAACAGGGTGACCAATGTGGATTGGTTACAGGGCCTGGTGAGATATTAGCGGTAAGACAAACAATTGATTTTGATGAGCAAGGTGACCCAATTCTTGAACAATATAAATTACCGAATGGAGGTAAAGTAATTGATGAGAATGGTGCGTTTGTTGTTGATATACCGATGAATTTGGACTATGTCGTAACAAATGAGTACGGTGATATTGTTTTATCTAACGACCCATCTATTGGTGTTCCAACAAAAGGTAAGTACCGTTTTAAGATGAAATACCAATCAGAGGAAAATGGTCCAGCTCAGGACGAGGAGGTTTTCTTCCCAATTAGAGGTGAAATTCAAAGAGGTAATTTTATAGTCCCTCAAATTAGAGAACATGGTTGGTCAGGAAATACTATTAACCCTGGTGTTGACCCAATTACTAAAGACAGTATATCCACTTCTAATGTGAATTTTTTCGATGTCACTAAAGTTGTAAGTACAAAAACGGTCAATATACCTGCAGGTAAGTCTGTACATGTCAAACGTACTAACGAAGCTAGAAAGGTTGAGGTTTTCGTTAATAATGTTAAACAAACACAAAAGTGGATAGATTTCCCAAATGGGGGTACCTTAACTATAGAAGTTCAGAAAAAAATCAACATGGTTAATCAGGTACCGAATGGTCAGAGTGTTTCAATTGAATTGGAATTTTATGACTATGATTATGTACAGCTTCAAAAATCGTATGCCTTTTCTTTAGATTGGAATGATTATGCCGATAAAACATCGGCTATCGACTGTAAGGATTCATTTTATTTGATGAATTACAATAAGGTGTATACACCATCTCAACTTATTGATGAATACAGAAAAGGATACGGTCGTGCTAGATTCTTGGGGATTAAAGAGGTTTTAGATAGAGGATGTGAAAGTGATACTAACAAATTCCCTGTGAATGACGGTGTTAGAAACTTTGATTTGATATTTTTTATTGTCAATATACTTTTATCAATATTCACACCTGTTTTGTTCACTCTTACCCTTGTTGGTCATGTCATATGTTTTTTGTGGCCTATCCTTTATAGAATTTTAAATTTTGTTTTAGTTGCTATTTTTGCGGTTATAAACTCAATTATAAAGTTGATTAATGCGATACGTAAATTATTTGGTAGTAAAAAGAAAAGTGAAACTTATAAGGCACCTAAGATGGATAAAAAATGTCCTTTATCTGCAATACCTCTACCGAATTTATCTTATCCTGAATGTCAAGCTTGTGATTGTGAGGGTAGAGAGGCTGGTGAAAATACGGATAATCTTCCTGAAGTGGAGGAAAACTCAACAATATTAATTGATACGAATGTTGATTCTTATTATGATAATTTAGTTGGTTATCATGATGGAGAACAAGATGAATGGGATAAGTATTTATCAGGTTTTCAAACTGTTATGGCGGGTAATGACTTATGGGAAAATTCTGAACAACAAGCAATGACACCTTGGTTGAGTGGGGATGATAATCCATCTGCAAAGGCCAAGACATGGTCACGTGATTTACCTCTAAGTGAAAGATTTAATTTATTTAATGTAAAATCAAAATATCACCAATTTGGAGGACAAAATAGAATTGATACTTATGTAAATCCGGTCACTAATAATTATAAAAAACATAGTGATAATGTTATTATGTTATTATTGGACCCGGGTCAATTGAAAACATTTACCTCTGGTCAAATTGTGACTTTCCAAAATCCTGAAAACTCTAGTGACCCTAATATTTCAGGGGGTACAACGGGTACAACAGTATTTCAAACCCAAAGTACCTCAACAGTTAATGTAACGTATATGGACCCCTATACTTTGACTTCTAGAACTCAAAGTTATGTTATAACTGGACAAACTCAGTCTTCTCAGAAATACGAACATCCAACAGACATTGAATATTTCCAAGTTATTACGGGTCAGACACTATCAGAATTCGAAAACTCATTGAGTAGTGTGGCAAAAGGGAAGCCAACATATGCTACGCCGAATTCTACTCTTGGACAGTTTTATATATTTGGTTGGCAGAAGGTTATAAAATTTTATTCGGGCACTGGTAATAAGAATCCTGATGTTTATCCTGATGGTGCAACTAGTGGTGATTATTTTGACCTTGAAGTTCCAAATATAAAATTAAATTCTGATTGGGAGAACCATTGTGTTGTATTTTTAGTAAGAGGTGTTGACCCTCATACACCACGTCAAGATATTAAATATGATTTATCGAAGTTATATGGGTATTCTATGGGTACGGGACCTCAAGTTAGAGGTAATTTTAAGATGAATATACCAATTCAACCATATAACTCTAATACTGATTGGAGACTACCTAGACATAATCAGATTTCTACTAATGGTAAAAATTGTTTAGACACACAATTACCTATTTATTTCAACTCATTTTCATTCACTCCGAATAATGGAATGTATCAAACGTATAAAAATAAAAATACTAAGTATTATTCCGCTCTTGACTCAACTCAGTATAAATTTTATAAGTCTACTGTTGAGACAGAAAATCAGGCTATTAGAACTAGAAACTATCCTGGTTCTTGGGGTCAAATGGAGGGTTCACCAGGATGGAATTTTAATTACAGAAATAACGAAGTTGTAGAAGGGGGTAGTCTCATGCAATCTAAAAATAATGATGACGATTATTCCCAAAAAGCAGCTCTTGGAAATGGTGATTGGTCCTATTCATCACCTGTTTACTATAATACATTAGAATTACAGATGTTGAATTCATCTAAAATTGTGATGAGAACGGATAGGTTACCAACATCAGATAATGTCTATAAAAGATTCCAATTACATCAAAATAAAAGATTTGCGATATATACGGTCACAGACGATGGGGAAACAACTTCTTTTTCTACTGGTATAGGTGATAGTTTTGGGGATGGCTCAGACGACTTTAATGAAGATGCAGGTTCAATTTCTTCAGCAATTACTTCAACCTTCTCATGTGAAGGTATGGTACCCCTGGAGTGTTATACCGGTAATGGGGAGACAATTGGTGTTGAAGCACCTGATAATCGTTGTTATTATGTTGATAATAAGAAAGAGATTAAGAAAATGTATAAGGGATGTTATTACCTTATTACTAAGAACTTTGCAATCAGTGAAGACTTTCAATCTATAGCGGAATGGAAGGCTAGATTTAGGATGATGTTTGCATTATGTAATAATGTTGTCTCGTTAAGTTTTGTGAATAATTGGGTTAATGGTACTTTATATATGTATGCCTTCCAAAAAGATGATATATACGGTAATAAAGTTAATGAAACAAAATTTTTAAGTAATCCTGACTATAGATATTGTAATGATACTATAATTTATCAGACTCAAAATAATTCTTTTTTCTATAGGGCAACACCTTATAACAACGGGTTTATTGGTAGAGATGGTAATCCACAAACCAATATTTTAGGTAGGTCTAATGCCTCTAATAATAAATTTTTAGGTAATCCTACAACATTGATGGATTTAGGTCCAAGAGATGAATTCACTAAAGAAATATGTTTTAACCCTGAGTTCCAAGGATATATTGTGGATACTATTAAAACATCTTCATACAATGATACGTCAGACCTACTACAATTATTTGTTATATCAAGATTAACAGGTTCTGGATTTTGGTCTCAAGTTTTAGGTTTAGGGGATTCTTCTATACAAAAATTATTCTCAAGACCTAACAGTCGTATTGATGGTGATATTGCTCAGCTATTAAGTATTAATTCAGAATATGGAACAATTCCTTATTTAGGTACTAATTACTCAGAGGATGATGTGTTATTTACCGATGATGCAAATGGTAATGCGACTCTTGGTGTGTTCTATCAAGCGAATACAGTAAATAGAGATATGATAAGTCCTGGTAGGTTTACCTTCTCAGATACAATTTCAGGATTTTTGGTTGATAACTATGGTCACACTGACCAAGAAGTACCATTCTATAAATGGAATCTTACAAATACTAATACCATATTTGGTGATGAAATGAATGATTGGTTAATAAAAAATCAGTCAGGTGGTATTGATAGTATAAACTATCAATCAATTGACAGAACGAATAATGGTCATGGTTATCATAACTATGGAGTCACTTTACCTACTAGTGAATCGCCGGGATTCATATACAACTCAAAACTTAATAATAATACTATCGAACCTGACAGTACCAAAGGTAATAGACCTAGTCGGTTTATGGTTGGTTCACCATACTTCTTCTATTTTGGTTTGAAAAAAGGTTCAAGTTCAATGAACAAATACATCGATAAATTTATACTTAATCAGGATATTCTATGAGTAAAGAACCAAACAACATCAGAATAGTTCCTAATAAAGATAAGTTTAAAGGAGCTCAGACCTTTGATAATCAACTACAGGTTGAATTTACGGGTGACCGAAAGACTATGGTTGAAGGTGACAGAACGGTCATCTTAAATCTTGCTGAGAGATTTGATAAAGAAAGACAAAAAAGTAATACATTTAGAGTTACAGGTAAGATAACAAATATATTCAATAATGTAATTTCAGGTAAGACAAATTATGATGTATTCAAAAATGACTTATTTTATATAAACCCTATTGAATCTGCAAAATCGGGAGTATGGAAGGGATATCCTCAGTTTGATGAGTTTACCTTTTTTAGAACTCAAGGTATTGATGGTCATATTCCTTTTGTGACGAAGAGTTCATCAACGTATAATTGGATGGTGTATCTAAGTTATGCATCTGAGAATGTTACAGGTCAGACGATGAGTTATCACAATGAGATGATGAACACCACAACCAATTTTATTGCCTCGGATGGTGTACCATTTGTTATGAAAAAGACCAAATACAATGGTAAACCTCTGATTACTTTCTATTGTGGTACCAATCATAATCTTAGTACTGGTGAATATATAAAAACATCATTTAAGTATAATGGTAATGATTTGTTTCAGGTTTATCAATTAGGTGATGAGGCCTATGGTAGTGAGGGTAAAGTATTCTCCATATTTGATTTAGGATACACAGGTACCACCTTTGGTGATGGTGTTACTGGTACATTTAAAAGAGTTATTAACTTTTCTAACACAGGTGAAACAACTTCTGAATACTACATTCGTAAACATACCATACTTACAGACCCTAAAGATTACAATCTAACGAGAATGGGATTTGAGAATAATCCATTTAACAATGATAAAAAGTTAGAGTATGCTGATTTGACACCAAACGGAGTACAAAGGACATCAGTTAGGAATGGTAGTCAAAGTTTTGGATTTACGTTTGAAAAGGATATAGACATTAATAAAAATTTAGATAATCAAGACCGACCAATAACTGAGTTATTTGTGACAATAATACAAAAAGGTTATATGGGTTGGTTTAACAAGCCTTTTGGTAATTTTAATACTGCGATAAATGTCGGTTGGGAGTTTAACTTCTTAAGTGATAGTGTGGATGATTGGTGGAATGTAAGTAGTAGTAATAACAAAGATAACTTACCTGTTGGTTTTTACCAATACAATAACCAAACATTCTACTACAATAAAGATTTAAAAAGTGGTGATAAATTAATGGGTGATTTTTGTGAATGGAATAACTTCATGATGGAAGAGAAAGTATTATCACCGATGGTACACAAATATAATTTTAATCCTGTTCACTTTCAAAATGATTCAACACAAACTATGCCTGATGGTTATTTATATTATCCACATTACCCAATAAAGGTCAGAGATTTTTCTGATTATATAGAACAGGGTGTTGTAGATGAAGTGGATTTTATACCTGATTATTCCTTTTATTCTGAGTATGAAAATAAATGGAGGTGGAGAGACCTTTATCCGTATGGATATATAGATTCAGATGGTGTGGGTGTAGACCATCCATTTTTGAATAATAGTCACTATCCATTTAAAGATATAAACTTTATACAAACACCACCGACAAGAAACTTCGGACAAAGATTCAATGTCATTGGAGAATTAATAATCGACGATTGTGAATAAATATAGATTTTCAAATAACGGTGAAGAAAGAAAGATTCACATTCCTGTTGAAATCACATGGGATATGGAAGGTCGTGGTGATGCTATTGATGTGTATGAAGAGGATGTTGTTAATCAAGTAATCAACCCGCCTGAGGATTTTGAGGTAACTAGATTTGACCATGAAGGTTGGTTGTCGGGTACAACTCAACTGTCTGATATCAATTATGAATTTCATTTTTTAAAGAGTACTGTTGATATTTCAGCGGCAACTTCATCTGATTGGGTAATTGACTATGAAGAGGAGGGGTTTACACCTGATGAGTTATATAGATTTTCCAATTCATTTACTAAGAGTTTCTTCAAAATTGATTTCTATGATACAAATAACAGTGAAAATCAACAAAATTATATAACCATTGTTTTGCCGACACAACAAGGTGATACAATGTCTAAAACCCTAATAAACTCAAATGTATTAGTTGATGTCAAAAAACCAAAGTACAAGTTGGATTATGTTGGGGATAAAGAGGGTTTCTTTGTGTATTGGTTAAGAAGTCGAGAGTATATAGACTTAGATGAGTTTTATATGTCCTGTAAGTTTTTCAACGGAAAGACAGGTCAGTTTGTCAGAATGACTACAACACCTCAAAGTACTTTTGGTGATAAATTTAACTTTCAAAAATCAGATAAATTCTATTATAAGTTGAAATTATCGTATGATAATTATGACTATCAAATAACTAATTTGAATAACGTTCGAGTGGGTACGTCAACGCCGATAAAATTTTATGAATATGTTAACCCATAATGAAAGCTGATAGAACATATTATTTAATATCTCCTGGTGTATTAAAAGATGATATTTTAGAGAAAACGTTCAGTGGTAATACTTTTGGTGTTTATTCGGCAATGACTGAAATATTAAGTGGTGGTACTGGTGGTAGTTCATTATTAACTGGTTTAACAATACCAATCACATTTACTCAGACTTATAATGACTTGGGATACTTTACTCCTTTTGATGGTTACATCTTACAAAAAGATGTGGTTAATAATTTTATCTATTCGGGTAGTTCATCTAATCCGTATGAGGTTTCTGTTTATAATACCTCTGAAAAAGACTATAAGAAGTTTTTAAAATTGGCTGATTATGTGATTGATTGGGGTGATGGTTCAAGTACACAAAGTATAAATGAGACTTCACCTAATAAGATATCACACAACTATACCTTTGCGAGTGGGTTTACAATAACTTTGACTCAGACAAATCCATGGGGTACGACAACCATTAAAAAAACGGTTCAAGTACCAATAACGGGAGCTACAATACCTAATCCTGAGGGTAATATTACGTTTACTCCTCAAGGAGGAAGTTGGTCTGGAACTCCACTTAATTATAATTTTATATTCGATGGTGATGCTGAGAATAATATACAATCTCAAGTATCGTCGAACTCTGTAAGTGTTCCTTTTGTGGTATCGGGATATACTGTGAGTAAGATATCAAGTTTAGCTAGTTACGGAAATGTCAAGTATGCCACTAATGTTCCAATTATTAAAGATAGTAAAGTGTTTGGTATTATTGATGAAATGACTAACGAATATACCGCCTATACAATTAATGGAGTTTCTTATTATGATTATCCTGATGAGACTACAATTTACTTTCAAGAATCTTCAGGAATTACTGAGAATGATATAAGTGTTAGTGCGATTACAAAACAAGAAGTTTTATTAGATATGGTTTCTTCACCAGAAATACAGAGTGAAGTATTTATAGAAAGAGGCAAAAACTCGGCTTTCGAAGGATTGGAAAGGTTGGGTGAAGTTGATAACATCGGAGACTTAGCTAGATATGGTTATGGTTTCTACAAAATTAATGAACAATAAAAAATGGCTTTAGGAAGTTACGGTATTACAAGACCAGCTGACATGTCTCCTGAGGATGTAGAAATCATCATGCACTACACACCTAGCAGAGATGTTACTGAAGATTTTGTATTAAAAAAATTGGATGCGGCATCTATATTGACGCCTTATTTCCACAATGAAGATACTGGTGGAAATGTAAATGAAATATTGGGGGGTATGTACAACCTAACTCTCCCATCAGGTGAATTTAATCAGAAGGGTATATATACTCTCTATATTCGTCCTGCAGAAATAAGAACAACAATCACGGATTGTGGTGTTTTATCAGCCCTTCCAAATGTGAAGGGGATTATCATCGACTTAAATAATGTTGATGCTCAGTTTAGGAATAAATTTGTTGCTCAGGGATTGGTAGGTTTCAGAGTTGAATATATTAATGATGATGGTACAAAGATTCCAAATTTCTATAGAATTGTTACATCATCATTTTATTGTGAGCCGGTTACAACTAACTTAACTAATAGTTCTCAAAAGGCTATTCGTTATAGATATGTTGACAGTGGTAGTGATTTACTATTCTGTACACTATCACCTTCAAGTGCTCCGTCAAACAAACCAAACGCAACTCCTTTTATAGGACAACCTGACCAAGACATCATTATCACGAATACATACTTCAACCCAATCACATTGGATATTGAAATGGCTGAACATGATATCGATACCTTGGCGATTGCACTTTACGGTAATCAGACTAAGAGTATGGAGGATGGTATTTACACAATCTATGACCCATCTAATAACATCTACAAACAGTACAACTTATACGAAATTAGAGATGAGTTTAATAACTTATTATTCGAGGTACGTCAGGATAGAGGTGATAATATCGATTTCAGTAAGAATTTCAATAGTGTGGTTGAATAATGGCAAGTAATAAGAAATATCGTTTTCCACCGGCTCCACCTTCAGGAGATGAAACTTTCTCACCAGACTTGGTTGGGTTTCAACTTGTTGATGGTGGTGGTCTAACGCAAGGTAATTTTGAGTTTACGACTTCTGTTGTTGAAAAAGTTAATAGAACTTTTAACACCGGAGTATTCTCTAATCCGTTCACCTTAGAAAACTTGGATATTGATTCGTTGGATGAGTCAAGAGCATTATTGGCTAAGCAATACGGTGTATATCCAAACTACGATATTACAAATGTAACGAATTTTACGTCTTATGGTTCTTTATCAAAGAGATTTTCGAGTTCAGTTACTAAAATAATCAACAATTTCCCTGCGGCATTACAGGTTGATAGGGTTTATTATGATTATACAACGGCAAATACGGCATCTAACATCTCATATGATGCGGTGGACAATGAAACTACCTTTGATATTGATGTAAGTAGGTTTAAAAATCCTTTTGACATTGACTATAGTGTCAATGCTAATAGAAATGTGTCATTAAGACCAATGGAGGTTCATCAATTGAGAAATATGACTCAAACTTACTTGAAATACGCTCTTTTTATTGGTACTGGTGAGACACAATATAAAATTAGTGATTTTGAGTCTTCACAATCGTTATCTGCTGGTACTGTGACTATCACAGTCGAAGGTAAACCTTTTAGTTCTTCAACTACGACTGAAACTTTATTATTAAGACCTAGTAAGTACGAAACTGAAGTTGTTTTTGATAACTCTTTCGATGAGGTTGAAAAGTTCTTATTAAATAGATTAGTATCTCCAAAATATACGGCCACCTTTACCTTACCTCGTGAAGATAATGCGGGTAATTTCTACAATTCAAGTGAGAAAGTTACTTGGACCTTAGATGGTTTATGGAATTTAGATATTCGAACGGAAAAGTATGAACTTTATCTGTCTAAATTGAATGAGATTGGTCAAGTCATGGATGCTTATAAGACTAATCTAATTAGTAGATTTTTAATTTCAGGTACATTAAAAGATTTTGACACGGGTGATGAAAAATTAGAGAAGGTTTTACAAATTTATGGTAGAAGTTTTGATGAAACTAAAAAGTTCATTGATGGTTTGGCTTATATCAACTCAGTCAATTACCTACCTAAAGATGATATACCTTCTGAGCTATTAAAAAACTTAGCACAGACTTTAGGTTTTGATACTAACAATTCACCTATTACTAATGAGGACTTTTTGATGTCCATTTATGGTACAAAAAATCAGTCTATATATCCAGGTCAAACTAGAGATAAAACTCCTCGCGAGTTAAATTACGAATATTATAGAAAACTTATTATAAATTCAGGATTTTTATACAAATCAAAAGGTACAAGAGAATCTATAGAATTTTTAATGAGAATGGTTGGTGCTCCTAAAGCGTTGGTAGAGTTTAACGAGACTATCTACATGGCTGATGGACCTATCAATATGCAAGATTTCAATGATGAAATCAATTCAATGTCGGGTGGTACTAAATTAGAAATATTACCGACTTTAATCCCTAATGAAACTTATAAAATTAAGGGTGAGGTATATACTGCATTTACACCGACATCTCAGACTGCCTTTGTAACAAACAATAGAAACGACTATCCTGTTGATGAGATGGGTTATCCTAAGAATCCTAACTTTACAAGTGATTATTTCTTTGAGATGGGTTCTGGTTGGTTTGAACAAACACCAAAACATAGGTCACCACAGAAACTTGATTTAGTAAATTCAGTGTTTACAGGTCAAAATCCAAATATACAGACAGAATTAGAGCCATATTCTTATGGTGAAAAATATTTCGATAGATATAGGGACTTTCCTAACATGCCACTTGGATATGAACTCACTGCCGTTAAAGATAACCTTAAGTCTTGGGCTGATGACACTACAGGTCTTAGAACGAGTACTGGAGCGTACAACTCTAACTATAACGTTTCTGATGAGAGATTAGTATTAAATAGAAAAAATATTGAGCTATTCATGAATATGGGTCAAGGTTTGACTTATGACGTGTGGGAGATGAGTATTAATCGTAATTATCCAATACCTTCAACGGGTCTTACTTCGCCGTATCCAACTGCTGGTGGTATTGATTGGACTGTTGTAAATCCAAGACCGAGACAAAAGACATTCTTTGAGTTTGCTCAATCATTCTATAAGAATATGATTAATGTCCGTAATAGACAAACACAATCATCAAAGACTGGTGGGTATCCAACATTACAGTCGTTGTATTGGAAATACCTAACTTCAGAGGAAGATGTTAATATACCATCTAATAAGTACACTTACCAAAAGATGATTGATTACACAAACGGGATTGGTGACTACTGGATGAGATTGGTTGAGCAGGTGATACCTGCCTCTACTTTATGGAATGGTGGTCAGAAGATGGAAAATTCTGCCTTTGATAGACAGAAATTTGTTTATCGTGTACAGAGAGGGTGTGAGATTTTACCTGTTCCTTGTGAGCCTTGTTCGATTACGGGTCCATTGTTCAAATATGATTGTGTGGACCAAACAGTTGAATGTAACTTATATCCTTCAGTGACGTGGGGTAGTATATTAAATAGTCAAATAACAAGTGTTGTTGGTAGTAGTGGATATACAACTGCGGACTGTGATTTAAATTCATTGACAAGTGAGTGGTATATAGATTTGAGGTTGGATAATACAATACTTGTTCAAGAAAAATTTTATACAGGGTATGGTGCTTCAGATTATCCTACAAATACTCAATGGAAGGACGCAGCAAACACTCACTTCCAGTATTTATATCAGAACGGTTTGTCTTACTCTATTAATGGTAACACAATCACGTTTACTAATATCGGATGTATGGCAAATTTCACTAACAAAACTATGACTTTAAATGTTGGTATAAACCTAACAATTGACTGTGGATAATGGCTTGTATTAATAATATAAGTGTAAGATATTCTTCATCTCAATCTACGGTTTGTTCAGGTGGAGGTACGTCGGCAACATGGTCAATGACACGAGCGGGTGGTTCACCTGCAGTGAATGATACTTTTCATGCTAATCCTTCGAGTTGTTTTGCCTCGGTTCCCACTAATATAGCTAATACATTTTATGTTGTCATAACTAGTCTTGGTAATGCAGTATATGCTGTTGATGGAACTGCATCTGCTAATAATGGTAAAATAACGGCTGTTAATAATTGTCCTGACCCGTCAAGAACACCAACAAAAACACCAACAAGAACACCGTCTAGAACTATTACGCCTACGGTAACTCCAACTAGAACTATTACGCCTACAGTATCACCTGCACCATGTGGTTATTTAATAAATCCCAATTTTGAATTAATCGATACAAGTTTTCCTTGTCCATCTAGTTTACCATCATTAAGTCCTCCAGCCTCTGGATTCTTTGATGCTGATTGTATACCTGGTTGGGATACTACGGCTCCTGATGGGGCCATTGAAATTTGGGCTAGTGGTTTTTCGACTGATGGTCCGGGGGTACCGGCATATAATGGTAATTATTTTGCAGAGATAAATGCTTCAAGCAGTGCCTCACAAGCTTTGTATCAAACGTTTACTGTTGATACTGGTGCCACATATCAAGTACAATTTGCTCACAGAGGAAGAGTAAATTATGCTAATACAATGAGAGTTGCATTGAGTGGAGCGACTAGTGGAATTCAATTTTTACCGGGTGTTTATGTTGGTAGTACCACTGCTTGGAATCTACATGCCTATAATTTTACTGCTACTGAGACTGAATATAATTTGATGTTCAGTGCGACTACTAATACTAATGGTGGTAACTTCTTGGATGCTATTAATGTGGTATGTCCAAGTTTGTTTGTTTCATCTTCCGTTACGCCAACACCTACACTAACACCTGGACTAACCCCATCTATAACAAATACGCCCACACCTACACCTACACCACCTCTCTACATTTACTTATCTGCCTGTACTACTGGTGACTTGTATGCTATACCTGGTCCTGCTCAAGGAAGTGGATATAGTCCTGTTCCGATTGGTGTATGGGGTATGACAGGTGCCACAGGTATACCTGATGGATGTTACACGGTATTGAATAATCCTCCTTATGGACCTTCATATACACCTACAGGGTCTTACACTGTTGTTAGTCAACCTGCAGTTGGTACTTATAGTGTTGTTAGTAGTACTCCTGGTGATTGTAGTCCTGCTGTATGTGCATCGGCTGTGAGTCCAACACCTACAATAACTCCAACGATTACTACGACACCTACCGTAACACCAACATATACTCCATCTTATAGTCCGACCCCTACGGTGACGCCATCTGTTACTCCATCGACGGTGGTGTATACAGAGACATGGTCTTTAACTGCTTGTTGTGACCCTTCAGATTCAATTATTCTTGATGTTAATGTACCTGGTCCACCTAACGTATATGTTTTCTATGATGCAACTTCATTGGGTGCTTCGGTGGCTTCAGGTGCATCTGAATCTATTCGTTCATGGTATAATACAAATTCTTCTGAATTGGGTGACTTATATGAGGGTGTTGTTGGTATGCCTAACAACAATGGTGAGAACTGGTTGTGGTGGAATAGTTACCCATATTTAGGTTCGTTAACGGGTGGTACGTTAAGTGATGGAATAACTACTATTGAAGAAATTACCGATGAGGTTGAATATGCAACATATGATGTTGACCATTGTAGTGGTCAAGGTCCAAATGGTTGGTGTATTCCAAACAGAACAGAGTTTAACGATAGTAATACGGTTTATCAAAATATTAACCGTGGTTTAGATTCGTTAGGTAATCCTGACAGTAGGTCTAATGGTGTACCATTTAACCATGTAAATCTTAGTACGACTACTAATTCTGGTCCAGGTACATTTGCTGGTGGTGATACAAATTATATAGTCATCAATATTGTTGATGAGGCGGACGGTGTTGTAGGTCTTTATCATGGTAGTATAGGTGTTTCAATATCTAATCCTTTTTATTTAGCCGGAAGTGGTTGGACCCCACCGAACACACCAAATAACTTAACTACGGATAGGGTTCAGCATGATTATGAAGCGTACTTACAGGTTTGGGAAGATATTAAGTTACAAAACGGTAGGGTAAACAGTCTTGTGTATCCTGTGGTGAATAATAACCCATCAAGGGAGTCGTTCGTTCCACATGTTGTGGGTATTGTTGAAGGTGAGACTATTGACGCGACCGAATATCTAAATAAGTATGGTGAACTAATCACCTCTGTTGGTCCTGAAAATTTGAATCTATTAGGTCTTTCGAGTATTAATGTATTTTCAGCGTTCACAGCAACTACCGCTTACCAAAACTTGGATTCGTCATTCCAAAATGGACCAGGTTTGAAAAACTTTGGTGTTGTCGCGGACCCAACGGTTACAGGATTTACTGAGGCGTTTGTTGCGGAAAGATTGGATGTTTTCCTTGAGTCTACAGACCTATCTCAAGGTTATGGATACACATATACTGGAACTTGTTATTCATTTAGTGCCGAAACTACAGGTACTGCGGTTGCAACTGTAGAATTCAGTGCTTTAACGGAAAATATATGTGATACTCCTCCATGTATTTGTGCGTCTCCATCACCAACCCCTACGGTATCAATGACGGTCACCCCGTCTAATACTCCAGGTGGTACTCCGTCTATAACGACCACTGTTACTCCAACAGTTACACCATCTATCACAACTACATCAACAGTTACACCGACAAATAGTTTAGGTGTGTCAGCATCCGTCACCCCATCTTTAACGCCATCTATAACAATTACACCTACAGTGACACCATCGACAGGAGGTTCGTTCTTATATTTGGTTCCATGTGAGGGTGGTGAGCTAATTCAGATATATTCTAGTAGTTGGTTAGCGACACCATCAGGGACTTATAGGATTGTTGATGATTCTAACATACCTAATGGTTGTTACACTTTTACAAGTCCTGGTCCTAATTTTAGTGGACCATATACTTTTGATGGTGAAGCGACTTTACAGGACAATTGTGGTGATGATGATTGTTTACCATACGTTTGTACTCAATGGGATTCTCTTGTATGGGCATACTCGGATGACCAAAAACTTTATATTGATTATACGAATAGTGATGATGAAAGAGTGACATTTACCGCAGATTCATCAAATGCACAATCAAATTTTTACATATGTCTCAATAATTTTGAATCTGTAGTCTCGAGAGTTACTTATGGTGGTACTGTTTATTCTGCCGACACTTATCCGTGGACACCACCACCACTAAGTTCTATTCCACAAGCGACAACTCACTATGGTGTGTATGGTGAATGTACTGGTTCCACTTGTGGACCAAATACGGAAACATGGACATTAAGTGCATGTTGTGATTCTTCAGATACCATAGAGATAGATGTAAACTTACAAGGTGCCCCGAATGTTTATGTATTCTATGACGCCACATCTTTGAGTGAGAGTGCTGCTTCTGGTGCTTCGGAATCGATACGTTCATGGTTTGCAACACAACAAATTCAACAGAATGTAAGTGAATTGTATGAAGGTGTAATAGGTAAGCCAAATCATAATGGTGAAAACTGGTTATGGTGGAATTCATATCCGTATTTGGGTTCGTTGACTGGTGGTACTCTGAGTGATGGAAGTACTACTGTTGAAGAAATCAGTGATGAAGTTCAATATGCGACATATTCTTCTAACCATTGTAGTGGTCAAGGTAGTGGTGGATGGTGTATTCCAAGAAAAACACAATTTAACGATGGGGGTACAATATATAGAAGAATCAATAGAGGTGAAGATTTAGTTTCGGGTGGTTTTGATTGGAGGTCTAATGGTGTACCGTTCCCACATAATTTTTTAACTTCGGGTGATACTTCAGGTTCGGGTACTTTTGATGGTGGTGATACAAATTATATTGTTATTAACATTGTTGATGAGGCTGATGGGACTGTGGGTCTTTATCACGGTAGTTTTAACGCTGCAAATGTAGAGGCATTACCTTTCGCATTGCAAGGTACGGGTTGGAATACTGCTTCTAACCCATCATTTACTGCAGATACTAGTCAGAGAATCGAGTATGACTACGAACAATACTTGAAAGTTTGGGAAGATATAAAACTACAAAATGGTCGTGTTAATAGTTTAGTTTATCCTGTAATTACAGGTGGTACTTCTATTAATAAAATACCTATGATTCCACAAGCGGTAGGTATTGTTGAAGGTGAGGTGATAAGTACTTCAGAGTATTTGAGTAAATACGATGAAGATATGGACGATGTTGGTCCATTAAATCTTAATCTGACTGCATTAACTTACACAAACATTTATTCAGGTTTTACAGGGTTAACCGCTTATCAAAACTTAGATTCGTCATATCAAAATGGTCCTGGTCTCAAAAACTTCGGGGTAGTAGTCGACCCATCAGTGACTGACTTTAGTGAATCGTTTGTTGCGGAAAGGTTAGATACATTCCTCGAGTCTACCGACTTGTCTCAAGGTTATGGTTACACATATACTGGTACATGTTATGCGTTTTCTTACGAAAGTTCAGGTGTCCCTGTAATAACAGTAGATTTTAGTGCATTAACTCAAAATATCTGTGAATCGCCGTCTTGTCTTTGTCCGTCTGTTTCACCGACCCCAACTCCTACAATTACACAAACACCATCAAATACGGTAGGTGCTAGTCCATCAGTTACACCAACGATTACAGCAACAAACACTCCTACAGTTACCCCTTCAAAT
>Ga0222716_10000245_pt1 | contig 45253 bp, 41 predicted proteins | sample C33_13DmetaG_FD_165044 | JGI IMG/M metagenome (GOLD analysis project Ga0222716, IMG submission 165044) | Estuarine water microbial communities from San Francisco Bay, California, United States - C33_13D | ecosystem: Environmental > Aquatic > Marine > Unclassified | place: USA: California... | reverse complement strand
GTTTTTAGGATCCAGTATAACCTGGTGCGCGAGCGTTAACATCCGCCTGCAATTTTAATCCAGCTCATCGTTCGCCAATAACTTTCTGCATCAATTGATTACCTGAGACCGCCCCCACCTGAGCGAAATAACCTTTTTGCAACTTTACACAAAAAAGCCCGGAACGCATGACACGCCCCGGGCTTAAAACAAAACGATATATATGAATCGGCTCTAGGCCGAAAAAGGACTACCAGAGGATCTGAACACGTGCGCGAACCCCGTCCACGTCAACTTCATCACCAGTGTCACTGTCTGTCTCTGCCATTTCATAGCCTACCATGAAGCTAACCGCCTTGTTGTGGTAGTAGTTCAGGCCGACGTAGAAGGAATCGATTTCATTGTCACCACCAGTAACTGTCCCTCCCTTGGGAGCACGGCGAATCAACTCGTCCGTATCAATTTCGAACGTATCTGCTTTAACATGAGAGTAACGGACAACAGGCTCGAACTTGCCCATCTTGTAAGCGGCACGCAGCGCATAGCCATCGACGTCACCCTGGTTACCTAGGTCACCAGAGAAGTACTCACCGAGGAGATCAAGGCCTTCAAACTTGTAGTTCACATAACCAGTGAATGCTGTGACATCAAATGGAGCTGTAAGATTATCCTTATCCACCACGTAGTTATTCGACTGATGCCCACCATCAACACCGATAATCAGGCCATCGTTCTTCCACTGCAGACGTCCAAAGTAAGCTAGGTCGTTACTGGCATTCGAAGCGCCCATAAGCTTCGAACCTTCGCCCTGAGCAGAATTTACCAGTGCCGCCGAGTAGCTGAGGCCACCTCCAAGATCACCCTTGGCAAATAAACCTGAGTGACGCCCGGCAAAATCGATATCATCTGCGAAGAAGCGGTTGGCCGCAGAACGTTCGATAGTCTTGATCTTAGACGACGAAGTGGTTTCCTGGAAGCCAAACGGTACCTTCTGGTAACCGAAGCTACCAGTCAATGCATCACTAAACTCATAACCCGCGACCGCCTTGTCGATAGACAGGTCGTTTTCCGCGAAATCAACTACAGTCTCAGCAAAGAGGCCATTTTCGTGCGTTGCCTTGGCACCAAGACGAAGACGACGGAAGTAAAAATGATCTGTGGAAGCTTGATCCGCCCCATTATCATCCATATCCAAACTGTCATACTGATAATGCATCCGCCCATTAAAGCGAAGCTTCACGGTTTCCTTACCCTTGGTAGAGAAAGAAACGCCCTTGTTCTCTTCCTTAAGCTCAGCAGCAACGGAAGTTGCTTCAGTATCAGTTAAAACACCCTTCTCAACCAAGAGGTCGAGAAGTGCATCGTTAGAAACAGCGTAGCTAGTGGCTGCGCAGAATACGGCAGCAGAGGCTGCGAATTGTGTTAATTTTTGTATTTTCATTGTTTGTTTGGTTGTTTGTTTAAAATTGATTGTCGTAATCAACGGCAGTAAAATAGCCGATCAATGTTACAGGATTATCGCCTTTATGTTACAGAAAGGTGAATTGTTGCAGCGTCGCCGAAAAATATGGCTTTTCGTGGCCGAGTCAAATGGAGCAGGCGCATCAAACGCACGGACATCCGCAGCGATATTGCGAAAATGAATCTTTAGAGCTCCGCCTGTTAATCTCGCCGTTCCGACAGGCTCAACCCGCTCTAAGACACCCGCCACCTTTCATCGTCAAGGCCACTACGAAGGCTCTTTCAAGCCCTTGCTCCGACGAGTTGCGTCTATCCTCACCAGAATTCAAAAAGCGATCCATGTAGGCAGTGTAACCGACAAGCGATGTATGGCTCATGCAGCATCTGGTAACAAATTGCTTGGACGCTTCTATAACTCCGAAAACATCTGCTGCCGAGATTCCGCACTGCGAAGGTCTACTGAGACTACATTGTCGGGCTTCGCCGAATGCACCTCGAGCCAAAGTCCCACGGGCACTGCTTAAAGAAATACACAAAACATGCTTTCTTAACAATCCTGTAACACAACCTCCGCAATAACGAAACAAAGGGTCGATATAGTTCAGCTCAGTTGGCTGGACGTTTTCCAGAAACTAATCACTTGAAACTATAAACCATAAACACACACACCTAATGAAGAAAACTAACATCCTCCGCACACTGACTGCAGCCGCAGCCATTGTCTTCGCCACTCAGGCAACAGCGACTGAAACAATCGTCATCAAAGGCTCCGACACTCTCGGCGCAAAAATGGTGCCGCAAATCGCAGAAGCATTCAAAGCCAAGATGGCTAAAGAAGGCGTCGAAGTCGCATTCGAAATCGCAGCTGAAGGCTCCTCCACTGGCGTCGCCTCGGTCATCGATGGCACTGCTGAAATCGGCATGTCCTCTCGCGATCCGAAGGAAAAGGAAATCGCGAAAGCAAAGTCCAAAGGCGTCGACATGAACACGATCACCGTCGCCAAAGATGGCATTGCGTTGATCGTCAACGAAGCCAGCCCGCTCGAATCCATCTCACTCGAGGAAATCGGCATGATCTTCTCCGGCGATGTGACCGACTGGTCAGCCATCACCGCTCAGACTGGTAGCATCTCGGCTTACACCCGCAACACATCGTCCGGCACCTACGCCGTCTTCCAAAAGATGGCAATGAACTCCCGCGACTATGGTAGCGACACACAGAAGATGGCTGGCAACGAGCAAATTGCTTCCGAAGTCGCCAGTAACCCGAACGGCATCGGCTACGTCGGCCTCGCTTACATCCACACTCCGGGCGTCAAAGTCCTACCAGTGGATGGCGCCCAACCGGACGCAAAGAACTACCCGCTGGCTCGCCCGCTCTACTACCTGACCAACGCGAGCAAGCCACTTAGCCCGATCGCTCAGAAGTTCGTCGACTTCAGCCTCAGCCCTGAGGGTCAAGAGATCGTCAAGCGCGTGCACTTCCTCTCGATCAACTAGAGCCACCCACATTTCAATGTAGCCTACGGGCCGTTGCATTCAGCAACGGCCCGTTTTTGGTATTCACGCCGTCACACAATTGTAACGAATCTCGCCTTTTGTAACCTTGGCATAATCGATTCCATCCCTATTTTACCACTTTCACATGGAAGCTCCCTCACCAACTCCACAGGATTCGCCCCCGGCATTCAGCAAGCGACGCGCGCTGTTTTTAGGCAAGGACTCCGATAGCATCATTAAGACCTTCTTCGGCAGCAATGCCATGGTCGCCATCGTCGTGCTCGCCCTGATCACCCTCTTCTTGTTTAAAGAAGGTGCTGGATTCATCGGCCTATATCACAAAAGTCTGGAAGAATACCGTGAGTCGGGATTGGAGTATGTCGATATACTCAAGGAGCAACGCGATGACTACACCGAACTCAATCGCTATCTCAACGACGTCAAAGCCGAGTGGATCAACGGTCTCAAAGCCGACGGCCTCTCTCAGGCTGAAATTTCTAAAACCGTCTTCAGCCCCGAGGCCAAAGCGCTCTTCCTCGGCTATATGCGCGTGGGGTCAGACTTGAAGAAATTCGTCAAACAGAAGATGGACGTCGCCATCGGAATACGCGACCAACATACCACCAACCAGAATTTAACCACCACACTCACGAACTTCGGCGCACGTATCAACAACGTCAAAAAATCGGGATACACGCTCGACGACGAAGACCTCGCCAAGTTTACACTCCTGCTCCGCAACTCCGATCAAGCCGAGCGCAGCGCAGCGATCCAAGCCAGCGCCACAGTTTCTGACGCAGATCGCGCCGACTACCTAGCACTCCTCGAAGCCGAATACACGACACTCGCTGCCAGCATTCAGCCCGTCGATTTCGACACCGCGATCCTTGAAGTCACCGACGAGCAGGACCGCTACGCAGAAGTACTCACAGAGATGGATCTCTCCATCTATAAAGTCCTACAAAGCGCCGATACCGTCGAGTTTAACAACGCCGCGCTCAGCAAGCGTATCGAAACATTCAAAGAGCTGAATGAGCTCTTCATCGACCAAATCCCGACGCATCGCAATAAACTCGCCAACTGGGATCAACACGAACCCGTCTCCAACTGGCGCGCACTCGGCGCATTCCTGTCTGGCAAAAACTGGGTCACCGCCAGCGATCAGCAAGACTGGTATGGCCTACTCCCCCTACTCACTGGCTCACTACTCATCTCCTCCATCGCCCTCTTTTTTGCAATTCCCTTCGGCGTCGGCGCAGCCATTTACGTCAACCAAATCGCTGGTCCTACCGAGCGTAACTTTATCAAGCCCTACATCGAGTTTATCTCCGCGATTCCCTCCGTCGTCATCGGCTTCTTCGGCGTGGTCGTGTTCGGCGAGGCGATTCGCCTACTCTCACAAATAGATGCACTCGCATGGGTGCCCTTCTTCCCCGTGCAAGAGCGACTCAACGCATTCACCGCAGGCTGCCTGCTCGCATTGATGGCGATCCCGACGATCTTCACACTGGCCGAGGACGCGATTAACAACGTCCCGAACCACTTCAAAGAAGCCTCCTTCGCCATGGGTGCCACGCGCCTGCAAACCAGTATGCGCGTCATCGTGCCCACTGCGCTCTCCGGCATCATCTCCGCAGTCATGCTCGGCTTCGGTCGTGTCATTGGCGAAACGATGGTCGTGCTGCTGTGCGCCGGCAATCGTATCAAGATCCCAGACTTCACCGCCGGCCCCGGCGTGTTCTTTGAGCCCGTGCACACCATGACCGGAATCATCGCTCAGGAAATGGGCGAAGTCGTCCATGGCAGTCTGCATTACCGCGCACTCTTCATGGTCGGCATCGTACTCTTTTTTGCCTCTTTGTTAATTAACTACGGCGCCCAATGGGTCGTCAAAAAATACAGCAAAATGGGCGACTAACCCACGCACGCATCCATCGTATTTACCATGTCCACAACCAACGAACAGCACACCTTTGCTAAGCGTCCGTCTAGCAAGGCCGCAATCGAAGCGACCATCTCTGGCGCATTCCGCATAGCGACCTACATCGTCATTCTATGTGCTGGATATATTTTCCTGAATATCGCTTACAACGGCTCCAAAGCGGTCATCATCCCGAAGGCCCCCTTTATCAATATCGAATTCCTCACCGCAAAACCACAAACGCTACATGTGTTTGAGCCCAAGGAAATCGATACCGAACTGAAGTCCGCCAAGGCTCAAATAGTTTCCCTGCAGACCAAACAACGTAACCTCGGCTCTAACGAAACAACTGCAGCCGACGACCTCGAACAACAAGTCACCGCACTGCAGCAGAAAATTAAAGCGCTCGACCTACAGCGTAAAGACGGGCGCCTCATGTATGGCGACGATGCCTACCGAGCGCTCGACCAAGAACCGTCCAGCGAACTCTACGCTTACAGTAACTACGCCTACAGTGGAGGTGGTATCGGCCCCGCAATCGTCGGCACCTGCCTGCTGGTGCTAGGCTCTATTGCCATCGCGCTGAGTCTCGGCATACTCTGTGCAATCTTCCTCAGCGAATACAGCACCCCGGGACCTACGCTGCAGTTAATTCGCCTATCGATTCTAAACCTGTCAGGCGTGCCCTCCATTGTTTTCGGTCTATTTGGCTTTGGTATGTTTGTCCTCTACTTCGACTGGGGCGTTTCCATGATCGCTGGTTGGTTCACGCTAGCCATCATGGCACTTCCGGTGATCATTGCCGCCAGTGAAGAATCGATGCGCGCCATCCCAAAAGGCTTCCGCGAGGGCTCACTTGCTTTGGGTGCTTCGAAATGGACCACCATCCGCACCAACGTATTGCCCTACGCACTGCCAGGCATCCTGACTTCTTCGATTATGGGCGTAGCTCGTGTCGCGGGTGAAACCGCTCCGATCATGTTTACCGCGGCCTACGCGCTGCGTGATCAACTCCCTTGGCAGGGGCTTGAACAAAAAACTGACTTCTTTTTTCAGGGCGTTATGGCACTGCCCTACCACATCTACGTGGTAAGTTCAAAAATCCCACAGAACGAATACACCCGCAACATGCAGTATGGCGCTGCGTTTGTCTTCCTAATCATTGTCGGATTCTTCGCTCTCAGTAGTATCGTTTTACGCATTAAGATTCGTAAAAAATATAAGTGGTAAGGCCCCTCTTTCCCACTTTCTCACTTTCTCACTTTCTCACCTTCTAAAATGAGCACATCTAATCCCTCTCAAACTACTAGCGGCGGCACTCCGATTATCAAGATCCGCAACTTCGACTTCGCATATGGTGATGCACAGGCTCTCTTTGATATCAATATGGATATCAATGCAAAGGAAGTCACTGCATTCATCGGGCCGTCTGGTTGCGGTAAGTCGACTTTTCTACGCTGTTTCAATCGGATGAACGACTTAATCGATATCGCACGCATCAAAGCCGGTGAAATCAAAATCAGTGATATTAATATCTACGATAAAAACGTCGATGCCATCGAGCTACGCAAGCACGTGGGCATGGTCTTCCAAAAGTCTAACCCATTTCCAAAATCAATCTACGACAACATTGCCTACGGTCTTCGTATTCAAGGTGTTAAAAAGAAGAGCGAGCTCGATGAAGTCGTCGAGCGCTGTCTACGTGATGCGGCCCTTTGGGACGAAGTCAAAGACCGCCTCAGCGAAAGTGCACTCGGCATGTCTGGCGGACAACAGCAACGGCTGTGCATCGCTCGCGCCCTCGCCGTGCGCCCTAAAATTCTCCTGATGGATGAGCCCTGCTCAGCGCTGGACCCGATCGCCACCGCCAAGGTCGAAGAGCTCATACATGAGCTTAAAAAAGATTATACAATCGTGATTGTTACCCATAGTATGCAACAAGCCGCACGCGTATCCGACCGCACTGCCTTTTTCTACTTAGGAAAATTGATCGAATATGGGCAAACTGATCAAATCTTCATGAACCCCCGAGACCCACAAACCGAAGCTTATATATCCGGACGATTTGGTTAATCACGGCCGATCAGTAACACACGCTTAATAAATGATACAATGAAACCTTTTTATCAACACGAACTTGAAGACCTACGCACTAAACTCATCCTCATCGGTGAGAAAGCAAACGAAGCTGCCCGCCTTGCCATCGACGGTTTTCTTGAAGACGACCTAAGCAAACTCAATCAGGCAATCTCACTCGACGATGCCATCGACGAACTCGAAGTCGAGATCGACCAAGCTTCAGTTCGCTACATCACGCTTCGCTCTCCAGTATCCAGTGATGTGCGCTTTATTTTAGTCGCCATCAAAGCTAGCCACGACCTCGAACGTGCTGGCGACGAAGCGCACAATATCGCACTTCGAGCCAAGAATATCCTCAATCAGGGTGGACGCTCTGGTAACACGATGATAATCAAGCAAATGAGCCAGCTCACCTGCTTGATGATGAAGGATGCTATTACTGCATTAGTCGAAAAAGACTTGGAACTCGCACACGCAGTGATCCAGCGCGACAAGGAGGTAAATGCTCTCCACAAAGAAAATTTCAAGATCCTGACGATAGGGTCAGCAGACGACTCCGAAACTTCTACCTCCTTTCAAAAAGTCTTTATTTCCAAATCAATCGAGCGCATCGCCGACCATGCTAAAAACTTAGCTGAAGAAGTCATTTACCTACTCAAATAAGTTTGAGAATGGGGCCTCATTCGGTGGCCTACTGGAGATTCATTCGCCCGGTGAGTTAATAAAGAAAAATCCGATCTCTTTTTGGCCTCAATTTTGCTCTACATAATTACTTTGAACTTGGGTACGCACATAATATGCGAAGATAGCTTCAACCACTTAAATTAAATTCGAAAATTAATCCAATGGCTAAAAAAACATCCACCAAAAAAGTAGTCGCTAAAAAAGCACCTGCTAAAAAAACTACAGCTGCTAAAAAGGTATCCACTCCGAAAAAAGTGGCGACTAAGAAAGCTCCAGTGAAGAAGACAGCTACTCCGAAGAAGGTCGCCACTAAGAAAGCACCAGTGAAGAAGTCGGTAGCTCCGAAGCAGACCGCCGCGCAGGCCCGCATCATCGCTCGCGTGGATGTCGGCTTCGGCAACACGCTCTACGTCCGTGGCGAAGGCGCTGGCCTTAGCTGGAAAAAAGGCACTGCTCTTACGAACGTAACACCATACGAGTGGGCGCTCTCTAGTTCGAAGAAAGGCAAGGTCATCTTCAAGTTCCTAATCAACGATGAGCTTTGGGCCGAAGGCGAAAACATTACACTCCAAGCAGGTAGAGAATCAATCAGCTCGCCAACATTCGTTTGGTAGCTTCTGTCGATTCGACTCCATTCTGTCAAAAGCCCTCGCCGAAACGAGGGCTTTTTTGTGCTCATTGCGCACACTTGCGCCACACGGTTGATACGGTAATCGGCTTGGTCTCGACTGAAACTTTAATCCGCCCCCCGAAAGAGTTGCTCGCCCGAAGTTCCGTCAGTTTTGTGGCCACACCTTGCAGAGTATTCCCCACGCTTTGAACCAACGCAGCTACCTCAGATCATAACTCGGAATATTCGTCATCCTCGGTGATCGCCATTAAGCGTTCTTTAAGAATCACGGTTGCTTGCATCGCATCACCATCGGCCAAATTTTTGCCATAACCGACATCGTCGACTCGCACATTGATTCGACTAAACGGCAGCGGGATATAAAATCGATCCCAGCTTTTCAAGCGCCACGCACGTGTATAATTATAGGAAAGCAACAAAATCGGCGCCCCGCCACGAAGCGCCAGCGTCGCCGCTCCCGCCTTCATGTCATACATGGGACCACGCGACCCATCTGGAGTAATACCGATATCATAGCCCGCACGGCTCGCCTTGATTAATTCGCGAAAGGCCTGCACCCCACGCCCGTGACGGGAACCACGGATCGGCTTGATCCCTAATTGCTCAAAAAAAGCGGCAAGCCACGCACCATCACTACTCGCACTGATCAGTCCGGCTATCTTACGTTCAGGCAAATAACGCCGGAAAAGCTCAGGCCCGAGCAATAGTCGATTATGCCATAGAACCATAATTACGGGCTCGGCGGGTTTATCCAAAAAAGCCTGCACGTCGGCACCAAAGTGAAACCGCAAACTCCGCGTCCACATACGCACAAATATGCCAAAAACGATCATCGCTACTCGTTGCACTCCTTTTAGTTCGCGCGGCGCTTTAGGCTCACCTGGTGCGGGCGATGCTTTATCTGCTACTTGTAGTTCCTCCATCGAAGACAGAAAAGGCACAAATAGCGTGGATGGCAATTCTCGTATCAGCCAAACTGCTTCCGATTCAACCAAAGTTTCCGACCTTGACCCACATATGCCTATCTCCATCTTTTGGCGGCTTATGACAGCAAAAGCATCCAGTGATGGTCTCATGGAAGAAATCGTCGGCCTCTGCAAGCGCCGCGGTTTCATCTTTCCCTCCTCCGAAATTTACGGCGGTTACAACGGTTTTTACGACTACGGTCCCCTTGGCGTGGAACTGCGCAACAACATCAAACAAACTTGGTGGCGCGATATGGTGCAACGCCGCGACGACATTGAAGGCCTCGACTCAACTATCATCATGCACCCCGACATCTGGAAGGCCTCTGGGCACGTTGATGGGTTCTCCGACCCGATGGTCGACTGCCGTGAGTCCAAGCTGCGCTACCGCGCGGATCAGCTGTTCTTCGCCCCCGTCATCGTCGCAGGCGAAACCATCGGCTACGTGTCGGTGGTCGAATGCCCAGAGCAACAGGAAATCGCGGAAAAGGCCGCAGCTGACATTAAGCGCAAAGCTGCCAAGCAAGGCACACTCGATCCGATCGTGCTCAAGGACTACACCGAATCAAAACCTGAGGAATACGACCTAATTCCTTCGCCAGCGACTGGCAAGCCAGGCTCTTTGACCGCACCACGCGAGTTCAAGCTGATGTTCGAGACTAAGGTCGGTCCACTTGCAGACGAGTCAGCGGTCGCCTACCTACGCCCCGAAACCGCGCAAGGCATCTTCGCTAACTACAAGAACATCGTCGATACCGGCCGCGTGAAAATCCCCTTCGGCATCGCGCAAATCGGTAAAGCATTCCGCAACGAAATCACTCCGCGCAACTTCATCTTCCGCTCGCGTGAATTTGAACAAATGGAGATCGAATTTTTCATCTCACCAAATGCAGATTGGAAAACGCTCCACCGTGAGTGGATTGACACTTGTATTGATTGGCTGGTCTCAATCGGCCTACCACGCGAAGGAATCACCGAAGACATCCACCCAGAGGACAAACTCGCCTTCTACTCGCAAGCCACCACCGACCTGATGTTCCAGTTCCCACACGGCGAACAAGAGCTCTGGGGTATCGCCTGCCGTGGGGACTACGACCTGATGCAGCACCAAAAGCACTCGGGCAAATCGATGACCATCTTCGACGAAACCAGCAAAGAGAAGTATGTGCCACATGTCATCGAGCCCTCGCTCGGCGTCGACCGCACTCTCCTCGCCGTGCTCACTGCCGCTTACACCATCGACGAAGTGCCCAACGATAAGGGCAAGGTCGAGCAGCGCACACTGCTCAAGTTCAGCCCCAAGATCGCACCCGTCAAAGCTGCGATCTTCCCGCTACTCAAGAACAAGCCCGAGTTGGTCGAGCGCGCACAAGCACTCTACAAAAAATTGTTACGACGCTGGAATGTCTTCTACGACGCCTCCGGTGCGATCGGCCGGCGCTACCGCCGTCAGGACGAGATCGGCACACCCTTCGGCATTACCATCGACTTCGACACGATCGAAAAAGACGGCACCGTCACCCTGCGCGATCGCGACACCTGTGAACAGCGCCGCGTAACTGAAGACGAACTCTTCCAGTTTCTCGAAGAGCAGATCGATGGTTAATCGAACGCTCAAATCATTAATTTCACTACCCTCGTGAGCCTCGCTTCACTGCGGTATTTTTGCTTCATCGTTGATTCGTAGCTAAAGGAGGGAGGGCGACTCGCCCTCCTTAGCTGCCACACAGGATCAATGTGGGCGAGCGCCCACACTCCGATCGCGGTTTATTATACTCGCAGAGTGCAATGGCTCAAACATGGCCTCCAACCCGACTTCCGAGCGCTACGCCGAATGCAGAAAGGCTCGAATCTCCGCAGTCACGGCCGCTTCCCCATCTTCGAGGATGTAATGACCATGCTCCTTGTGTAGCCGAACCTCAGCGTCCGGAAAGATCTCACACCAACGCTTAAAGAAGTGCATATTGAAGCAGAAATCTTTACCGCCCCAGGCAATCTGCACGCGCTTATCGGCAAGCTTTGATAAACCCGTCTCGACTTCGAGCAGCGTCTCATAGCTCGGGTGGCTCTCGCCCAACGGGATGTCTTTTACGAAATTCCAAACTGCCACACGATCCGCCCAACTCCGATACGGCCAGAGCATGCCCGACTTCACCGCCGGTGACAGTGGTATCTGGACCGACATATTTGCAGCTGGCCCCGCAAATCCATTGAGACCGCGAATAATCGCCTCGCCAATCAATGGCACCTTGATCGCCGCAATCCGCAATGGGATGCGCTTCGAGCGAAACGCGCCCGTATTTAACAGCACCAAATTCTCCAGCGCTTCAGGACGACGCCCAGCCAATCCGCAACCGATCGCTCCGCCCCAGTCGTGCACTACTAGACTAAATTGAGCAATATCGAGATGGTCAATCAAGCGTTCCACATCTTCGATGCGGCGCTTTAAAGTGTAAGGATAATCGCTCGGCTTATCGGACAGCCCGCAGCCTACGTGATCGGGCACGATGCAGCGATAGCCCGCCGCAGTTAGAGTATTGACCAAATTTCGGTAATAGAACGACCAGGTCGGATTGCCGTGCAGCATCACCACCACTGGCCCCGAGCCCTCATCCAGATAATGCATCTGCACCGGGCCGACGGATTTCGGCGTCGCTGGTTGATCAACTAAGTTGCCCGCGAACGGATATTCGAGACGCACTTCGGGCGGCAATTGAGAGGCTCTTGAATTAATCATGCTTGGGCCACTCCACAGCCATCATCAAACTACTTAAACCACTACCGATTCCCAGTAGCGCGGCTTTTTGTCCCGCGGCAAATACGCCATCTTCAATCGCTTTCGCTAAGGTAATCGGGCAGGAAACCGAACCGACATTGCCGAGGGTTTCGAAAGTGGTATAATCCTTCGCTAGATCAAGGCCCAGCGCCTTGAACAGCTCACGCGAGTGCGCCTTGCCGACCTGGTGCGTGATCACACGATCCGGCGTCTCTGCCGTCCAACCCGTCGCCTCCACAAAGCGCGTCCACGCACGGGTGGCCACGCCAATGCCAGCCACCAGCAGCTCCTCCGAGTCGGTCAACATCTCCAGCGCATCGCCGGCACTGTCGCCTTGGCAAAGCTGATTGGCCGAACTATCGGTCTCGACCACTGCAGCCGTCACCAGCGGGCACGACTGCGGCGCTAGATCCTTGCGGCACAGCACCGCTCCCACCGCACCCGCGCCAATCGTCAGATTCGCAAAGTACGGCTTAATCGACTTACGCGTCAGCTCGGGGTTGAGTAATTGCTGCAAGGTATGTTCGACCAACGGTCGACCATTCTCGCCAGACACGACTAAGGCACGCTCTATTTGACCCGATTCGATCATACTCGCGGCGATCACCATCGCATTCAAAAAACCAAGACAGGCATTCGACACATCAAAGATCTGCGTCTTGCCCGGCAGGCCCAACAAGCCATGCACATACGCTGCGGTCGCCGGCTCGAGTCGATCACGGCAAACAGCCGAATGAATCAATAAATCAATCTCTGAGCGGTCAAAGGCAGATTTAGCCAACACCACCTCACCCGCCTGCGCCGAGGCTTCCGAGGCACGACTGCCCGCAGGGAAGAAACGACGCTCCTTAATTCCGGTCATCAACTCCAGCCGTCCTGACGGCAAACGCAGACGTTCGTAAACCGGCGCCAGCTTCGCCTCCACGTCCGCCGAAGTCCACACCTCATCAGGCAGCGCATACGCGAGTGATTCAATAGCTACATTCTTAAAGTTCATTGCAGTAATTTTTATCTAGGAAGGGACGATGTCTCAACACGTCCGCCAATTTAATGTCCGACGTTCGAAAGGTCGCTTACTTTTTCTGCTCGGGACGCATCGCCAGGCTGACGACTTCTTTATCGAAATAGTTGCGGTCCATGCCCGCATTGACCACGAGACCTTGGCCATTGATGCCACTCGATGCGGGGCTCAACAAAAAGACTGCGGTGTTCGCCACTTCCTGCGTGGTCAGGTTCTGCTTACGGAAAGTCAGCTTTTCAGCATACAGATAACTTTCCAAATAGCCGGGGATCCCCGCCGAAGCACTGGTCTTGAGCGGACCGGCATTGACCGTATTGAAGCGCACGCGGGTATCCGCACCAAAGGATTTGGCCAAATTATACGACGAGGTCTCTAGCGCCGCTTTGATCGGTGCCATGTAGCCGTAGTTTTCTGCGGTTACATCGGTCGATGAAATACCAATCGATACGACTGACGCCTCATTGTTTAAATGCGGCTTAAACGCACCAGCCACTTCAACCAGTGAAAATGCTGAGATCGCAGTCGCCTGTAAAAAGTCCTTACGCAGCGTCTCGTGAAACGGCTTAAAGCCTTCAGAGTAATTCGCGAACGCGATCGAATGCACGATACCATCGAGCGGATCATAGTCGGCACTCACCTGCTCAGCCAATGCGGTGATCTGTTCTGGAAATTCGACATCGCAAATGTAGGCCTTTCGGTCACCGAGCAGCTTTTGCAAGCTCTCCAAACGCGCCTTCGAGCGCACACTATGGATGACTTCCGCGCCTTCGGCTTCGAGCGACTGGGTGATCGCCCATGCCACGCTTTTACGATTCGCCACTCCCATCACAAGGAAGCGCTTACCTTCGAGTGCTAAAATGCTCACTTGCCAGCCTCCGGTTCAAGCATCGCCAGCGCGAACTCAATCGTCAGCGCTGGTTTACCGTTTTTCAAGACCTTGCCCTTCATGAAGAAGAATTTACTGACCTGCTCTTTCATCGACACTTCGATCACGACTTCATCGCCTGGCTTAACCATTTGCTTGAAGCGGGCATCGCTAATACGCGACAACACCGGCGTGACATCGGCCAGTGAGCGCCCTTCTTTTTCGATTTGCTTAGCGAGATAGACTGCGCCCGCTTGAAAACAGGCTTCGCAAAGCAACACGCCCGGCATAATCGGATTACCAGGATAGTGCCCCTCGAACTGCGGCTCTTCCATACGGATGGTACGCTTACAAGTAGCGCCGTCCTCTCGAAGTTCGACGATCTCGTCAATGAATAGAAACGGCGGGCGGTGTGGAATAGTGCGGAGAATTTCGTCCATGCCAGCGAGTGAATGACTAAACCCAAGAAATGCACGCTAAAAACAGAACTCGCTCTCGAACGACTCGCTACCAAAGACAATTTCCTCTGCACAGATTTAAAATCAGCGGCAGGAGTGATATTTTGCTTCCTCAGTGGCAGCACTTTCAGGCTAACGAGCAATAAAATGAAGCGATTAAGAATCATATACTTCCATTTGACAACCAACCAATCGTCCTGCTTTATTGCGCCAGTAAGTATCAATAAACCTCAAAACTAAATTATGAGCTATAAACAACTCGCTGCAATTGCAGCAGCATCCCTTCTCGCATCAATCGCCAATGCCGGGTGGAACTACGGCATCGGCTCTGGCATCGCCTCTTCCAACTATGACGGTGATCTTAAGATCAGCTCGGTCTTGGGCACCGTTGATGGAGACGTCGAATACGACCATGACGACTTCGAAAGCGGCTTCGGTGCTGCAGCCTTCGCAACTGATGGCACTTGGGTGTTCAATCTCAGCGGCAGCGCTGTCGAATACGAATCGAAAGACACAGCTAGTGGCGCACCTCTGCGCACAACAAACAATTTCGAGCGCACCTTTGCAGAATTCAGCGTTGGCTACGTAGTGTATCGTGAAGATGCCATCACCCTCACTCCTTATATCGGCGTCAACTACACCAAGCATGAGTGGGAGTCCAAAGGCGTTGGTTTTAAAGGTAATCTAGAAGACGACTGGACCGATGCTGTCTTCGGCCTCAAGTTGTCCTACAAGATCAACGACGAATGGACCTGGAACAACTCTGCCAACTATTCTGCTGGCGACTCCGAAGGCTGCTTTGGCTTCAAGACAGGTGCTTCTTGGAAGTTTGCTGAATACTGGGTAATTGGTGCATTCATCGCATACGAAAGCGACGAGCTTGATGGCAGCGACAGTGCCCTAGGCACAAATGTCGACTTTGACTACGACACAGACGTCACCACATTTGGTCTGACACTCGCATACGTTTGGTAAACTGAGTTACGCGATTTAATTTCAAAGCCACGGTCTCCGTAAGGAGCCGTGGCTTTTTCGTGCTCTGAAGTTAGCCCAAAACGGATCAGCAGCGAAACGGTGTTGCGCGACCACTGATAGCGATTTTCGACTACAATGCGCCATCATAGACCATCTCATTTACGCACGCTTGCAATACCCCCCATACCACTTCGAGAGCGGCACGCCCGATAGGCCATGAATAAAGACACTGAGCAGTACCGTTAAGACGATCACCGACAGCAGTCGCTCATGCCCTTTAGCCCCAACTTCAGAAACGAAGATGAGCAGATAAAGAATCGAAGCGATTCCTCGCGGGCCAAACCAAGCAATGAAGCCAATAGTGACACCGCCCAAATGTCCGCCCACTAAACTGAGCGCAACTGGCAGCATTCGAATCACCGTCAAACTCAGCAGTGCATAACAAAGAATGGTCCAATCCCAATACTCCCGAACGGCCGGCACCAGCACCATTCCAAAGATAAAGAACACCAACAAGCAAAGCTGCTGCCCCTCGGCCTTACCAAACTCCTGCAGTCGCTCACGCACGATCGGCGTGCGAGTCCCGAGCAATAATCCACCAAAGAATGCCGCAATAAAGCCATTCCCACCCAGCTGCTCAGCGAGCGCATACGAAACAATCGCCAAGGCAATCGATGCCAAACGCTGAAAGACAGGCTCCATCCAAGCCCGCTTCACTGCGTGGTCAATCAACACGCCGCCACCCCAACCAACCGCAGCACCAACAACCGGCCCAAAGGCGATCTGCTTCGCGCCAAAGCTCAGCCAATAGTCAAAATCCATCGTGGTGCCAACTTGCGCAGTGAGCGCGGCCATACACGCCATAATTGCCGGCAGGGCAATCCCATCATTTAAGCCACTCTCAATCCCAATCGAGTCACGCACCTTGACCGGCACTTGGTCACTGGTCACCACCGCCTGCCCCAGCGCCGCATCCGTCGGCGACAAAATAAAGGCCATTGCCGCGAGCATCCATAAACTCACCCCAGGGAACAATGCCACTGCGATAAAATATCCCAGCGCCATTGTTAACGGCAAACCAATCGCCAGCAATCGCAGCGGAATCCAATATTCCTGACGCAAACGCTTTAGGTCAATCAATGACGCGTCGGTAAACAAAATCAAAATTAACGTAATCGTGGCTATGGACTTCACCACCTCTGAATTCATCTCGACCAAGAACAAATCAAAGCCGACAGGACCAAGCATCAAACCGACAGAGACAAAGATCATAGGCGCAGTAATCGGCGTTCGATCCAAACGCGCAGAGACCAAGCCATAACCAAACAAGAGCAACGCGGCACAAGCAATTAAAGTCTCCATCGGTAAATAACTTAAAAACTGTCAGCCTAGACTCAACCGACAATTTCAACAATTCGACGCACAGCTCTAACTGGCGGCGTGCAGCACTGATTCAAGAAACTTGGCCCTTCGCCAACTCAAACAACTTCTTATCAATCTTGTTCGCAGTGATTACACCGTAATTCATGGTGCCCAACCAACCGGACATGATAATACCAACCGAACCCGCGTGGTATAGTCCTTCAATTTGATCCGACAACTCCATCGACACCTTGAGCCCTTCAAACTTAGTGCCAAATGAGGTGCCTTGCATCGACTTGGTGTAATGGTTCACCGTGCGCGGCGTCGCAGCCTCGATGTGGTCGATTTTATCGCGCACACCGGGGATAAATGTCTCCAGACTACTCACACACTCTTCACACATACGGGCTTTTTCGGCTTCGTATTCCTCTTCAGTGAGGTTCGCCCACTCATCCCACTTTGCATTGAGTGAAGCCACCACCGTGTAGCGCTGGTCCTTCAGATGCGGACGCGTTTCTGGATAATACACCGAGAACGTATGGCTGGAGGTATGGATCGAAGTCAGCTCATCGATCGTATACTCAGGCGCCTTAGAAGTGAATACCAAGTCACCGATATTCGGGATCGTTTCGCCCTTCTTGATGCCCATATAAACTTGGCAAGAGCTGGTGTTATTACGTACCGCCTTGGCTTCGTTGACGAAATCCTCAGAGAATTTATCTTCACCCACCAAATACTCGATGGTGTTGCGTACATTAGCATTCGATAGCACTGCTTTGCAGCGCACCGAGCGCACGGGGAATTCCTCGCCGCCGCTGTTCTGGCTACGCACGCGGACGCCAACGACTTTGCTGTCTTCGACGTCGATGCCTTCAACCAGCGCACACTTGCGCACTTCACAGCCGTTGTGCTTGAGCTCAGCGACCATCTTCTTGATCAAGGTATCGGTGCCACCTTGGAAGGTGAACACGCCCTTACTCATAAAATTGGAGAACACGATGCCATAAGTGATCGCGGGATCGTCGATATGCGAACCGTTGGCATACGAGATCGGCTCCATTAGAAGACGATGCACATCCGTGCGCCCCGGGAAAAACGCTTCAAACATCTCACCCGTGGTCTGAGTGTTGTCATCATAGAAGTTCATCGCCCGCAAGTGATCGTAAAAGCCTTCAACTTTGGCACGATCGACCTTGAAGTCGTTGACCAAAATATTGGTAAAATTATCACGCTCGAAAGTCGTCCACACATTCATCTGTGGATTGATAAAGCGCACATCATTGAGCTGATGAATCGAATCGGCGATTTCCTTGGTCCAATACTTACGACAGGACTTGACCATGCCGTATGGAAAACCGTGCAAGGAGATGTCAAAAATGTGGCCACCAGGGCGCTTAAACCAAGTGGCGAGGCCACCAAATTGATAATGATGCTCGAGCAGCAGCACTTTGTGGCCGTTTTTCGCGAGGTAGTTCGCCCCGGTTAATCCGCCTAATCCGGAGCCGATGACGACGACGTCATATTTCTCTTCGATACCTTCGAGCCAATCCTTTGCCATAATCTTATAGAGACGTTAAAAAAGCTAAAACTCAGACATCGCACCCACACAGCGATCTCTGCATTTTAGGGGTAGCCGCATAAAAGACCATGCTTGCGGAATTTTTCAACCTGCAAATGAGAAATTTGGAACCTAAAACCCGTTCACACTGACCGGCGCCTTTTCCATCTGATCAGAGTCATTCATTTCTGCTAGCATCACATCGAGCTTAGAATCAAAAAACATCAACCCATTTCCTATTTTCTTGGCGCGTGCCATTCCATTATCCGTCTGCATTTCGTAGCCGAAGGCGGACGGGCTATCGATGGGCTTGCCGTCTTCAGTTTTCGCGTTGCTTTCCTTCTTTTTCCAGTAGGAGCCGTTCGACTGAATTCCTAGAAGCTGATTAAATTCATATTCAGTCATCCCCTGACTACGCTTATACACTTCGACTGCAGACTTACCATTGACGTATAGCACATGCATATCCCAGCCAGGCAGTACACGTTTTTCTTCCAGTTCTTTCGACGAAGGACGACGGCCATCCGCGGTTTTATAATACACGCGAATATCGACCGAAGCATCAATCAGCTCGATATATTTGAGATACGGCATCCCCTTGCGGCGACTCGCTTCCACGGCATCGTCGCGATACATGATACCGCCCGAAGCAAACAGACGTCGCTCAATCGATTCTTTACGCTCTCCGATCCGAGCCTCAGCCGTAGAACTGAGAGCAAATAACACAGCCACGGCGCACAATAGGCCGAGGACAAAAGAAGACTTAGGATATTTCATGATTGAGATAAGGCACAGTTGTAAGCTCACTAAGCTCGGCAAACAAGCCAGAATCGCATGAAGAACACTTTCTATAACGACTTTGACCTCGAACGCTTTCCCGATACCCCCGTCGCTAAGAGCGACTATCGTAACGCCTTTCAAATTGAGCGCGACCGCATCATCTTCTCCTACCCCTTCCGACGCCTGCAGTCGAAGACACAGGTATTTCAATCTGGCGAATACGATTTCTACCGCACACGGCTGACGCATTCGATCGAAGTGGCCAAGATCGGCCGTTCCATCTGCGAGTACCTGCGCGCCGGCTCAGACCAGCTCAACGACCGCTTCTACATCGACGCCGACCTGACCGAAGCCGTCGGCCTCGCGCACGACATGGGGCACCCGCCCTTCGGCCACATTGGCGAACGCAAACTAAACGAGCTGATGGCGCCTCACGGTGGATTCGAAGGCAACGGCCAGACCCTGCGCATCCTGACCGAGCTGATCTACGAACGCCCCGGCGCGACCAAAGGCATCGCTCCCACCCGCGCCTTCCTCGACGGCGTGATGAAGTATAAGGCGCTGCACCGCGAATGCATCGGCACCCAAGCTGACGGCTCGCCAGACTATCCTAGCAACCACTTCATCTACGACGAGCAAGCCCATTGGCGCAACACCATCTTTGACAGTGAGCAACTCCCAGACGAACTAAGCACTCCGCAAGCGCTCAACTCTTTTAAAAGTATTGAATGCCAAGTGATGGATTGGGCGGATGATACCGCCTACTCGCTGAACGACATCGTCGACGGCATTCACGCGCGCTACATCAACGTTGGTAGCATTACCGAATGGGCCGCAGGCCAAGACCTCGACGCCACACAAACCGCATGGATCGACAAGCTCTGCCAAGTCATCCGTGAAGACCGCTACGAGTCGCACTTCGGCGCACGCATCGGTCGCTTCGTGCACGGTTGCACCCTCACGCCACGCAGCGGCTTCCTCAGCGACCGCACTAACCGCCATGCCTTTGACCTGACCATCGCCGCCGACGTCAAAGCCGAGAGCGCACTTTACAAGCGCATCGCCCTCGACCTCATATTCCGCTCGCCGCAACTTCAACAGATCGAATTCAAAGGCGGCCACATTTTGGAAAAACTTTTCACCGCACTGTGTCAAAACTGCGCCAATGCCGACGGCAGCGGCCTACGTATACTCCCCCTGCAAATACAAGAATTGATCAAACAAGAGACCACCACCACGGGCCGCCATCGCCGCCTCTGCGATTTTACCGCGGGGCTTACCGACAGCCTCGCCGTGCGCACCTACAAGCGCCTCTACGATCCCGATTTTGGCTCAATTGCGGAACTGCTTTAACATGACATCGAAAACCACTCCCTCTTCCCGATCAAACCTTTGGAAAGCCCTCGGCCCGGGCATACTCATCGCCTGCGCAGCAGTCGGCGGCTCACACCTCGTCTGGTCGACTCGAGCAGGCGCAGATTTCGGCTGGGCACTGCTTTGGCTCGTCCTGCTAGTAAACCTGCTCAAATTTCCCTTTTTTCTCTACGGCCAGCGCTACACCGCCGCCACCGGCGAAAGCCTCCTCGCAGGCTACCATCGACAAGGTGTCGGCTACGTCTGGATTTTTCTTTGCATCAATATTTTGACCGGCACCATCAACATCGCCGGGGTTGGTATGCTGACTGGCGCGCTCGTCTCTGGCTACGGGATTACCAGCCTTGCCGTGCCCCATCTCACTATCGGAGTGATGCTGATTTGCGCCGCCCTGCTACTACTCGGCCATTACAAACTGCTGGATGGACTAGCTAAAGTTATTATTTCCCTGCTCGCCGTTGGCACCTTAGTCGCAGTCGCTTTGGCGATTCCAAATCGTCCTGAAATAGCCGCCGATTTTATTGCTCCAAGCCCGTACACATGGGTTTCCTTCGCATTCCTGGTCAGCCTGCTCGGCTGGATGCCGGCACCGATTGACCTTTCCGCGTGGTCTTCACTGTGGATGTTTAGCCGCAAAGAACAGACTGGTCACTTCGCCACCATTAAAGAATCTACGATCGATTTTTATATCGGCTACATCGCCGCTGTCGTCTTAGCCGTGCTGTTTGTTGCACTTGGAGCGCTAGTCATGTATGGTACTGGCGAGCGCTTCTCCGCCAGCGGCATTGGTTTCTCGCAGCAACTGGTGAACCTCTATACCGCGACCATTGGTGATTGGTCACGCTACCTGATACTGACTGCCGCCTTCTTCACCATGTTCAGCACCACACTGACCTGCATCGATGGTTACCCTCGATCCCTTGCCGCCTGTTGCACCCTGATCGGTAAGTTGCCGAGCAAGCGTTTCGTCCAAATTCACCAAATATGGATCGTGATCTCGGTAATAATCGCCGCCGTCGTCGTACTCTTTTTTGTTACAAATCTACTGCAGCTGCTAACTTTTGCCGCAGTCGTTTCCTTTCTCACGTCTCCAGTGATTGCCTATATCAACTACAAAGTCATGAACGGACCCAACGTGCCAGAAGCAGCTCGGCCTAGTCGTTTTCTTAAATGCCTTAGTTGGGCTGGGTTGCTCTTCTTCGCGGCCATGACCGCTGGCTACGTGTACGTAACGTTCTTCCAATAGGAGATCAACGATGCACCCAAACGTGATTCATTGCCGATAAATTATACCATCACCGGTATATTTTGAAATTAGAATATTACTTTCACGAACATTGAAGCCTCTGATCTCTTCAAGTGCATCAGCGCTAGGCAAGTGAAAATGAGCCATTGACCACGAAAGGAGCGTGGGCGACCCGCCCACATTTATCCTGTGTTGCTGCAAAGGAGGGCGAGTCGCCCTCCCTCCTTTAAAAAAAGGGACAGGCTGTTAAAAAACGCATCGATCTGGTTAAACTTAAAACATACCATTGACAGTATATACATAATCGTGCATATACTAATTACATTAATGCAAGCCTCCGACCTCTACAAATGCATCGCTGATCCGCAGCGACTCCGCATTATTAACCTCCTAAATGAAGGCCCGCTGTGCGTCTGCCATCTGCAGGAGATCCTCGAGGCGACTCAAGTGAAAATGTCCAAGCAGCTCGCGATTATGAAGCCGCTCGGCCTAATCGAAGCCAAGCGTGAAGGCACTTGGATGATCTACAGCCTCACGCAGCCAGTCAACGGGTTGATCCAAACCAATCTTGATTATCTGCTCAGCGGCCGCTGCGCCGAATGCCACCAACTCCAGCAAGACCTAATGACACGCAACAAAATCGTCGATCAACTCGCGAAGAACTCTAGCGATTGCCCAAAATCTGTCTGCGGCGACAACACCTGCTGCTAATCCTAAGCCCTCAGCCCTCACTCAAATGACCGATTCATCCAACAACCCACTCAAGCCAAGCGACGCACCGAAACCAGGCTTCTTCAAACGCATCCTCACCAAGATGGATACCAAAATGAAAGAAAAAGCCGACGAGCAAGCCAAGGACAGTTCATGCTGCTCTAGCGACGATAAAGGCAAAGGCGGCAAGTGCTGCTAACGCGAAGCGCCACATCTTAATCCTAATCTTACCCTTAATTCCCGATTACCTAGTGCCAAAGCATGAGTAAGATTAGGATTAGGATTAAGAAAAACTAGCACACAACACATGCTCACAGAACTCATCGACCTCCTGATTTACGACTGGGCGGGAATGGACGCCGAATCGCGATTCGCTGGCGCGGTCCACTTCTTCCTCTACGACACGATCAAAATCTTCATACTGCTTGCGGTCATGATCTTTGTGATTGGCGTGTTGCGCAGTTACCTGCCCGAGCACAAACTGAAGCAATGGATGAGCCGCGGCGGGCTGTGGGGCAACCTTATCGCCGCACTGTTTGGCGCCATCACCCCGTTCTGCTCCTGCTCTTCGATTCCCATTTTTATCAGCCTACTCCGTGCCGGCGTGCCGCTCGGCGTGACCTTCTCGTTTCTCATTACCTCGCCAATCATCAACGAGTATCTCGTTGTATTAATGGCGGCCTCGTTCGGACTGCCCATTACCATTGCCTATGTCGGTAGCGGCCTGTTGATCGGCACAGTGGCTGGTGGAATACTTGGTAAGATGCGCTTAGAGAAACACCTCGAACAAGACATTATCAATGCCAGCGACGGCGAGAGTGGGCCGCAGAGCTACACCTTTATTGGCCGTATTCGCTATGGCTTGGACGAATCCATACAAGTCATTCGACAGATCTGGCTCTGGGTGCTGATCGGCGTCGGCATCGGCGCCTTCATCCACAACTATGTGCCACAAGAAATGATCCACGGCCTGATGGAAAAGACCGGTATCTTCTCGGTGCCGATCGCCACGGTGCTTGGCGTGCCAATGTATGGCAGCTGTGCCGCGATCGTGCCAATCGCCGTGGTGCTCTTTCAAAAAGGCATCCCGATTGGCACCGCGCTCGCCTTTATGATGGCGATGGCAGCACTCAGTCTACCTGAAGCCATCATGCTACGCCGCACTATGTACCTCAAACTGATCGGCATCTATTTCGCGATCACTACCCTAGCGATCATCTTCACGGGCTATCTGCTCAACGCATTGGCGAACTATCTTTAATAACAGAACGGGATGGACGAGCTTCGCCTCGTCCCTCCCAACAACTTTCAACTTTGTTCCTTCACTTGCCCAAAGGGCACCCAGTTCAGTCACCCCTGCGGGGCCAACTCGGCAGACCTCACTGACCATCTTCGCGCTTCTCGTGCTTCGTCCAACCTTAATACTCAAAAACATGAAACCAAAAGTCCTCATTCTCTGCACGGGCAACTCCTGCCGCAGTCACATGGCCGAAGCCATCTTACGCGCTGCCGCTGGCGACCTCTTCGATGTCTTCAGTGCCGGCTCCAAACCAAAGGGCGCCGTCCACCCACTTGCATTACAATCGATTGAAGAGCTCGGCATCAGCACCGCTGGCCACACCTCCGATCACCTCGATCAATACCTAGACCGGGGCATCACTACAGTGATTACCGTTTGCGGCAATGCCGACCAAGTCTGTCCAACCTTCCCGGGCCAAGTAAACCGCTACCACTGGGGCTTCGAAGATCCACCGCATGCCCAACGTGAGGGCGAATCCGAAATCGACGCCTTCCGCCGCATCCGCGACGAGATTAAACTCGTCTTCGAAGCCTACGCCACAGGCTACCGTGAAGCAGTCAACGTGTAACTTTAAAGACGACAACACTATGAAAAATAATAACAAGACAGGTATTAGTTTTTTCGAAAGATACTTAACGGTGTGGGTCACTCTGTGTATGCTGTTCGGAATCCTGATCGGAAAATTCATTCCAGGCATCCCTGCATTCCTTGGAAAATTGGAATATGCGAATGTCTCCATCCCCGTGGCGGTGTTGATCTGGATTATGATCTACCCGATGATGATGAAGGTCGATTTCAAGAGCGTAAAAGACATTGGAAAAAATCCGAAGGGCTTGTTCGTCACGTGGATCACCAACTGGCTGATCAAACCCTTCAGTATGTTCGGCATCGCTTGGCTGTTCTTTTACGTGATCTTCAAAAACCTAATCCCCGCTGAACTAGCCAAAGATTATCTCGCCGGCGCGGTATTACTCGGAGCAGCCCCTTGCACGGCGATGGTTTTCGTCTGGAGTCATCTGACCAAAGGTAACCCAGCGTATACCGTGGTGCAGGTCGCGACCAACGACCTGATCATCCTTATTGCATTTGTGCCGATTGTAAAATTCCTCTTGGGCGTCAACGATGTCTTCGTGCCATGGGAAACACTGTTCTTATCAGTGGCGCTCTTTGTTGTAATTCCACTGACCGCGGGTGCGCTGACACGAGGCCACATGCTCAAGCGCAAAGGCGCTGATTACTTCGAGCACACATTCCTACCAAAGTTTGGAAACATTACCATTATTGGCCTGCTACTCACCTTGGTCATCATCTTCTCTTTTCAAGGCAATGTCATCCTCAACAATCCGTTACACATTGGTTTGATTGCGGTGCCTTTGGTGATTCAGACCGTGCTGATCTTCTTCATCGCGTATCTTGCGGCGAAAGCGCTGAAGCTTCCGCATAATATTGCGGCGCCAGCAGGCATGATTGGCGCATCCAACTTTTTCGAACTGTCAGTGGCAGTCGCCATTGCCCTATTTGGAACCACCTCGCCCGTCGCTCTAGTAACCATTGTCGGCGTCCTGGTCGAAGTGCCTATCATGCTCGCGCTGGTCAGGTTCGCGAACAGAACCAAAAATTGGTTTCATGCCTAACGCATACACAGCACTGCGCCGTCTCGTCCACTGAAGCATCGTAACGTGACACCGGCATTTCTACCAATGCCTACAACGGAATATCACAGACAGGAGGAGGTCGGCTAGAGATGGCGTAGCAATGCCAGCGCCACATCAACCAGCCGTCTACCCCTGCGGCGCGAACAGCTTCTCGACATATTTCGCGATCAAATCGTATTCTAAATTCACCCGATCGCCGACTTGCTTGGTATGTAAATTTGTCACTTCCATCGTGTGAGGGATCAGCCAGATCGCAAAGCCCGTCTCATCCACTTCAGAGACCGTCAGCGAAATGCCATCCACAGTGATGCAGCCCTTGCTGACGATATATTTCAGCTTATCAGCATCGGGCTTAATCCGAAAAAAGAAATCCTTACCGCGCGGCTCGATCGCTTCGATCACACCCGTGCCATCGACATGGCCCGACACGAAATGCCCGCCCATGCGTGTGCTCGGCAGCAATGCCCGCTCAAGGTTCACCTTCCCGCCGGGGCCGACGCCGTCTATCGAGGTCAGTCGCTTGGTCTCACCAAGCAAATCAAACTCAATCCGCCCGGCGTCAAACGCCACAGCCGTTAAGCAGCAACCATTGACCGCGACGCTGTCGCCCATCTGCAAGTCCTTGGTCACCACTTCCGCGGCAAGCACGAGGCGCCATGAATTTTGCTGCTCTTCAAAGGACACCACAGCCCCAGTTTCTTCTATGATTCCTGTAAACATAGCGTCCAATAAATCGAATTCCTTGGATTTGTCGCCAAAAAAGCCGCGCCCAGTGTAAACACTGAGCGCGGCTGAAAAGTAAGCTCAACTAGTTACCGACAGGCGCATTCAACATCTGCTCCATCACCTGATCCAGCGAGAACGTCGCCGCCTTCTGGCGTGGTGGATATTCTTGGAAAGTCTGCAAAAACTCACCGACATAGGCCTGCGCGGGAACCAACAAATAAGCGCGGTCGATTAACCAATCATAGTAAGTATTGGAAGTCAGCGGCGCACGTTCATAAGGGTCACGACGGATATTAAGAATCAATGAGATACGAAGTGGGACACTTTTTTTTAATTCAGCCCATTTCACTGGCGCAATATAACAAATAAACAACCTTACGTGTTTGAATCTGCAGACAGTTTACCTATCCTCACAAATCTATGAGCACTGCCCTCCCCCAAATCCAAGAACTCAGCAAGCGCATGCAGGCGTCCATCATCGGTCAACCGGCCGTGGTTGAGCGCCTACTGCTCACTCTACTCTGCAACGGCAACGTGCTCGTCGAAGGCTTGCCCGGTCTCGCGAAAACCCGCGCGGTCAAAAGCCTCGCGCAAAACATGGAAGCCGCATTCAGCCGCATCCAGTTCACCCCCGACCTACTGCCGTCCGACATCACCGGATCCGAAGTCTATCTGGGGGAAGATGCCGCCGAACGGTTCGCTTTCCAACAAGGCCCGATCTTTGCCAACATTGTGCTGGCCGACGAAATCAACCGCGCGCCCGCCAAGGTGCAAGCCGCCTTACTGGAAGCGATGGAAGAGCGCCAAGTCACCGTCGCTAGCAATTCACACAAGTTGCCGGATCTGTTCATGGTCATGGCGACTCAGAACCCGATCGAGCAAGAAGGCACCTATCCGTTGCCCGAAGCACAAATGGATCGCTTCCTTCTACACGTCTATATCGACCACCCCGATCCAGCCTCCGAACTGGCCATCCTGCGTCTCGTGCGCAACGAAGGCGGCGGCCACAATAACAAAGCCACCGCAGAACCACTGGCACAGGAGGTCATCTTTACCGCCCGCGAAGAGATCGCACAGGTCAGCATCGCGGAGTCCCTAGAGCGCTACATCGTCGACATCGTCGCCGCCACCCGCGGACAAAATACTGCCGGTGAATCCGTCGCCAAATATATACAAGTCGGCGTCAGCCCTCGTGGATCCATCGCCCTCGACAAATGCGCACGTGGACATGCCTGGTTGCAAGGCCGCGACCATGTCACCGTCGAAGACATCCGAGCGGTTGCCCATGACTGCCTACGCCACCGCCTAGTGCTCAGCTTCGAAGCCAATGCCGACGGCGTCACCACCAACGATGTGATCGATACGCTACTCAAGAACGTAGCGATCGCATAATTTTCAGAAGCCAGACGTCAGAGATCAGAAGCCAGCCCCTGATCCCCTGATCCTCTGTCCTCTGCCCTCTGTCCAATGAACTGGAATCTCCTAAAGCGTAAGCAAGCGAAGGCGGAATCGACCTCCGGCGCTTACGCAGAGCTGGATCAACTCATTCGGCTACGTTTTGAAACGCAGGACTTTTCCCTCCGCCCCACACAGCCAGTCTCCAGCGTGCTGAGTGGACGTTATGGCTCCAAACTACGCGGCCGCGGTATGGACTTCGTCGAAATTCGCCGTTACCTGCCAGGCGACGACACGCGCACGATGGATTGGAAAGTCACCGCGCGCACCCGCCAGCCGCACGTGCGTGTCTGCGCCGAGGAAAAAGACCGCGCCGTGCTGATGGTGGTCGACCAGCGGCAGAACATGTTTTTCGGCACCAAGCGACAGATGAAATCTGTCACCGCCGCCGAATGCGGCGCCGTCGGTGTCTGGCGCGCACTCGCCTCCGGAGATCGCGCCGGAGCCATTATTTTCAACGATAGCGAAATCGCCGCCGTCAAGCCACAACGCAGCGAGGCCAATGCGATGACGATTCTCGGGCACATCGTGCGCATGAATCACGCGCTCAAGGTCGATACCGACGAGCAGCCCAACCCCAACGCACTCAACAACGCGCTACGCCGTGCCGCTCAAATCGCCACACATGATGTATTAATTGTCATCGCCTCCGACATGGCCGGCGTCGACGCCGACAGCGAACGCCTCGTCGCACAAATGGCAGCGCACAATGACGTGCTCACCATCATGACGCACGATCACTCCCGTATCGACGCCTTCAGTCATTCACTCAACGTATCCGACGGCACACAGCAAACCGAAGTCAACTTCACCGACAAAACCACCCGCGACCATCTAAAATCCGATTTTGACCAAGAACAGCACAAACTAGAAAAACACCTACGCCGCCTAGCCGCGCCCATGCTCATGATCAGTAACGGCGAAGACACCGTGACCCAACTACGCCGCCTCTTCGGCGTGCCGCTTAGATAATCCGTGGAACCCAACTCACAAAGTCTCAGCAACTTACAGGACATCGTCGTGCCTGCTGCCCCTAGCTTCTGGCCTCCGGCGAGCGGCTTTTGGATACTCGTAGCCCTGATTCTCATGCTACTGATCACCGCGACGTGGTGCATCACGCAATCGCGCCGACGCAACGCCTACCGTCGCGCAGGACTCACACTACTGGAGTCTGCCAATACCGTTTACGATATCAACGTCGTGCTCAAACGCGTTGCGCTCGCCGTCTTCCCACGCGAGCAAGTCGCCGCACTCCATGGTGAAAACTGGATACAATTCATGCAGTCCACCTGTCCCGGCGAACAGTTTCCAACGCTTAGCCAATCGGCTGAAGCCACGCCCGCCACCGAATCCATCCGCGCCAGCGCTCGCGCATGGATCCGTAAACACCAAGCCCAACCTGCCAAGTGATCTTACTCGCATATCCTTGGCTTCTGGCGCTGCTACTGCTGCCGCTCATCGCGCGCATATTGCTGCCAGCCTACCACCCGCAAAAGCCAGCACTGTGGGCGCCGTGGTATGCGCGCGTCATTAATTTGCTTAAAGGCAACCACGCTCCCAACAAACAATCCGCACCACAATCTCGGAGCCAACTCACACTCACGTGGGCAATGTGGGCATTACTCGTGCTGGCACTCACACGTCCCCAATTCCTCGAAGAACCAATCTCGCAGACCTTACCAACTCGTGACTTGCTGCTCATCGTCGATCTATCCGGCTCCATGGAAGCCAACGATTTCACCGCACCCGACGGCGAAAAAATTGACCGCCTGACTGCCGTCAAATCCGTGCTCGATGAATTCCTCGAACGCCGAGAGGGCGACCGCGTCGGCCTGATCGTCTTTGGCAATGCGCCTTTCGTGCAGGTGCCCTTCACCCAAGACCTCGATGCCTGCCGCATCTTACTGGAAGAAACCACCGTCCGCATGGCAGGCCCCCGCACTGTATTTGGCGATGCCATTGGCCTCGGGATTACTCTTTTTGAACGCAGTGAAGTCGAAGACCGCGTCATCATCGCACTGACAGATGGCAACGACACCGGCAGTAAAGTGCCACCAGCCGAAGCCGCAAAAATTGCGAAAGACCAAGACGTCCAGATCCACGTCGTCGGCGTCGGCGATCCCACCACGACCGGTGAAGATGCGCTCGACGAGGACGCACTCACCACCGTCGCTTCGACCACCGGTGGGCAGTATTTCCATGCCAACGATCGAGACGAACTCGAATCGATCTACACCGAACTCGACCGTATCGACTCACGTGACATCGAATCGGAAACCTATCGCCCGCGTCGCGACCTCTTCTATTGGCCACTCGCCGCGGTGTTAGCGCTCAGTTGCGCTCAAGTGCTACTGAGCTCAACTCGAAAGGAGGTGCAACATGGCTGACTTTCACTTTCTACGACCGTTGTGGTTACTTGCGATCCTACCCTGTGCACTGCTCTGGCTACGCGCATGGCAGCAATCCACCTCACTCGGCAATCTTGCAAAGTCCGTCGACCCGCACCTGCTCAAGCACCTGCTAATTGATGCAAACTCGACCAAATATTTCAGACCACCACACCTCCTCGCGGCCACACTCGTATTATCTATACTGGCACTCGCAGGCCCGAGCTGGAAACAAATACCCGCCCCCTTTGCCGATGCCCAAGCCGGCCTGTTCGTGATCCTACGCGTCAGCCCGACTATGCAAGCGACCGATGTGCAACCCACGCGACTCGAGCGCGCGCGACACAAACTCAGCGACCTACTCGAAGCACGCGCCGGCACCGCCACCGGACTGATTGCCTACAACGGCAGCGCGCACCTCGTCATGCCACTGACGAAAGATGACCGCATCATCAGCACGATGGCGGAAAGCCTCAGCCCCGAGATCATGCCCCGCGATGGCGATGCCTTGGCCGACGCACTCCAACTCGCTCACAGCTTTTTCGAACGTGCCAACATGGCTGGATCCATCCTAGTCATTACCGATAGCGTCACTCAAAGCGACGGCCTCAGCAGTCCACTGCCGGTGCAGTTCTGGTCGATCCAGTCACCACAAGCCCCAGTCACACCCGAGATCCAGGCCGCCGCACGCCAACTCAATGCCTCCGTCACCAAGCTCAGCATCGACGACACCGACGTGCAACAAATCGCCCGACGCGCCCAATCCGACTTTGCCAACGCCAGCAACGATGCGCTCGGTAACCGTTGGCAAGATGGCGGCTATACACTGCTGCCGCTGCTCGCCCTACTCTATTTGCTCAACTTTAGAAAGGGCTGGCAACTATGATACGTCGACTCATCTATTGTGCATGGGGAATCACCATGCTACTACTGGCTGCTACGCTGTTCACTAGCGCGGGCAAGATTCGGCGCCCCGACGACCTTGCCTACAAGCTGTATTCAAAAGAGGAATACAAAGAAGCCAGCCAAACCTTCACCAACAGCCAATGGCAAGCGATCGCCCTCTATCGAGGCGGCGACTTCAAAGCCGCCGCCAACATTTTTGCAGGCTATGACACGCCCGAAGGCTGCTTTAACCACGGCAACGCACTCGTCTTTCAAGGCAACTACACCGCTGCAGCCGAACGCTACAGTCGCGCCCTTGAACTGCGGCCGGATTGGGAAGCTGCAGTCACCAATCGCGACATAGCACTCGCCCGCGCCAAGTTGCTCGAATTCCAAGGCGGCGAAGGCACCGGCGGCAAGCTCGGAGCGGATGACACCATCATCTCCAACCAGCCGCCAAGCGACAGCCCCAACGACCAAACAGAAATCGTCGAAGACAGCACTCCACTCAGCGACGCCGAGCTCCGCGCTGTCTGGCTACGCCAGGTGCAAACCAACCCAGCCGACTTCCTGAAATCCAAGTTCAGCTACCAAGCTCAACAACAAGCAAAGGAGGCGAAGCGATGAGAACACAGCCTTACTGGAGGGCAACGCTCCACATGTTAGTCTACCTCTCCCTCGCCTCCTTAGTCCCGCTCAACGCTGCGGACAACATTGTCGTGCGCACCAACATCAGCCCGAAATCGGTTTGGGTCGGCCAGCGCATGACTCTGCAAATTGACGTGCTCGGCAAAGACGGCTGGGCGCAGATCACCGATATTGACGCCGTCGAAATACCAAACTGCTACCTACTACCGTCCGGCAACAGCCGCGTGCGGCTCCAAGAAAAAATCGAAGGCGCCGACTACTCCGGTCAACGCTACGAGCTCTCACTCTACCCTCAGCGCAATGGTAGCATTGAAATCCCAGCACTCTCACTCCCGGTAAAAATACAAACATGGGGCGCTGGTGCAGGCACCAACGATCAAGTCGTCACCACCAAACCACGATCCATCGAAGCCAAACTCCCAGCAGGCGTGCAAAATGTGCACAGCTTCGTCGCCTCTTCAAAATTCACCGCCACGCAAACATGGAGCTCCGATGCCAGCGACTTCAAAGTCGGCGATGCACTGAAACGCAGTATTCAACTAAGGGCCGACAATTTACCAGCGATGCTCCTACCCACCATCGCATATCCAGACCTCGAATACCTAAGCAGCTACCCAGAAACACCAGAGCTCAGCGATGAGTCCGCTCAGTCCACCCCAATCGGACAACGCAACGAATCGATTACCTACCTCTTCGAATCGAACGGCACCGCTCAATTACCGGACTACAGTTTCCAGTGGTGGGACCCACAGACTGAAAGCCTAACAACGGTCACACTTGAAGGCAGACACCTACAAATAAGTGGCGGCATTGCCCGCAGTGCACAACCCAATGAACCAAGCAGCACAGCACACTGGAAATGGACTATTGTTATACTCTTTTGCATGGTCGCTACTATCGTTATCGTTCGCCGCGCGCAGACGCAGCGTGACTCTAATACCGAAAGAACCCTCTTCAATCAGCTGCAGAAACAAGTGCAAAACGGAAACGTCTCCTCAATTCTCAACGCCTCCTTTCTCTGGTTAGATAGCCTCCCCACGCCACCGCGACAGCTTAGCCTCTTCTTTAAAACGCATGCTGACGAAAACACTGCGACCTTGGCCGAGGCATGGATCCGCGATCCCGGTTCGTCAATCAGCCCAAAACAGCGCCGGAAATATGCGCAGGCACTTCAACACTTACGACAGCATGCACTTGCAATAACAAAGGAATATGACAATTTGAAAAAAGCAGAAGAGAGCCTCCCACGGCTAAACGGATAGATATCCTGCTCGAATTAACAGGAACAGCACACAACTTACTTCCGAGATTCCAGCCTAACACCTCAAAGCAATAAACAGCATGCTACGCACCTACATTATTCCGCTTACCCTGGCTAGTTTTATAGCCGCTCAATCAACTCAAGCTGCAGGCCTCTGGCTTCACGAAACTGGAACCGAAGATCTCGGGGTGGCCACTGCTGGCCGCGCGGCCACAGCTGGCGATGCGACTATCGCCAGCGGGAACCCAGCCGGCATGCCACTCTTGACGGAACAAGACAGTCTCGTCGTAACTTCTCAAATCCTCTACGTGAACAGCCGCTTTGATAGCGAGACTAAGGTCAACGGGGGCGGCAACGGGGGCAATGCTGGAGGAGTCATCCCCAGTGGCACTGCCTCCTACGTGCACAAATATAGTGATGACCTTGCCTTCGGGCTCAGCTTCGGATCCTACTTCGGACTTGGCTTGGACTACGGCGACGACTGGGAAGGACGCTACTATGTAACTGAAGCTGAACTCCTCACCATGGGGCTCAATCCGTCTGTCGGTTATCGTATCAACGACCAATGGCTGATCGGCGGAGGCGCGAACTTTTTCTACTCCACACTCGATCAGCAAGCGGCAGTCAAGAACGTGTTCAACCCAAGCCAAGGCGACGGAAAGCTCAAACTTGAAGACGACACCTTCGGTGCCGGTTTCAACCTCGGAATCATGTTCGAACTGACAAAAGACACGCGTATCGGACTGACCTACCGCTCGCAAGTCGACCTTGAGTTTGAAGATGCGCTCGAATTTTCAAATCTAGGCCCAGCCTTGTCGCGCCTAGAAGGGACTAAAGCGGACCTCGATCTGAACGTGCCACAACAAATTCTCCTCGGCTTACACCATCAGTTGAACGATGATTGGGCGATCATGGCGAGTATCGCTTGGCAAGAATGGAGCGAGTTCGGTAAGCAAGAGATCTCGATCACAAGCCCCAACCCGGCCGACATCGAAAAAGATCTCGAGTTTGACGACACATGGCACTTCGCCCTCGGCACTCAATATCAAATCAATCCCGAGCTACGCTGGTCGGTTGGCATCAGTCACGACACCTCACCGATCGATAAAGCCGAAAACCGCACTCCTGATATCCCCTTTGATCGTATCTGGCGTTTTGCCACAGGCCTACACTACCAATGGAAAGAAAACATCTCTATCGGCCTAGCCTATGAATACATGGATTTGGGTAGTGCTGAAATTGACGTAACAGGCAACCCCGTGCGAGGTGACCTCAAAGGTGAATATAGCACCAACGCGGTTCACTTCTACGGTCTGAATTTCAACATGACCTTCTAGGCTGAATCAGCATCATCTCTGCTGCAGTGACACATTTTAACCGAAACCACCAATAACCAAAACCAACCATGATAAACATCAATACATCGAGGCTGACAAAGTTTGTCGGCCTAACAATCGCAGCGCTCAGCAGCACTGCGCTCTTCGCGGCGGATAAGCCGAACATCCTCGTCATCTGGGGAGACGACATCGGCGTGCACAACATCAGCGCCTACAATCACGGCATCATGGGCTACCAGACGCCCAACATCGACCGCCTCGCCACTGAAGGCGCGCTCTTCACCGACTCGTATGCACAGCAAAGCTGCACCGCCGGCCGATCCTCTTTTATCCTAGGCCAACACCCGTTCCGCACCGGTCTGCTCACCATCGGCATGCCCGGCTCTGACCACGGTATCCCCGACTGGGCGCCAACACTCGCTGACTTGCTCAAAGAAGAAGGCTACATGACCGCTCAATACGGCAAGAATCACCTCGGTGACCAAGACAAGCACCTACCAACCGCACACGGATTCGACGAATTCTACGGTAATCTCTACCACTTGAATGCGGAAGAAGAGCCAGAAGGCTACTACTATCCGAAGGATCCTGCCTTTAAGGAAAAATACGGCCCACGTGGTGTGATCCGCTCCACAGCCGACGGCAAAGTCGAAGACACTGGCCCTATGACGCGCAAGCGCATGGAAACCGCTGACGAAGATTTCCTCGCCAATGGTTTGGACTTCATCGAGCGCGCTGACAAAGCTGACAAGCCATTCTTCATGTGGTTCAGCAGCACCCGTATGCACGTTTGGACTCGCCTCAAAGAAGAGTCTATCGGCAAAACAGGCATTGGCATCTATCCAGACGGCATGGTGGAGCATGACGGACATATCGGCGAAATTCTAGCGAAACTCGACGAACTCGGCATCACCGACAACACCATCGTCATTTACAGCACTGACAACGGCGCTGAAACCGTCTCTTGGCCCGACGGCGGCATCACTCCCTTCAAGGGCGAAAAAGGCACCACTTGGGAAGGTGGCTTCCGCGTGCCAATGATCGTTAAATGGCCCGGCGTCATCAAAGGCGGCACCAAGATCAACGAAATCATCTCACAAGAAGACTGGATTCCAACACTAATGGCAGCGGCTGGTGAGCCCGAAATCAAAGAGAAGCTCAAGGAAGGCTACAGCGCCAACGGCAAAGACTGGAAGGTGCATCTCGACGGTTACAACTTCCTCCCTTACTTCAAAGGTGAAGTCGAAGACGGCCCACGCGAACAGATCTTCTACTTCGGTCAAGGCGGCGAGCTCAACGCGATCCGCTGGAACGACTGGAAGGTCCACTTCGCAATCCTCGAAGGCAACATCACCGACGCTCAGCGCATCGAGACCTCATGGCCCGTCATCATTCACTTGAAGGCAGATCCGTATGAGCACGCATGGGAACACTCCGGCATGTATATGCGCTGGATGGCCGACAATATGTGGCTGTTCGTGCCGATTCAGGATCAAATCCAAAACTTCCTGCAATCCCTGCAAGGCTACCCATTCCAAGAAGGACAAGCGCTGAATGCGGGTAACATCAACTACCAGTCGCTCAAAGCACTGCAGATCCTCAAGCAGATCACTGAAAAAGGCCTGTTCGAAATGCCGAACAACTAAAGCCGCTTTTCAAAACGAAGCTTTTCAATGCGAGTCCCAGTGGGGCTCGCATTTTTTTGTGCGCTATCAGACGATTAGTAGTCTTGGCGTAGGGGCTTTGCACCCACAATGAAACACTTACTCGCCCAACACTTCCTCTAGCACCGTGCCAGAACTACCCGAAGTCGGCTGCAACCCAAGATACGCGCAGAGCGTCGAAGCGACATCCACCGTGCTGACATGACGATGGATTGTCTGTGGCTCTAAGCCGGCACCCGCAAAAATGACTGGCACATAGGTATCGTAGCGCCACGGGGAACCGTGCGTGCACGCGACATGTAAGCCATCGAAATCTGCGATGAACCACTGCGGCTCAAATACGACATAGACATCGCCCGAGCGCTTGAGGTGATAATTATTCAACACTGCCTGGAAAACGGGCGAGTCCGCAGTTTCGCCGCGCGCGAGTGCTTGGCTGGAAACTGCAAGTGCCACACCTGGGAATTTGGTTAGCTCCTCAGCAACTGCCTGCTCGACCTCTGCTTTGTCTAATCCTTTTTCACTCAACAGATCCTGATTCAAATACACGTATGGATGCGCATAAGTTTCGATCAATTCTTCACCGATTCCAAAGCGCTCTTTCAAGCGTTCGAAAGCTGGCGCCTTATCCCAAGTATCTGGCTCTACATAATTCACATCAAAGCCATACTCCTGCAAAGCTCCTGGTGCTTCTGGGCCACCATGATCCGCAGACAACGCAATCAAGGTATGCTCAAGGCCAACAGTCTCATCCACATACTCTAACAATGCCGCGATAGCGCGATCCAGCTGCAGCAAATTATCTTCCGCCTCTAAACTCGAAGGCCCGAAAATATGCCCAATATAATCGGTCGACGAAAAGCTAACTGACAAATAATCTGTGACCTCATCTTGTCCGAGCGATTCGTTCTCAATCAATGCTTTCGCGAAATCGAGCGTGATTTGATCGCCCGCAGGACTCAAAGTCAGATCGGTCGTAAACCCTCGACTGTCTCGCTCGCCGAATGCATGCGGAAAAGTGCGCCCAAAGCCTGGCATTGCAGTCTCCCACTCTTGATCATCACGATCGCCAAACAAATACGAACTCTGCTCCTGTGAAAGCTCCCAAGCTCCCCCCACATAGCGTTCGAGAGGATCGGATGCATTCCACGCCGTCACCCACTCTGGATACGCATCATAGTAATAGGTGCTGGTTACAAATTCACCGGCGGCCTTGGAAAACCAAAATGCTTTGCCCGCATGCCCCGCCATCGAGACCGCACCACGGTCTTTAATAGACACCCCATAGACCTTGGCCTGCCCCGCAGAGCGCACCGCGAGTTCATCCGCAAAGGTCGACGACAGCAGTGCTCGTGGTGAGCGTCCAACAAGTCTTCCTTAATATTAGGATCACCAGCTGCTGCCACAAAGAATCATTCGACGTGTTGGGCCATCCTAAATTGTAAGTGCAGGCATTGCCCTTTCGATCTAAGCAGATAAACATCCCAGCCCCCGCCAAAATAGCCCAAAAGCGCTCCACCTAGGCTTGACATAGGTGCAAACTCTTCTTTTCTCAGCATCTTTTCAAATTGGACGCCAGAGTAGCTCAGTGGTAGAGCAGAGGACTCATAAGCCTTTGGTCGGCAGTTCAAATCTGCCCTTTGGCACCATTTTGAAGAACATAAACCTCTCGTGAAAGCGGGAGGTTTTTTGTGCCTGTATGATTCGGAGGGCATATCTGAACTGGTTCCCACTTACGGTGGTCCGGCCCGCTACGCGACCGGTTTTGTCGCCCGCTAAAGCGACCTCGGAACAAATGTGACTTAAGCTGCCCAGAGGGCACCCGCTACAGTCATCCTACGCTGCGCTGCGGACGGGCCTTCGCCCCGCCATCTCCGTGCTGTCGCACTCCGTCTGCCCTTTGGCACCATTTTGAAAACATTAACCTCTCGTGAACACGGGAGGTTTTTTTGTGCCGGCATGTCGCTTCTACCTTGCGCGTTGCTACCGTGCCAGACGCACACGCGCTTCCGCACTGATGATCTCTGCAAAACGACTCTGACGGATGGCCATCAAAGACGATCCCCGCTACCGATTGTGCGATATCTACACCGAAGGCCCGCGCAATTTAATCCTGGCATAAAGCCAGTCACTACACAAAAGCCCACATAATCGCAGTCCCGCAGCTCTCAAACACGCAGCTCTCAGCTCTCCTGCCTCAGCTCTCTTCTCAGTCGACCAACTCCGGAAGCTTCGTCTCGGTATTAATCGCAATACGACCTTCGCCGTTGAGCACCCGCAAGAGGCGGGTGCCGATAAAATCGGCACGCCAAGTGCGCAGCATCCGGTGCCGTTCAGGGTCGGCGACTTCGGCTTCGAGGACAAATGCGGTGACGTCGGCACGGTTGCCAATCAGCGGCGGATCAATATCCGCCGCCAAGCAAATACCTTTAATTAATGCCAATGTCAGATCGACGCGCGATTCGTAACCGTCATCAGGAGAAGGTCCCTTATGCCGACCGTTGGGCAATTCAGGCAGGTCACCCGAGATGCCACGTTCAATCGCCGCCCAAATCTTCGAGCGATTGCGCTCAAGTGCCCGCTCTGTGAGTCCACGGCTGGGCTGAATCGCTTCAGCGGATTTCGGTGGGCGCTTCATCAAAGAGATGATCGCATCGTCGGATAAAATAAAGTTACGCGGCAAGTTGCGTTGCCGGGCCTTGAGCTCGCGCCAAGAGCCAAGCGCACGCACGATATTACGCTGTTGATTAGTCAGCGAACCGCTGCCCCGCACACGCGGCATATCGGCCTCAGGGTCGAATTCTTGATAGAGATCTTCGTTCTCGTAATACTTCATCTCGTCAATGATCCACTGCTTGCGACCGAGGGCCTCGGCCTTGTCCATTATTTTCTCCATCAGACGAGTCGAATAGCGCACGTCGTCTTCAGCATATTCCATCTGCTTGTCAGTGAGCGGACGTGCGACCCAGTTGGAGCGCGTCTCAGATTTGTCTAAGCGCACTTTCATTAGGGTCTTGAGCAGTTCACTGAGCGAGATCGTCGATGAAAGACCAACAAAACCTGATGAACGCTGCGTATCGAAAATATTCTTCGGGCAGGCACCACAGGCGCGTTTGAGGATAGTGAGGTCCTGCTGCGCATCGTGCAGTATCTTAACCGTATTGGGGTCTGCCATCAGCGTGGCAAAGGACGACCAGTCTTCGATCGCTGGAGCGTCGATCAGCTCACAATGGCCGTCGGGATAACCGATTTGCACGAGGCCAAGGGTTGGATAATAGGTGCGATCCCACACAAATTCAGTATCGATGCCGACTGCTCCAGCCGTTTGGGCGGCCTGTACTGCATCTGCAAGGGCTTCTGTCGTCGTAATCATCTGGTAACAAAGTCACTAAAACCAACACCATTGGAAAGCAGAATCTTAACCGGAATGGTGTTATTCACCCTTAAGAGTGTAAAAATACCCCTCACTAGCCTTGATGCCGCCGCAACTTTCGTTCAAACCTACTTATTTGCACCAACAACTTTCCTGATTCCGTAGCGACCTATCAACATAAATGGAGACTATTCCCAGCATACGCGTTGAAAATCTTACCCGTCAGTTCGGCGGGATCACTGCGATTCAGAACGTAAGCTTCACCGTCAACCGCGGTGAAATCGTCGGCTTCCTCGGCCCCAATGGCGCAGGCAAGAGCACGACGATGCGAATCTTGTCCGGAATCATGCCGGCAACATCTGGCTCGGCATGGGTTAGTGGCGTCGCCGTCGCGCAGGATCCACACTTGGTGAAACAGCGGATTGGCTACATGCCGGAAAACAATCCACTGCCAGATGACATGCGCGTGATCGAGTATCTACGCTTCCGTGCCCGACTCAAAGGCGTCTCAAGCAAAAAGTTGCGCGACACAGTGCAAGAGGTGATGGAGACCTGCGATCTTGCCCGCACGGCTCGCCGCAAGATCATCGGTACACTCTCAAAGGGCTTTCGACAGCGCGTGGGTATTGCCGATGCACTGCTCGGCAACCCAGAGGTGATTATTATGGACGAGCCGACGATCGGCCTCGATCCGCATCAAATCCAAGGTATCCGTAAACTGATTAATAATCTGCGCGGGCGCTTAACCGTGGTGCTATCGAGCCACATCCTACCGGAAATCGAACGCTCTTGTGATCGCGTTATTATCATCAACCGCGGCCGCATCGTCGCCAGCGGTACCAGCGACAGCCTGCGACAGGAATTTCTACCGGGCAATCGCTTCGAGCTGCAAGTCGTAGGCAGTGAGCGCAGCGTGACCGAAGCGTTAAATGCCAAGGGCTTTGAAATCGAGATTTTGCAAAGCGAAACTCTTAAGGACAATATTCTGAACCTCACTGTACGTGTCGAAGGCAGTGGCGAGCTCGGCCCGCAACTCATCGCCGCACTCAACGATTCAGCAAACTGCACATTGCGCAGCCTAGCCCCACGCGTACCAAACTTGGAAGAAATCTTCCTTGCTGCGACCAAGCGTTCTTGGGAAGAAACCATCGACAGCTCCAAAGCCAAGCCGATAGCCATCGCTCAGTCCTAGGCATTTACTAATTTCACCATGCGTAACTTCTTTATCCTGCTCAAACACGAGCTTCGAATGCTGCTGATCAGCCCGCCGACCTACATCGCCGCGGTGCTTTTTCTTGGTTTAATGGGATTCCTCTACTGGGCCATCTTACGCGGAATGGTTAACTCGCCCGAAGAAAGCCTTCCAATCGTGCAGTTCCTAAGTATTTTCTGGATTCCAGTATTCTTTGTAGTACCGCTCCTGACCATGCGCAGCATTGCGGGCGAACGCACCACGGGCACACTGGATACTCTGATGACGACGCCCACCTCGCGTGTGGCCGTGATTCTGAGTAAATTCACCGGCGCATACATCTTTTACATGCTCTTATGGCTCGCGACGCTCAGCTTCCCATTGCTTGCGGCGAAGTTTTTTCCGAGCGCAGCACTTAGTGGCAGCTTGCTGGAACCTGCCCCCATTATCGGCGGCTTCACATTCCTCGCACTCAGCGGCATACTATTCATCTCCATCGGCATCTTCGCCAGTAGCATCACTCGCAGTCAATTGGTTGCCGGCATGCTCAGCTTCACGACTCTGTTTGTCGTCATTATCGGCGGACAACAACTCGGCAACATCGCCGAGGGCGGCGCCGATCTCTCTTTCTGGATGTCCGAAATGGTCAACTACCTGCAAATCTTCCAACATCTTGACGATTTCTCACGTGGTGTGATTGATACACGTCCCTTCTTTTATTATACCAGCACAGGCGTGCTCCTGCTGGGATTGTCCACCCTTGTGATCGAAGCGAAAGCCTGATGAAACCCAGCCGATTTAACGAATTCCGCTTTGCTCGCCGCTACCGCACCGCCAACCGTGCGGTGCAGATATTACTGAGCCTGAGCCTTATAATCGCCCTGAATTATATCTCAGCGAATTACTTTAAACGTATCGATCTGACGAAATCAGGCGCCTACACGCTCGCCCCCGAGTCGAAGGCCTACATCCGCGAGCTCCAGGAGCCAGTGGAAATCATCGTCACCATCCCGAAAGAGACGGACGATGATGCCCTCGACATCATTCGAGATGATCTGAACAAACTTCTGCGCGAATACGAATTCGCCGGGCTGCGCGACGGCAAAGCCTTCATCACTGTCGAATTCGTCGACATCTATCGCCAGCGCAAACGTGCCCAAGAGCTCGCGACCAAATACAATCTGACTAAAGAGAATGCGATAATCATCGCGTCCGGCGACAAAGTGCGAGAGATCAGTCAAGTCGGCCTCTACGAATATGATAATGGCAAGACCCGCGGCTTTAGAGGCGAGCAAATCTTTACCTCCGCCATCCTCGGCGTCTCCTCAAAGAAACCAGAAAAAATCTATTTTCTAGTCGGACACGGTGAGATGCGCCTCGACGACGTGGATGCTCTGCGCGGCCTCTCACAGCTGGAAAGCTTCTTGCGCGAACGCAATTTCGAGCTGGCAACACTGGACTTAGCGATTGACGCAACTGTGCCCGAAGATGCCTCAATGCTAGTCGTGCCCTCTCCACAAGCCAGCCTACAGCCAGAAGAAATCGAAAAATTGCGCCGCTATATGGACGCCCGCGACGGTCGCATGATCATACTGATCGACCCAGGTCGTCGCCACGGGATGGATGAACTTCTCTACGATTGGGGCGTGCTGGCCGAAGACACCGTCGTCATTGACACTGGCACAGACTTTCGTGCCCAGGGCGGCGACTTGATCATACGTCGATTCGCCGAACACCCAATCACGCAACTGCTCATTGACTACCAAATCACAGCACTCTTCGGGCAACCCCGCTCCGTGCGCGTCGATCCATCATCTGCCAATAACAGCCGCCTACAAGTATATCAACTCATCGGCACCTCCGAGCAGAGCTGGGCAGAACGAGACTACCGCACGCAAAACCCAGCGGCATTTGATGCTCAAAGAGATCAAAAAGGCCCGGTCAGCATCGCCACGGTATCCGCTAGAAATTCTGGCACTGAACTCGGCATAACAATTCCGGGTGGCCGCATGGTCGTGTTCGGCAACTCCGACTTCATCGCCAACAACCGCCTGCGCGCATTTGGGAACCACACCTTATTGATCAATTCGATCAACTGGTCACTCGACCGAACCAATCTACTTAACATTCCAACACGCCAACTAGAAAGTTATCAAATCGTAATGAGCGAAAGCGACTTGCAGCGCATGCTCACCTATTTTGCTGGTATTCCTATTATCACCGCTTTTTTCGGACTTCTCGTAGTTCTCATTCGACGCCACTAAAACCGATGCGATTCAAATTCACACTATTCCTACTCGCCCTCAACATTATCACTTTTGGGCTGATCTTATCACTCAATAAAAAGACCGAGCAAGCCGGCTCACAAAGCGGCGGCCTTTCTGCAATGATCGGCCGCGAAGTCATCGAAGCCGACCGCATCGAACTCAACGGTAAAGGTCTCGATACGCCACGTATCCTCGAGCACGATGGCTCATCTTGGAAAATAACCGCGCCCATGCAATGGTCTGCAAACTACTTTGCGATCAACCGTATGCTCAACCAGCTACAGTTCCTCGAAGAAGAAGCATCCTTCTCCGTCGCCGAAATTAAACAAACCGGCCTGACCTTGGCAGACTACGGCCTCGACGAGCCCCAGCTGCACCTCACGATCTCTCACCAAGACGAATCCATCGAGCTGAGCGTCGGCACAGCAACGGAAAACGCCACCAAATTCTATCTACTTGGACCGAGTAAGAAAGACATTTTTGTCGTCAACAGCCAAGTGATTGAAAGCCTACTGGTCGATCTCGGCGATCTGCGCAACCGCGAGATCTTCAATATTCCAGTCTTTGAAATAGACGCACTCAGCCTGCAGATTCGCGCGCCAGAGGCAGTCGGCAATGCCGACTTCAGAGTTCGAGTCGCGCGGACCAACAACGGCTGGATATTTGAGGCCCCTCTCACCGCCGAGGCTGATACCGCTCAAGTTGCTAACACTATCAATACCCTCACGGCTGCCAAAGTGGTTGAGTTTAAGGAGCAGGAGGCCAGCGATCCTATTCTGCAGGGCTTAGAAAACCCAACCATGCGCGTTACATTGCACGGCAACAAACGGCAACAAACACTACTAATCGGCAACAAAGTACCCACCTCAACAGACGAGGAAACCTCCACCTATTTCGCACGAATTGAAGACAATCCGACAGTCTTCACCGTGGCAGCTGAACCGTTTGACAAGCTACGCGAAGCTCAAGAAGCACTGCGCGAACGTAGCTTCATGAGTTTCGACCCGACCGCGCTCACTTCGATTGATATATCCGAAGACGACCTCCAGATTCGTCTCCAGAAACTTGAAACTGGCAGTTGGCAAGTGATCAAAAGTACAGCCGAGACCGACATTCAGCCACATCACGCCGATCCCGAGATAATTGCTAAATTAATCGATGATCTAAAAAACCTACGCGCCAGTAGTTTTGCAGTCGACTCGCCGACTCCGACTGACCTTGACCGTCTCGGCTTCAACACCCCACGGCGTAGCATTAAACTATCGCTCGGCGACGAACAAACCACTCTTCGACTCGCTCATCCAGAAAGCGAAAACGAAAAACTCTACGCCCGCAGCGATAAAGCCGAATATATCTACACCGTCGATCGACGATCGACACTGGATACTATACCGCTCAACGCAGCCTACTATCGCAAGCGCATATTAGAAACGTTGCCTGAAGCCGCTAAAATTAAAAGTATTAAACTAGAGAAGCTCGAGACGGGCGAGACTATCTTCTCGCATACACTTCAGGACGAAGACCTCATTTGGTTAAAAGCGCTCAGCGACACCGCTGAAGTAAAACAACAAGCAATCCTCACTCTGCTGGATGCCATTCGCCAATTTAAAGTAAAAACGTATTTGGTCGATGAATACCAAGATCCCTATTCGCTCGACAGCGAAACGACACGACCTTGGCTATATCGACTCAGCGCAGAGATCCTACTCCCTGGCGACGAAACAGACCGCAGTGACACACGCAGTTACGTATTTACCAAGCGCTTCTCAGGAACCGTCCAAGTCGGCGCATCCGAGCTGCACAATGTCATTTTCGAGATTCCGCAAATCACCCTTGATGCACTCTACACTCTGACCGATGATATGCAGCCTCCTCCCGAAGCCTCGAATCAGGACATATCACGACAGAAGCCGATTCCGCCCGTTTCCAATCCAGTGCCTACCAGCGCAGTCGATACTACGATCGCCCCGTAGCCCACCACCCGGAACAGGTTGTCATGTGGAAGAAAATCAGAGCTAGAGGGTTTCTATTATTAGAACTCTGCTTCAACCTATTGCTGCTGACGCTGTTCTCGGCACAAGCCTTTGTCGCAGGCTGCCTGTGTATTTACGGCTATATACCCGCACCCGCACAGTGGCTAAATAAGACGCTCTTAGAGCAACAATTCGACGGCTTTTATATTCAAGCAGAAAGTTTCCGACTAAAGTTAAGCGGTGAAATCGAATTAACGAAGCTACAAATCTATCACAGTGAAATAAACGACCCGATAATGACGGCCGACAGCACCGCACTTGGATACACCCTGCTCGATCAAGGCACCTATCAATTCACTCCGACTGAGTTCGTCCTCTCTAATGGGACCCTAAATATGCCGGCGATTTACTCGCCTGACGGCAATCGCACCACGATACTTGAGAGCGTCGCCTTTCATATCAGTCCCAGCAAAGGCTTCATCCGCGTTAATTCCTTTGCAGCTAAGCTCGAAGACATTTTTCTGCGCGCATCTTCTAACGATTTGCCACTCCAATCCTTCGGCAATACTGAAAGTCAGCCGATTCATCGACTCTACAAAATCATCGCCGATGCTCTCAAAGAAAAAGAACATTTCTCACCCTTCAAAAACCCGACCCTAGAATTCGCTTTAACCGCACAGGCTGACGACTCGGTGGACGTTTCGGTCCACTTATCATGCGAAGACTTAGAGCACACCTACGCGACAGAGACCGACTTTAAAGGGACGGACTTTAATTTTCAGGC
>Ga0222716_10000244_pt1 | contig 45372 bp, 30 predicted proteins | sample C33_13DmetaG_FD_165044 | JGI IMG/M metagenome (GOLD analysis project Ga0222716, IMG submission 165044) | Estuarine water microbial communities from San Francisco Bay, California, United States - C33_13D | ecosystem: Environmental > Aquatic > Marine > Unclassified | place: USA: California... | reverse complement strand
ATGGCATATGGCGTTTTGCTTCTCGATAAAAGTCTTTTGTATCGCCACAGCGGATTATTTTTGGATGGTCAGGCTTACTGCCGTGTAACTTTTCATAGTCTTGGTACCAGTTACTGCTGAACAATGGACCGCAAGTTCTACATCTAAAGTTACATAAATTGCTAAACCTTACGTCCCAATATATAATCTCAAACTCTGGATCTACTGTGCTTGCTTTTTTAATATGGTGCCCAAAGTGTTTATTAGCACTTACTCTACCGCTCATAAAGCCATTGCGATCCTGCTCGTAACACTTGCTACACTCTTTTAACTTTTTACCCGCAAGCATATCTTGCCGTATGCTTTGCATCTTCTGACCATGCCATATATTTTCCAGTGTGGTTTCTTTGAGTGTTCCTAACGGCATGTCCATATCCGACATACAACATAAATGCACTGTGCTGTCTGGATATGCGTGAAGGTGAGTCCATGGATACATACAGAATGATTCATTCTCTGTTAATGCTGATCGTTCGTTATCTGTTAAATCTTCTAACTTAACATACAGCGGTGCTTTTTCATTATAGTCCATTCATTAGTTCCTTTAGTTCCGGAAACGTCTCAACAAAGTTTTCGTTTCTGTAACTATCATACTTGCGTATTTCTTCTCTAAACTTTGGTAGCAGATCTGTCCTATCCTCTTGTTTTAAGAAGTTTATTGCTCCTGTAAACCCGTTTGATGCTCTCATGATGTCATCATTAAAGTTTATTTTTTCTATATGGTCTTTATATAATTGTACTACTTCTTCTTTCATTTGTTGTGGTAAAATAGTTAGTCTGTACCACTCTGGCCCTTGCAACACATTAACGTGAAAATCGTATGTTTCTATTAATCCTTGTTGTATCCACTCATTATGAAAATCTACTATATGGTATGCGTTTAATGCCTGTAGCGTAGCACTCGCAAAAAAGTCTACTGTAGGACATATAGATAACATTTCTTCTCTGTTACGTACAATATTGTCCCACTTGGTTCCTTTACGTATGTACTCTGCCCTTGCTCCCATTGCATCTAAACTTGCACCCACAGACACAAGTTCAAACTCCTTCCATGTTTCAAATATATTACGCTTTTTATACTTTGTCTCACTAAAGTTCGTGTTGTAAATAAGTTCTACGTCTGTTTTACCGCGTTTTAGTAGTTCATCTATTAAACGCCAGTGTTCTTCCATCATTAGCGGCTCACCACCAGCAAAGTATATTTTATGTAAGTTATCTATATACGGCTCTACCATTTCCCAGTTTAATTGTTTACTACCGCGGGTATAATCAATAATTGGAACTTTACGATTGTACATACTGTTTGATTCTTTTGCCCAACTACTACTAAATTGTGGGCCACACATTCTACAACTAAAATTACATTGATTACTAAATCGCATATCCCAATAAAAAATATTTGGATCTGCACTTCCATCTTCATATGTGTTGTCTATATAATCTACAGCATATGCAAAGTTTCTATTGCTTTCATTACGTAAACTAAAAAGAGAAGACTTTTCTAATTCGTAACATTTTTTACAAGTGTCACTGGGTTTGTCTTGCAACATATTGAGACGAAGTTGCTTCATGCTTTCGCCATTCCATACTTCCTCAAAAGTATTTTTCCGTAAGTTGCCCACTGGAATTTCCATATCAGCCATACAGCAAGGATAAGCATTACCATCAGTCCAGCCGTGTAAATGTAACCACGGCAACATACAAAAGTGTTTACTGCTCGTTAGTAAATTATAATGCTCTGTAGTAAATTGGTGTTGCTCTAGTTTTTGTTTATTTCTATCAAGCAATAATGATTTACTGTTGTGAGGTGTATCCTCGCTTAGATATCCTTTATCCATTTAAACTATTATACCAGTCTGCTAGGCGTGGGAATGTCTCTGTAAAGTTCTTTCCTCTACGCTCATCGTATTGTTTGTAGAAGTGGTAGAAGTCATTGTGTAACGCAGGCTTTTCAAATGTGTCGCTATGCGGTGTTTCTACTACGTCTAAGTAGTCTATTAATCGCTCTACATGATTGCGTTCCATCTCCTGTAACAGTGGATTGGTTTTTGCTTTACTATACCAGTTTTGTAAATCTCCCCTAAACTCTGCTAGTGTTTCTTTTGGCAATATTAACGGAGATTGGAAACTTGGAAAACGCAAAATGTTTAATGTAAACGTTGGAAAGTCTACTCCATATGTTTCTTTAAACTCTAACTGATTTTGTAAAAACTCCGGCAACGAGTTTAAGCACAATGCGTTAATAGTACACATCATATGGAATCCTTCTAAATTTCCATCTGTACAAACTTTGTGGCAGTTATCTACCCACCTGTTCCATTCTAATCCGTCACGTATATACTCTGCATGTGGACCCATTGATTCACAACTCGTGTATAAATGTAGATGTTTAATAGATTGTGCGTTTTCTATGAATCGATTTATTAAATCGTCTTTTCCTCCGAGGTTACTGTTAATAGCGAGACGCATGTCTGGCTTAACTGAGCCCTCTTTGAACTTATCAAATAGTTTCCATACGTCATCGGACATCAATGGTTCACCACCTGTAATACGGAGTTCGTCTAATGTTTCATGTAATTCCTCATCCCACCACTTCCAGAACGCTTCAACATACGGATTGTTTTCATCCTTTTTATATAATTGAGCGGAAGGGTGGGAATGAGTGAAATGATTACGGCCATCGCTAATTAGATTTTCGTAAGGGCCGTCTTTTTTGATGTCTTTTACCCAGGTGCTACTAAAAGCAGGATTGCAATAAGAGCAACCAAAGTTACAAGTCCGGTCAAAGGCGGTCTCGAGAGTACGTAAAGCAAAATTCTCCGTAGGTAACTTATTTTTAACATAATTAACATCCTCCTCGTCATAAATGACTGACTTATGGACACGATCCGAAATCGAATCAGGCCCAATATCTTCAATCTTCCAACAATATTCGCAACCTGCAGGACGCTGTCCTACTAGCATATTGTGTCGATCTTTCTTTTTTTGGGATGTGTTATGAATAGCTGCTGGGTTTGACTGAAGTTCTGTTACATCTATTTCGTGGGCGGGCGGATGATGACAACTTGTCGTCATTCCACTGCCTAACCATATTGTAGCGTTCCTCCATTTTGCCATACAAAAAGATGGACTTACATTAGTATTTAGCCATTTTTTTACTTCTAAATCTGTCTCTCTACCGGGTTTTCTTAGTGTCATTTAGAACCTCATTACTGTTTCTTCGTTAATTTCTGTTGATTTGCACTTTAATGTACAAGCACTTGTAAGTTCAAAATGCCAATGCCATAATGGCCAGTTAAAGTCATTTCTCATGCCTGTGCTAACCTCTTACATTCTTTCCACCAATCTACCATCTCCGGGAAAGTTTCTAGGAAGTTTGTTCCTCTGCGTTTATCGTGTTCGTTAAAAAATCTATAAAAATCTGCTTTACAATCTCTTACATATTGCTCATCTAGTTTACTGCCTTCTTGCCACCATGCTAAATCTCGTTGCATACGTTGGACTTCATAATCCTTAAAACCTTTAAATCTTGTACTTTCATCTTCCATATTATCGAGCATCCAACATACATTATCATCATGAATCATTTGGTACGACTCTGGCAATAACTGTATGCTCTGCCAAGCTGGTTGCCTTAGTAACGGAGTGTCAAACCATATACGTTGATACGTATCACTATATGCTTGTCTTAATCCGTGTATTGCTGACAACAGTTTGTCTAAACCTGTTACACTCAAATTATTATACGTAATGATAAATGTAACACTGTTTCTATATGGAATCTCTGTTAAAAATCTATTAATATTATTCCACATTCGATTAAAGTCTAAACCATTACGTATATATTCTGCTTGCTCCATCCAACTATCAACGCTAATGTATTGCATAAAGTGTTCTACTTTTTCATCCAAGCAAATAGGTTTAATTGCTTCAATATATTTGTCAAACAGTTTATCTTCTACTGAGAAGTTACTTGTTACGTTAAGATGTAAATCACTCTTTGGATTAGCGTTAATGTAATCAAATACTTTGTAAGTATTTTTATCCATTAGAGGTTCGCCGCCTGTCATTCTAAAGTGTTTTAAATCTTTATATAGATCAGGCCACCATTTCCAAAATGCTTCTACATATGGATTATATTGACTGTGGGGAATACAAGCACGGCTTCCTGTAAAGTGTTCAGGTGCATTATGTGGAGTTTTAGTGGGCCATGCTCCAAATTGTTTTGTTTCCTTTTCCCACGATGTGCTAAATTGAGGTGAGCAGTAACTACATTTTAAATTACAGTTATGGTTAAAGTTAACTTCAACATAACGTGGGTTTTTGTCTGCATCCCATGGCGTGTTAAGTATAGTTTCAAAGTCCATATGTGCCCATGGTTCACCACTTCTGTAGTGCCTGTCGCTCATATGTCCTGTATCTTCTATGTTCCAACAGTACTGACATTCTTTTGGACGTTCGCCTTTGATCATCAATTTACGCATTTCTTTTTTGTGTTGCGTGTTGTGTAGTGCAGATGGATTTACTTTAACTGCTTCTGCATCCATTTTATGGAGTGGAGGATGATAGCAACTATTATTATATCCTGTTGGCAAATGTAAACTAACTTGGTTCCATTTAGCAAGACAGAAGGATGGCGAAACAGAATCTAACTGCTCTTTAATATTTTCAGCACTTTTATAAAAGTCGGATTTAAATTTTCCGTCCTTTACTTCTACTTTGTCGCCCTTATTGTCTTTATAAAGTTCCATTACCAACCTTCAATTTGCCGTATTACATCTAACTCCTGGATCATAATGTCGTAGTTAGTGTGTGTGCTATAATGTGCTTTGAAAAACTTACTTGCTTCAGCATCCATTTCACATATAGGCAGGCCTAGTTTATTCTGTAGTATTTCGCCTAGTAACTTTGCTTCTTGTTCCGGATCCTTAGATGCGTATTCTGCGTTAAACATTTCTGTGAGATACTTAAAGTCTCTTACATTTACATAGTCCCAGTCTGTAAGCATAGTTAAAAATGTGCCTAAACGTGCTCCATATATTGCCCAAATGCCGTGTTCAATGTCGCGTCCAACAGTTTGCCAGATACATAGATTGTCGTAGTTACGTGCATGAATTGCTTTTTCAAATGTATCAAGATCAGGACGCTTGCCTTGGTCCAACACCATTTTAACACCTTCTCTGAACCCTGCGCGCCATGCGTGTAACTCTGATCCATTTGGATATGTTGTGCTATAACAGTTATGCATTGCCTTGTAGTTGTCATCAAAGCAAAATTCAACCAATGTTTCATCTCTGCCATCAGTGTTTTCATGTGACTTCATATTCATTACAAACTCAACTGGCCAACAACTTAAACCGCCATTGCCATACATTAATCCGTTTATAATATTTCGTCCTTTCCATCTAAAAACACAATCCTTTGTAGCGTCATCTATTGTAAGTTGCAAGTTAAAGAACTCCGGATCGGGCATGTTGTCTCCGTCGATTAAAACAAAACGTTCTGTGTCACTTGTCTTTGCCGCCGCTTTATGTGCCGCATCGGAGCCATAAACACCATCTACGTGTTTTGCCCACGGAACCATGTTAAGTATCTTAGCCCAAAACTCGTCCTTCTGTGGTTCGTCGTATGTTAGATATATGCAGTCTAAATCTGCTACATCAACTACTTCAGCCATTAAATGTTTCCTCAAATAACTTTGCTTCTGTTGGACGCCTAAATGTTACTCTAACTCCATCAGCGTAAACTTTATCGTCTACTTTAAACTCACCTTTACAGTTTGTTTGGCACCACTCTTTAACAGTCCTGTAAATTTTAACTGCTTCTTTAAATTCTTTATTTTTAATTACCTCTCCTTGCTGTACTTCCCAAGGATATTTTGCATGCTTTGTTACCATTATTGATTCCTATTTGTTTCTCTTATTGTACTTGATAATAACTTTCGTCTCTATTAAACTTTACCTGGTCTGGATCAATAACCTGTTTAATTAACCTATGATCCTTTTCTGTTACTAAAACTGGTTGACTATGATCTAACTCCGAAGCGTGTGTTACTTGTCTATACTTTGATGCTGAACTGCTATGTTTTTCTATCGGCTTTAACTTACCATCTTCAACGGCCCAATCTGTAATAAAGTTATCGTTTGGCCAGTTCCATGGAACTTTTATATAACTTAATCCTTCTCTTTCCTCTGTTGATGCTTCGTATATTTTACCCGTATCATCATAGTATAAACAATAGTCTGGCTTTTCTTTTTCACTATAGTCAAAGCCTTCTAACGCTTCTAAAAACTCACTAAGTCCTTTCATAGTACTCTATTGTTTTATCAGCCAAGTACTCCTTGCATTCAGCACCGTGTACTGGATATAGTTGCGGCTCAACACCAATAAGTAGTCCAACGCTGTCACTATAACTTATATTAACAACATCTTCTACCTTATGCTGTTCGGGCCACTGTAAAATGCTTGGCTTCAAATGTACAAACGTTGGATAGTCCAATACACTGTTAGTAGCAGTATACTCTTGCTCCTGCAATACTAACGCAATAGCTAACGCAACATCTGTTGTGGGTTTACTATCTCTACAGTTTTTTATATTCTCTGTAACAGTATTCCAGTTCTTATAAACCCATTTAAGTGTTTTAAACAGTTTTAAACTTTCTTCGCCGTAACGAAAATACATAAACCCACTATACGCATTAGGCAGTTCGTTCTCATCAAATACTTTTCTGTATTTGCGTGATGTAGCAATGCTTCCATCTAACTTGCGAACGTTTGTAGCAATAAGCACTTCTTGCTCACGCATAAACGTCCACCAGTGGTCAATGTTTCTTGTAAACACCAAGTCACAGTCTATCTTAACTGTTTCTTTAAATGGTGTTATTGCCCACGCTTTCCACTCGTTACCTAACTTCCAACTATCTTCTTTGCTTTCATCTCCCCACGGTATATCTACAACGTAATCAAACACTTTGTAGTGCTTGTCTTCTAAACACTCTTTAGTTGCTTCATCTACTGCTATAGCAAATTTGTTTATACCTTGCGTTGCCTTTAAACTTAATCCACACGCATAAGCAAGTTTTAAATAGTCTGTTGTCTCATTGTTTTGAACAAAAGTAAAATATCCTAGTTGTTCGTTGTGATCTTTAATTCGCTTCATTTGGTGTGTGGACTAAGGTAGGCTGTGTTGCATATCTTATAATACTATTGGCATGTTCGAGTATGCTATACTTGTTCATAATATGTAAATTAGCATTGCGTATCATCGATACTTCGTTGTCAAACTCATAAACTACCGTACCATCTTCTCTAACATCTGTTAAAGTATACTGAGAAGGTAAAGTAAGGAGAGAGTTGTCGAAGTAACCTTCTAAACTTAAAAGGTTATATGCAATACTTATGGCATAGTCGTTTCTGTATGGGCCTTTCTTGAAATTATATAGATTATAGTAATACATATAATTTTCTTTTACTGTACTCACTAAATCGAAAAATGTTTTAGCAGTTTCTCCTTTAGTAAAGTATAACACGGTCGCCCACAACATTGGTACGCTACTCCAATGCAATAACTTATCATCAATAAAACTATTCATACCTGTTATATCAAACACATTTTTATGGCATACTAATTCTTCTTGTGTTTCAAATATTCCTTGCAACGAATTGTTAAACATTAGATAGTCTACATCTAATAGTAAAGTTTTTTGGAATGGAGATAATTCGTATGCTAGTGGTCTAGTTTTATTGTGCCATGTAAGTTCTTCGACTCCTCCTCCGGGATTTCTAAATGTTCTTCTTCCGCTGTTTCCAGCGTCAATGTGTATTACGTGGTCAAAAGGTCCGTCGACAGGATTGTTAGTAACTAACGCTATTCCTGTTTCCGGTAAATGTTTGCGTACTAGTAAAGCACAAATAATGGCGAGATTTGTGTAACTTATTGATTCGTTATCATACGCAAATAATAATACGCCTTTATCATCGGGCATTAAACTTGATCTGGTTTTCTAATTTGTCGAATTTTGTTTAGTTCGGCATAGTATTCATTTGATACTTCATAATACCTTTGCCATAATTTTTGTGTAAAGTCTACTGGGTCCTCAATTATAATTGGATTTTCAAATTGATCTAATACAACAGTTGGATTTGATTCTAAGTCATTTTTTTCGGCAATTTGTTGCCTTAAAGACATTAGTTCGCAAAAACTAATTAATTCATAAGATACTTTAAATAAACCGCCGTTGTATGGGAGGGAAAGTAAACCTAGGGTGGTCTCACGCTTTGTTGCGTGAGCCACCTTTTGGTTAAACTTTTTCTTTACAATTTCTTTTGCACTCATATACTCATTATATAACAAATGCTTCAAATTGTCAATATTAATTAATTAATTAAGATTGTGTAAAGCTTGTACTACTATATGTTGGTGCGCCTGTCCAGGCTGCATTATTCAACGCTGTAGTGTTTGGTGTTCTGTGTGTAATAGTGTTTGTTACGGTACCATCAACACTGTCATCAAAGTTATCAGCGGCCGCATCAGCCCATGTAATGGTGAATGTTAATACACTACCACTGTCGCCGTTTACGCCCTGAGCACCGTTTGATTTTGCTTGTACAGCAATATAGTTTGATGTATAAGGACTGTCACCTTCATATTGTCTAAATACCAACTGATTAGAGGTTGACATGTCATGATAACCAATTGTTGTTGCTTCTGTATCTGCTGTACCAGAACCGCCAGACTTAGTTGTTCCTTGTGCGGCAAAAATAATTGTGCCACATGCGGTTGCTAAATTTGACCACTCAGTGTTCTTTGTATGTGATGTTCCACCTGTTCTACTAAATGTGAACTGTGTGCTACCACCTGCATTAAAATAGTATCTTGCTTCGTCGCCACTTGCCCATGTAAGTGTAAATTCATGAACTGTACTTGTTGTCCAACTACCTGAACCACTTCCAGAACTGGATGTGTCTGTATAGTTAGGGGATGTAATGTTCAATCTGTTTGTGTCAATGGTGGTAATATTACCTGATAGAGCGGAGTATGCACTGATTGTATCACCTGCGCTGGGTGAGCTAATCGCTGTAATTGAACTACCTTGATGGGTTGCGGCTGAGGAAATTCTTGCTAACAATGTTGACCATTGGGTTGCTGTAACAGTTGATGAAGCGGAGGTAGAAGCAATTGTGTTTGATTGCCCGTATCCATGATCACCTGATCCAGTTCCCCAGATAGCGTTAACGCTAGTAGTAAAGTCATTATAGTGTGTAGCGAGAATTGTATCACCTGTTACGTATGCCATCTTTCTTTTATTCTCCTATAGGGTTTTACTGTTTCTCGAGATTTCGTTATTCAAATTTAAAGTATTTGTTAAAAATACTTTTAATAAAAGTAACAACAGTATTTATACTTTTTCTTAATTATACTACTCGTACAATACAAAGAACTAGTTTCTCGTTTTCATTTTCGTTACTTTCTAACGCCCTTCCAATACAATTAAAAGCAGTTATCTCACTGTCAGTTGCTTTTCTTGCTGTACCATTACCTGCTGATACTAATCTATCACCTTTTGTAACAGAACCAGTAACCTTAACCGGAACTCTACCAGCTAATGCTACTTGAATACCGTCTTGCTGTTCGCTGTTCATTAAGTATGCTGGGTATGAACTTACAACACCTAACACATCTTCTGATGCTCTTGTTTCACACATTGTAACTTCACGTTCTCCACCAATCTGTACTACAGTACCTGCATCATAGTCGTAGTCTGCTTCAAACTTTTCTGCTAAGTCAGCATATTGTGCTGAAGTTGCCAAACCTGTTAATGTGGCTACGTGCATGTTCGCATAACTATCAATTGTTACATTACCTGCTGTGCTACCTGTTTCTGTTGTGGTAACAGCTGCCCATTCATCAGCAGTCTCATCCCAAATCATACCAGTATTTGCGCTTGTTCCACGCTCAACGATAATACCTGCGTCATAAGAAGGTGTACCTGCAACATTTTTAGCAAGAACAATTAACGGATCTTCTACTAATAAATTAGTAGTGTCAATTGTTGATGTTGTGCCATTAACTGTTAAGTCACCTGCGATTGTAACAGCAGTGGTTGACCCATCAATTTCAATGGCGTTGGTAGGAACACCACCTACGTTAACGTTCATGTACATATTACCATTGCTAGTATTATTCTTAAACGTTACATCGTCACCTGACACTGATAATGTAATATCAGAGTCAACACCAATTACTACACCATTATCGTTTAAAACACTAATCGAACCTGATGTCGTTTCGTTCGTGTCAGATCGCATGTAATTGGCGGCCGCTACTCCTGCTAGTGAGTCTGAATCGGTTGCTGTTCCGTGCCATTTAGCATCTGTTACTGTAGTGCTAAGGTTATAACCAGGACTTACTGTAGCAAATCCGCTAATTGCTACGTTTGGTGTAAAGACACTGTCTTTAGATATAATAGCAACTCTCGTGTCTGCTACATACATTGAAATTACAGTGTGATTTGCCGCTAATGTATCTGTAATAGTTTCTACAAGTGGACCTGTTTTAACGCCGGCTGCGTATAAAGGACCAACAAGAATCCATGATGTGTTGTCCCAAGCAAATAATTGGTCATTTGTTGTATCAAACCATAACTCACCTTCTGAGGGACTTGAAGGAGCGGTTGCTTGTCTTGTCAAGCCGCCGGCGCCTTTCCAATTTGTTCCGGTATAAACTTTTAATGTACTCGTTCCTGTATCCCACCATAATTCACCAGCAATTGGTGAACTTGGTGCGGTTGTGTTCGCAAAGTTCTCTAGCAAGTATACAAAGTTTTCGTTTTGTATTTCACCGTAACCGGCATAGTTCTTACCAATGAGGGTAAGATCTGAAGTCGTGTCTAGAGTCGAATCTGCAACTGTTGTTAAGACCGACCCATCCGTTTTATTAACTGTATATGCCACTTTATTTCTCCATTTTATAATCGATTATGTTTGCCACGGCACTGCGCCGTTAAATGTTTGGCATTGCATATAATATGCTACTATTATTTATATTCTATTTATAGAAAGACTCAATAATAGACAAGAAAAGTGGCTTTTCCGGTGCTTTAAGTTGCGGAACTTAGGTTTGTAAGCGTTTGAATGCGTATTGTGTAGTCAATTTGAATCAAACGGTTTAATGACTTCTGCACAGGGTGGAAAACTACGTGTGTAAGTAAGTTACCCTCGCCTAACACACCTTCCCAACTCTTTAGGCCTAATTCGTCAAATACATACGTGCCGTCTAGTGAAGCAGAGTTATCAAATGCTTCTTGACCTGCTGGTTCACCGTAATCTAACAAGCACGTAACTAAAATATCGGAATAAACTGTGCCTGCAACGTGACTGACAGTCATTTTGTTTCGTGTTGGGTCTGGATTGGAACTACTAGTGTCGTCAACAACTTTATAATAAGTTTTATTGTATAAGTCTGCTGAACTGCCTGAATTATTTGCAGGTAGGTATGTAATGATACCAGTAGTAGATACTGAGGTACCACCGTTACCAAAATGCATTTCGTGAATAAACCCTGTTGTCTTATTAGCGACGCTCTGTGCTAGTGCTAAAGAAAAGTTTTCATAATGAATAGCGTTACGCTTATCTACAAAAACCTCTTCTGTTTCAGGATCAAAGATTTTAATGTGACCTTCAATGTTCACACTAGGAATTTCATTAGGTTGTTTTGTTTCCATATCTTGGTTTTCTTCACTTTCGTTGACTTGTTTATTTTCGTTTTCCATCTTGTATATTTATCCTATTAATATGCCTTTGGAGTAGTTAACGGTGCTTCCTTAAGGAATTTTGCCTGTACTGATGTTGCCATTCCCAATCCTTGGCCGTTTGTTGCTGTACTTGTTCCTTGGTCATACCATACATTAGTATGTGCTTCAGTCTTACCTGGAATCGCCTGTTGCTTACTTCCATCAACAACTTCAGTCTGTGCGCTATAAGTTGTTTGGACACCTGTACCCCAAGTTCCTCTACGAACTCGTTTTAATGTATTTCCGTCAATTTCCCAATATTCTATTCTCTCGCCTCCAATGAATATTACACCTGGAATACCATTGGTTGGATCAGGCGTTAATAACTTGGATGCATCAGTGACACTGATTGTTAAATCTGTGTATGCAAGGTCTGCAGATAATGTTGTTGTATTTGCTGTGGAAATTCTATAGTATGCAACTTGGTCAAACATATCTTTCCAAATTCTAAATCCAATACCTTGTCCTTGCTCAGCTTCGGCTCCGCGCATAGTAGTTACGGTTATTTTGTCTGATGCTAATATTGTTCCAGTTGTCGGCGTCATTACCAAATAACCATCACTAGTAATGTAGTAATCATGATTAGCAATTTGATATACGCCGTTCAACCATACCCAAGCATAGTTAGTGTTGTATTCTTCCATCATTACTCTAATATCATACACTGGGGTAGCGATAGAAACGCTAACATCGCCGGCATACGCAATAGTATCATATATGACTGAGTCAAACCTTTCAAGTCCTGTTGAGGTTGCAATTGATGATCCCTCAATAGTAACAGTTTTTCCTTGACTATACTTTTGATTAATATATGACTGTACAAAAACTGAATCACCAGTAGATGCATTAGCAGTTCTTGATAACCCTGTACCATCTTCTAAAATAATACTTCGATCATTCTCAATCCAGTACTGGCCATTTCTAACAGATATAGCGATCTCTAACCCGTCTGCGGGCGCCGTAACAAATGTTACTTCCGCTCTTGCTGGAGTTCCTGTAAACGTATAATCTGTTGTGAGTGTTTTTAACTCACCACCAACATGTACTTGCATGTCTGCATCAGTTGCTAATGCGTAGTCTACGGTTGGATTAGACGGACTTGCAAATACAGTTGTACTACCATCACCAGTGTAATATTCAGTGTCACCTGGTGCTAGTCTAGATTTGTTTAAGTATACAACTACTTTAGCATAATCCGGACCTTGCTCTATAAACTCTGCTGGATAAGTTAATGTATAGTCTGTAGGCCATGTTGTTAGTGTCGGAAGAGTAAATTCTTCTGAGTCAACTCTGATATAAGGTTGTGGAACACCAATTTTATCGTCATAAACTGATGCAGTTGCAGTCGCTTGCACACCACCTGCTCCTGGGGCGCCTATTGTAACTGTTGGCGCACTAGTATATCCTGTGCCTACATTTGTTATAATAAATCCTTCAACTTCTCCGTTGTCGTTAACTACTGCGGTTGCGGCGGCGTTTGAGCCTACACCACTAATAGTAACTGCTGGCGGATTGCTAGGATCATATTTAGATCCTGAATTTGTTACTTCTAGTCCAGACATGTTGAATGTATGTACTCTTACTCTAGAGTTAGCAATAGGCGCAACATCAAATGTAATTTTTGTTCTCTTATAATAACTAGTTGCTGTATAAGATTGATCGCCACCATTAACTGTGACATACAAACTTTGCGCGTATTGATATGGAACATTAACAATAAACTCAGTTGTTGACTCATCGCCAACAAAGTCTTGCTGGAATGAACTAAAGTTTTCGCCGCCAGTTTCAACTAAAACAATATGTACTAGTTGTCCAACCGCCGCAGGAGAATTTAAGTTAACTGTATTATTAGTAAAATCTAATGTATAATCAACTAAGCGAATTTTTAGTACGTTATCAACATATACTTCTGTGCTAAATGATGCAGTAGGTAATCCGCCTAAGTCACTGAAATCGTAAGCAGTGGTCGATCCGGTGCCATTGTACGTATATTTTCTAACTGTAACGCCCGAATCTCTAGGAGTAGGCATTTCATACACTTTCATATCCAGTGTATCAAACAATCTGCCTGGAATTTGCTCTTCAGGTGCATGTGATGTGTATGTTGTAACAAATCCATCGCCATCGACTACAACGTTAGCCGGATCAACACCGCCAGTACTACTAAAATCGCCACCGCTCATATCTGTGTCAACAGACGCGATAACTCTAATGCCTTCTTCTGTTACAGCAAAGTCATCAAAAGCATTTCTAGCATACGCGGCTCTGTCATATCCAGGCTCTAAACTAAACTCAGCACCGAGAACCTTGTTTGCTTTATACTCTAATCCTGACTCGGATATAACCGCTTCATAAGTTGGAATATCTACTTGCTCGTTTTTCCAGTTCTTATCACTGTTTGTTCCTGTTTGCCCACCTGCGTAATAAAGTGTTAAACGATCACTATTCTTTTTACTTGATAGTTCATGATCAGGCTCTAATCTATTATATGTAGCGTATGATATAGTTGCTGTTGCAGTTGCGTTTGAACCGCCACCCCCGCTAATAATAACAGTAGGCGCTGTTTGGTAACCTTTGCCTTGTTGAGTGACAGTAATTCCTGCTACCGCACCGCCTGAAATATTTGCTACTGCTTGTGCGCCAGTGCCACCAACACCTGTACTCACCGCTGTTGCCCTTGCTTCAGTTATTGGATTAGGATCAGTTGGACTATTTTTTATAAACTGTACAAATGGTGCTTTAGTATATCCACTGCCAGGCTCTGTTATTGTAACGCTGGTTATTGATCCATCAATGTCTAACACCAACGAAGCAGTTGCTTGCACTCCGTTTAACTCATCTGGTGCTGATATTACAACCAATGGTGCTACTGTATAACCGATTCCCTTTTCTGTTAATGTGATTTCTGTAACCGTTCCTGTTATTGTAACCGTTGGAACTGAAGTGTATCCTGTGCCGCCAGTATCTACAGCAATTGTCTTAACGTGCTGTGGACCATCGACTCTATCAAATTTAATTGTTTCTAAAATATCTCTTACTTTAAAGTTTTCTAAGTTAGCGTATACTACCGCGCCGCTACCTGCACCACCTTGTACTGTAACTTTAGGTGTGGTTACATAACCTGTCCCAGGATTTGTTACAGTAACTGATTCTACTTCATCTAAGCCAGGCGACTTCATTACAGGAACAGCAGTTGCGCCACTTCCGTCTCTATGTGTGCCATCTTCTAGTGCTGAGAATCTAAAGTATCCTCTGTTGGAGTTGCTTGAATCTGTTTGCGTAAAGGTATATGTTGAACCTCTATACAATATTAAATTAGGACGCTCTACACCGTCAATATAAAAATCTGGATTGCCTTCGCCATCAACTACTACAGTAACAGCAAATGTTTTTGTTTCTGGAGTGCTTAATGCCGGCCGGACTCTCACCTTCCAACCCATATCTTTAATATCACTACTGTAATACCATAATGTATCTGGGCTATGGACTGGAATAGTTAAAACTGCTTGCGCGCCACCTTCTCCTGGTTTTACTAGGCTAGTATATGAATATCCAAGTTCCCATTGAGCACCACTTTCAATAATAATTACCGGAGGAACTGTGGTTGTTTCTTTACCATCATATTTGGTTGTATCATATGCTGATTCTGCGTACTCCGCAAGATCAGTTGTGCCGTATCCACTACCGCCATTAACAACAGTCATAGATTCAACATGCTTAGTGTAATGATTGGACCAATTGACCCATGGTCCAGTTTGCATTCTTTCGTCGTCGTCTGCCTCGTATACGTTTGGTGAACGGAATATTTCTTGTGTTGCGTCCCAGTAACCTGGTAGATCAAAGTCTGTAACCGCAGTCAATGCTACATCAAGATATGGATATCTATATACATACTCTCTTAAATTTGTTCTATACGGTTTTGCTTCTTTAATATAATTTTCTATACTATCTTGTACGTCATAACTGTAGTTTGTAATTTCAGTAAGTTCTCTTACTGTTTGTATTACTTTTACAAAACTGGTTTTAAATGCCCAGTCAATTTGTAGGTTTTGATCGTGCAACGCAAAACGAACTAACTCAAACCAAACTTTATTAAAGTGCTCTTCTAATTCATCAATAAACAAATCGCTTTGTAACGCATTAACAATATACCTCAGTTCTTGTAAAGGTTCTGTTAATGTGTATAGTTCTGTTTTTAATTTAACAGTTGCGTTTTCCTCGCCTATTAAAGTATATGAATCAGAGCCTTTTACATATAGTTCCCATCTAGATTGGCCATTATTAATTACTTTTACCACATCACCTGTAGCAGTGGTAATTTTTTCTAAATTGTTTCTTAAAGGAACAATTTGGTCAATAACTGTGTTGCTACTATAGTTAGTAGCATACCAGTCTATATAATCCCAATATTTGGTTGTGTCATATTTTTGTTTTTTATTAAAAATCCACAATACATCTGACGTTGACCATGAATACGATGTCCAATAATTTCCTCTTGTTTCATCTTTCTTAACTATCACGGTATAACCTTCTGAAATTGTATTAGTGTTTATATACGTTAATTCTGCATATGTTTCTACAATTTCATTGTACCCAATTGATGGAATTGGGTCTGCGGTGCTAAGAGTAGTTAGATCAAAGTCTATTGCCATTTTATTAGTTGCAAATACTGTATTACAGTAATTAACTAAAATTTTAATAGCGCCTGCTTTGTCAACAAACATTGTTTGTCTTGGATAATTTAATATTCCGTAACGTTGTCCAATACGCACTGTTGGGTCAGGTACACTTTTTTCTGTAATATCTAAACCAACTAAACTATCTGATAGTTTAGTTACCAAGTAACTATTTGGTTTAGACAATTTATTATCTCTTTGCATTAACTGCCATTCAGTGTGTAAAGGAATATTATTTTTCTTTGTGTCATAATTAACGCTGAGTACAATATTCTTGTTAACTAGGTTTTTATTTAAATTATAACCAACAATTGCGTTTTGAGCAACTACACCTATATAAGCAAGTCCGTTACCTTCCGGATCTTTTAACATGTTAGCAACTGTATTGGCTGGAAGTTTTCTTGTTGCGGCTGGTATAAAACTTTGCAACTCTAATTCTCTTCCACGTGATGTAAATCTAATTTGTCCTGTCGCGTCTAAATATGCTCTAGATTTTTGTGGAATTGATGTTTTATTTTTAACCCAGTAATAATATACTGATTCAAGTAAGCCTGTTGCGTCGTCTTTTCTAACGTATTCAACATAAGCACTATCACTTGCAAACTTAGGAGTTCCGTCTCCGTCAAATACAGTATAACTTGAAGGCAAGGTATCACTTTCTATCCACTCATATACATTAATTTGTGTGCCTGGGAATAGTTTACCCCATGATTTTTTTCTATACTCCAAATCACCTTGCTCATAATCAACATATTTTGTATTTGTTAAATCCCACCACAACGTTCCAACTTCGTTAGGTCCCCAATGGTTATCTGAGTCTGTGGTCACTGTAGTATCTGTGGCCACATTATAAACTGCTGGATCATAGAATGTTTTGAAACTTATTTCTTGGTTTACAACGCCAGGTATCTTTCCTTTTACTGGATCCAAGTAGTCAACATAGTTTATAAACTTATTAGTTTTCTGATTGTATGTGAATACTTGATTAATTGTGTCAATGTCAACTCTGGAATTTTGTTGTCGCTTAACATTCCAGGAGCCTTTGTTATTTGTGTCAATTGCTTCCAATACTGAACCTGTATTAGGTGTATACTTATTAAACTTAATAGTATACGCAAGCGGTGGATTATCAAATGTAACTGTGCTATTAGGTGATGCATTGTCGCTTGTAAAGCCAGATAATATCTTTTTATCATTAATAGTAACTTCAATATTATCAGTACTATATTGACCTGTTAGAGCATATGTAGTTGTGACGCCATCTCCGATAGTTGTTTCTGTTTCGAAGTAATCATCTCCTGGGGCGCCAACGAACGCGGTGTTATTTGTTAATGTAATGCCTGTGCCGTATTTGTCATATTGTCTGCGTTCTCTCCAATCTAAACGTTGAATTAAACTGTTTGTCATATCGCTATTGATATCGTATATTAACGCAGACCCTGACTCCAACTGAATATCACTAATTGCAGTATTAGATTGATCAAATGTCGTTAACCCTTCATCTATGTTTAAGTCAACAATTGAGTTTCCTGCCGGGCTACTAATTAACAATTTAGAAGCGTCTTCGTTAAACTTTATTCTTTCACCATAATAAGCGTTTTGTAAACCATCTGGGTGTACTAACGATGCTTTAAATTCATACAATGTAATACCAATTGCCGTAAACACGGCCGCGCCGTTTGTGTCACCTACTGTAATACTAAGTTTATTATTTGTTGTGGTGCTAGTGCTAGTAATTTTTAATTTATTATCCGAAGTGCTTTCTGCGGTGATAAATGTAATACTTGCGTCATTAATATCTTGCACAATATCAGTCAATGCTGTACCTGTAAATGTAACTTGTGTACCGTTAATAACAATTTGATCACCAATGCCAACAGTTGGATTAGCAACCGTTCCTGTCATTGTACCAGTTACTTTCATATTATTAATAAAGTAGTCTACTTCACCTGTATTATACGCTAAGGCAGCAGTTGCTCCTATGTAGGCGTAATCTGCACCTGTAGCACCAACTGCAACAATGTGACCACTGTCGCCTGATTCTACTTGCTTACCAAAAAATTCCAACTCGCTTGTTATGTTACTAGAAAGTTCTTGAACTTCGCTATACGTTTCGTTTGGTGACTTAGCATAAACTTTAGTGCTTCCTACTTGCAATTTTCCGCCGGCTGCTTTGTCTGGCTGGCCGACAAATGCAAAATCTCCATTATCGTTTATAGCAACACTTCTACCAAAGTCTGTTGCTGATGCTCCTGTTAGGGTTTGAACCCAATAAAAATAATTTCCAGTACGCATCTCGACATTGTTCGAACCTAATGGCGGGAAGGTAACAAATGTAATTGTTCCTGCTCCTAATGTATAATCTAATCCTTCAATTTTAATTTGTCCATCAACATACACTGTAACTTCTCTATTGTCACTGTATGATATTGTTGTCGCAAACGTTGAAGTTGCGCCTGTTCCGTTAAAGAACTCACTATTCGTTGTCGTAACACTATTTGTTAGTCCATAAATGTGTGCCTTTAACTCTCCTGGCTCGCCAATAATCATATAGTTTCCGTTGTTACTAAGAGCAACATCATAACCAAAATATCCATTTACTGCCGGCGCTGGTGATCGAAGTATATCAAATGCTTCGTATGTTTTATCATCTTTTTGTTTTAAAACAATAACATAGCCTTCGTTACTATTACTTCCTGGTGCTGTTGTTACAACGTAATCATGTTCTTTAGTATTATCAAAGCGCCATCCAAGAAGTCCGCTGTTGCGAAGTTGACTGCCGTCAATTATATTACTGTCGAAAGCAAAGTCTGCTGGCACTAAGGCAACCGTCTGTGTATTACTACCTCCTGGATCTTTAGGAACAGTATCTGCTTCTAATACAGGATATTCCTTCATTGTTGGTCCTACCACGTAAGGATAAACTACAGAACCATCTACCTTAATTGTTAAAAAGTATGCGTATGTGCCGTCTGGATAATCAGGAGTTACACAATAACGTCCATTGTGTTTGTCCAACGTTCCTGATCCATCTGAATAATAATAATCTTGTATAAAGGATCCTTTAGGATATTGGGTATAATTATATTCTCTATCAGCAAGAGGAGCGTCATGTATCAAGTATGATGAAGTCATTCTCACTGGAGTTGTAGCAGAGTTGGTCGGAGTTTGATATCCGAAAGGTCCATAAATTGGATAACCGTCATAAGCATAACCAATTATTTTAGAGTGTCCATCTGAGTGTCTCCAATGATCGCCACTGTAATTAGTATCATTATAATAACTATTTTCTACGTAGACGCTGTCATTCCATTGGCTTAAAAACTTACCACTATAATAATTATAATGATCGTCATCCAACGGTTGTCCATCACCGCTATCAAGTCCTAATTTGCTTCTGTTTACTACAGCGTTCCATTGCCAATTTAAAGGTGCTTTTCCGTTGGCACTACCAGAGTCGTTAGTTAAGTCTCCTTCAACTATAGGACTTTTAATAGTAACACCAGTTGCTGTAATACCAATATTGTCGCTACCAATTTCTCTCGGAGTAGTAGTTGTAGTATTTGTTCCAACGCGAATGTTTATAGTGTGTTCAAAAACTTTGGGTGTAACTCTATTAGAGTTACTATCATTTGGAAATGTACCAAATTTTGATGGTTGTGGTAACCCGTCAGTATTGACCGTTAACAAGTATCCGGAGTCGGTTAAGTAACCTGATGTCAGTGAACCATCGCCACTTACAAAAATACTATTAACATCAAATACTGTTTTAATGTCTCTGGTCCATTGTTCAATATTACCTGCAGAGGAACCATCGTATACTGAACCTACTAATAATGTGGAAGTGTCTTTGTTAGTGGAAACTGCCTGCCCAAATCCAGTATTAGTTGCTTTACTGTTAGGATATATTTGCTCTCTTAGCGTATAAGGATTCTTTTTCTCTAATACTGCCCATTTTCCTGTATCAGCGTAGTCGTCAACCCATGCTAAATCACCGTCTTGCCAACCGTACCTAGGTTCATCTGCTCCGTATAAACTGTCTGAACTATCGTATCGAGCATTGGATAACGTTAACACCTCACCGCGTGTTGTGGTAGGTGCTTGTGAATCACCCAAACTTGCGTATGGTTCCAGTGACGTTGTTGCGTGTAATTTCAGTACATAAAGTCCGTTGGAGGATAAGTTTTCTTTTACTTTGTAAATTCCACTAAAATCTACTCCACTGTTTGATGTGCTGGTCCAGCGTCTTAAAATAATATATTCGCCCACTAGTATGGTACCAATGGGATACAAAAACGCAACAGTTAATTCATTGTCGTTATCTTTAGATACACTTATAGGTGAATTCCCTGCGTTAGTAATTCTATATACTGCCCAATCTTTTGAATCCTCTTTAAACTGAGGTGGGAAAATGTCAGCACTAGCGGCCCAAACTTTATCACCAATTGCTAACGAATTAAGATACACGCTTTTCTCAGTTAGTGCTATAGATTCACCTACTCCAGTTACTACGAAGTTTTTACCTCTATAACTGGATGGTATAATTTGTGTACTATCAAAACTTACTACGGCACCATTATATAATGTAACGGAGCCACTAGTAGTATAACTTGTTCTTCCAATTAACTGCGTTTCGATATTAATTGTTTCTTCTATTAGAATAGTGTTAGAAGAAACCCACTCTGATAGGCTAACAACTGAATGCTTCGCATCGTCAGTTCTTACATACCCTGCTGTTGGAAGGGTTAATCTATCATCTATTGTGTCTGATTCTATAGAGAATATATTTTTATTAAAGTGTAATGGTTCTAATGGCTTTTGGTAGAGATCGCTTGGACGAACTGTAATATTTTCATTCTTATATTGCTCGTCAGCATTAATAATTTCTATTAAGTCAGGACTTTCTTTAAATTTATTTTCTTCTAAGTAAAAATCAATACTTTGTGTGCTGTCTACAGAACCATATTCGCCAATTCTAAATGCCCATTCCTCGTATAAGTTAATTGAGGTATCTAAGGCGGGAACTTTTGCTCTTAGCAATTTATCAACAACAGATGTTGTTCCTTTTTCTTTAATAAATCCTTGGTAAAATTTCTTTTGAGCAGTTTCGTCAATCTGAAGGTTCTCTAAATATTTTCTACTTTGGTAACCTATCAGGTTAGAAGAAAGTTTTTCAGTGCTAAACTTCCGCACATCTTCTTCAATCTCGTAGAACGCTCTAAACTGATCTGCCTTTGTATCCAAGTTAGGAAGCAAACCAGTGTTAACTTTATCTAATAGTTTCCACTTACTAAAATCAAACTTTCCTTGTTCTGTTAAATCTGACGGAGCATGTTTTATGTTGGCGACATAAAATTTACTTTTAAATCTTACAATCTCGCCCAGTTCATAATTACTGTTAACATCCCAGTCAGCAACGCTATCATCTAACAAGACATAGCCTGGCAATTGTTGTGTTCCGTCCCACAATCTTGTCTTATAACCTACTAACTTAATTCTGTTTTGTCTGCTTCCAGTGGTCAAGTTCCAAATAACATCATTAAATACAGTTTCATTTTCTACAATTAACAAATGTTCTGTTTGTATTGGATTTAAGACACACGCATATATACCATCTACTTCGTCACTGGTGCTTAATTCAAATGTGTTATCTTCTCTCTTATAAAATAGATCTTGAACTAAAATCTTTTGCTTGTTTTGGTTAATAACTGATGACGGAATAATTTCGCTAGTTAAACTTCCAACTTGTGCATTACTTAAATTAAACCTTAAAACTGAACTGCCAGCACTCATTGTAAGCATTGATCCAGGTCCAAAGTTTGTTTGTGTCCAGTATAAAAATTCAACTCCTGACTGATCCCAATCTTCAACTAGTCCAAAATCATCGCTAATATTATCAAATTGTAAACCAGTAGACTCTAAATATCTACCATAACCAATAATAAAATCATAAACATCTTGTATAGTTTTATATTCCGTTCTATAAGGGACCTTAGTTGGAGTATTTTTAAAATCTCCATAGCGTATTACAGTAACTCCGCCTTGCGTTGGAATTTGTTGAGTTCTTGTTAGATATTGCCTATCATTTTCAAAGTCATCTGTTGATGAAAAAGGAATATTAACAATGTAATATGACCCAGAGGTTGTTTCTAATATTTGTCCAGCTGCGTAATCATTATTAGGCACGTAAGGAACAGTATCAAGTTGTACACCACCAACTGAAACTTGTCTTTTATTTCCTGAGGTGGTAATACTTTCTAGAATATTAAAGTGAGGAGTATTGACGGAATAACCATCAATAATGTAGCCAGACTCAGTTCTTTCAACTATCACACCTGAGTAATTAATTCTTTCTAATGGCTTTCCTTCTAATAGATAGAAGGAATAATCTTCTTGTGGTATAAACACATCATTAGAAGAGCGTGTTGGTGAAATTTGCTCAAGTATAATCTTTAACTTTTCTTTATCTGTAAACCCTGCCATTTTATAAGCAAGATTAAGACCTAAACTATTAAGATTCTCATTAAACTTTTTTGTGCTACCGCCTAAGTAAACTGTATAATCAATTATCCAGTTACCATAACCAGCAGTGTATTCAACAGTACTGTCTGTATTAACAAACCCATGTGTGCTTACTGCGTTAGGTACAATTGGTAATCCAGTGTCTTTGTGTACGTAATGTCCTACCAGGTTTGTAGTTATTTTGGACACATCGTACATTAGTTCAAAATATTTTGCTGGCTTTGTTAACGCCATTAACTTCTGTAACGCGAACGGATAACTGCTAGATCTTTTCCATGCTGTTTCAGCAGGGCCGTCGTCACCTATTGCCCAATCTGCGCTTGTACTCGAATCAATTCTATCAATTAATCCGACATCTACAGGATGCATTAAGTTACCAGCACTATCTGTAGGAATATAGTTAGCAACTAAACCTGTGCGTTTGTATTTGTCATATGTGCCTGCTTTAGGCCCAGCCGCAATCACACCATCCTCTAAGTCTTGCCACAATATTAAGTTGTCTCTTGTGTAAGGTGCTGGGCCATAAGTAAGTTCCCACCACGATGGCTTATCTGTAAATCCAAGCATTTCCCACGGGCGTGTATGTGGTCTGTCTGTATCATAAAAATACTTGTAAATGCCTCTCCAGTGGCCTGGCAATAATTGTGTCGAATCAAGTTTATTCTTTATTAAACTATAGTTCCAAGTAAACGGATCGCTTACATCATAAGTTGAGTTTGTGACGTAATTTATTCCGTTTTGGTTAGCCCATTTGGATATGTACGCGCCTAATATATTATTAATCTCTTGAGTGGTGTATACTACTTTTCTAGTGTGTCCATTCATCAACTCACAGACATCGAGTAAATTATTATTATACTCAACTTTAAGATTGTTGTAAATTCTTTTTTCCAACTCTAGTAAAATATCATCTTTATAATCACCGTATGCTGGCGTGATGGAACCATCGTGTCCTTGAATAACGTCAATTGGTGTTTTGTAAGTGTCATCTGTAAACTTACTTGGAATATACTTTGGATGCAAGCCCAACTTGGTTGGTGTGGGCGGCACAAAGTTGCCGCTTGTAGTAACATACTCGACTATCTCAAGTTTTTCGTTTGAAACCAATGTTACACTGTCTGACAATGTGACAAATGGAGTTGTTGTGGAAAAAGTATAATCTCTATCTTTTACCAGCATAACACCATTGTTGTATATTAATACACCAGTTTCACTTGGAACTGTGTCGTTGTAAGTTTTATTAAGTTCAAACTTCTTATTATCAATATCAAAAATTGTATATGTTAAAGTTGTTGTATCTGTTGAGAACGGAACCATATCACTATTGTGATATGCCATTGTATTATTTTTACCAGCGAACATTGTCTGTAAAATAGAATCAACAAACCTAGATGTATTTGAATCATACTCGAGGTTGTCAGCAGTAGTTAAAAATAAGTTCTTAAATCTATTGTATTGTACTTCTGCGTGGTCAATTGAAGTGAAAAAGTCATATTCGTTGTTTGTTAGTATGTACCCTGCTTTTGCTAAACTAGCAGAGTTTTGAACAATGTTTGTTCCTAACAGACTGATGTCGCCAATGTCTCTAGTATTATTATATCCAAAGTATGTACCCTCAAACTCTAAACTATTATCAACACAAGTTCCAATATGGTCTCTAATTTGTCCAAGGGTGTATGTTGTTGTTACGTCTAAATTGTTAAGCGGGTTATTATTCAAGTTAACTGGAATAGTATACACTTCTCCGTCTACTAAGTTTTCAGTAGTATCGTCAGTATAGGATTTTATAACAAGTACGTCACCAGTGTTAAGGGCTGTTGTGAAATTGACATACTGTACATTATCAGTTGTTAAAATATAAAAATCTTTTGTGGTGGAGGAGTTTTCTCCTTTCTCCATTAACTTTCCGTTAACTTTTACAATTAAATTCTTTGCGTTAGTTTCTTCTTTTGGAGTTGTTGTAATTTTAAACTGTTGAAATTCAGATCCTACGGAAATTGTTTGTTGTACAAACTGTCTACTCTCAAATGGTGCTTTTGTCCAGTTATTTTCTACTGTATAATCAGAAATACTAGTATAGTTGTGTAAAAAGCCTTTTGCGTTTCTTACACTACTAGTGACATTGTTTAAAACATCAGTAGTATATGTAAAACTATCTCTAATAATATTGTCGTGGAAAACAATGTCGCCAATGTTATTAAAGTTTCTATAGGTTAAACCAAAGCCTAGTTCTGTGTCGGTGACGCCTGCAGAATTAACTGCATAACTGAACACTGGCGAACCAGTGAACGTGCTGTCAGTGTATGTCGAGAAACTAGTACCAGTCTCATCAAACATATCAAACAATGGCGCTTGGTTTACTCCTGCTTTAAATTGTCCTTTATTCCATTTTCCATTTTTATAATACCACTGTGTTCCTGCATTATTGCCGTATTTGACAATAAGTGTATTATTCTCAGCAGGAGCTGCAATTGTAGTTGATTTTTCCAAATGTACTGTGTCTACGCCAGCAATTCTTAGAATTTGTATTTCGTATATAAAACCATTAACAAAAGGATCTGCATCGTTTGTAAATACTATTAACTGTCCTTCTTCAACCAACTTTCCGTCTATGTAAGTACCTGCACTTGGCCGTCCTTCTAAATCAGAAAACGCATCTGTAAATAAAGTATCAACTAAGTCAACATCTGTTAACTTAACCGTACCAAAATCATAAAGTTTTAAGTTTTTATCAAACTCAAGAATAGGACGTTTTGCTCTAACTGCTGAATCAAATACAGGAACTGTGTTTTTATATTCTGCTGTTTTAGTAATAATATCTTCATGGAACCAACGATTATTGTTACTCCATTGGTTGCCATCAAGTGCGCCAGGCTTAATAGTTATGTAATCCTTAGTTAGAGAATAAACTGATGACTCAGGCGTGATCAAAGTGCTCCACTCAATTAATTCAATACTCTTTCCGACATTTGCAACAATGTATTCTTTGTTTTGGTATGAGGATGGATATGTGGATGCATTAGTAAATTTAACTTTTAGTCCAGAGGAAAACACTACTGATTGTGTGCCACTAGTAGCAGTAAAAGTTGTTTTGCCTAGTAAATCTGATTCTATATTAATTTCTTGATCAATCTCAATAGTATCTGGACCGTCCTGTAACCAAAAGTATTTTGTATAACTGGAAATTTTGTCTTGGTCAATAGGGGGTGTCCACACATAGTATTCACTAGAAAACAATCTGTCATGATTATAACTACTGCCTCCTTTTACTTTAACTGAATTAATTGTGTCAATGTACGTGGCGGCAAAGGCATAAGCAGATTGATCTAAGTTTGCCGTTGCTGAGTCTTTTTTAATTGTTATAGCAGGTTCTAACTGATAGTTTCTTCTATCAGATGTTGTTTCAACTACATAACTATCGGTTGTGTTAAAGTTGTTAACATCTCGTCTTCCAACGAAACCATTAACAACATCCAAAGTCCCTGGAGACATTAACTGATCTAATGTTGCGTTTAAAAACTTTTTATTAACATCAGTTTGAAACTGTCCAGGTAATAGGTTAACAGTCTTTCTTATTGCCATATTATTTCCTATGCACTTGTTGTAATTGTGCCGCTTGCTCTAATCTTAGACGCAGTTACTGCATCAATAATCTCAACGTTCTCTACTTTAGCATCACTTATAAAAATCTCATCACTACTACACTCGATTTCAAACAAACTACCAAAAGTTTGTTCAGCACCCTTTGGAACAATTAATACTGTTGCAACGTGTGGTGATAATTCAGTGTGGATGTATGCTGATAATTCTGTAAAGTAAAATGTATCTCCAAAGTCCCAATTCACGCTATCAAAATATTCATTAATAGCACTCACTGACCTTGTTTTAATTTCAGTGTCAGTGATAGAAGATTGTGGATTTTTTACAATTTTAAACTCTGCTTGCAGATTACTATCTGCTTTACTTCCAAACAATACCTTATACTTCACTGGATGGAAAATAATTTCATCACTCAGCATTTTATAATCTAATAAATTACTAAACTGTGAAGACAATTCTGTTGTAGTACTTTCTTCTGGTTTAATAACAACACCAGTATTATCTTTTATGTAACGAATAAATTGGTTACTATATGATTGGGTTAATATATACAAATCAATAATATTACTTAGCCCAGGATTAATTCTTCTGTCGCTTGGTGAGTTATGCTTATAGTTGAAGTATAAGTCTTTTCTACCAATATATGCCAAATAATCTGTGCTATCCAACAATGTACTATCTGCGGAATTGTTTACTTTAAACGTCTTGTCTCGAGTTAAGTATATAACTTCTCCATCACTAAAAATTGATAAGTCTGTTGGCAAGTTTGTTTCTAAATCGTAGTCTACATTAACTTCTTTTGTAGTTAGTCTATATTGTTCTCCACCGTCTGCCTCAGTTAACTTTTCAAAAAATACTAATTTATTGTTTGGATTAACTGATGGATCAACTACTGTAGTAAACTGATCTGGATTATCTGGAATGCCGTCGTCATCGCTGTCTAAAAATGTAACTAACACTCTACGTGTATTTGTGCTTCCTGAAAACTCTGTGTCTAAGCCGTAAATTTGCCAAATATAATCTTGATCCAATGCGTCATTAGAATCAGGCTTGCTATTCATTTTAAATACATTAACATGGTCTGCTAGTGTTTGTCCAGTTCGTGAGTCATAAATTTTAACTGAATCGTCAAAGTAAAATCTTGTTTCCAAATCACTTTCAAAACTGTATTTTAAACCTCTATATGTTGATGTATAAATTACGCCAGTACTACTAAAACGTATCATCCAACTTGAGTCTTTACGTAGTCCGGAAGTGTCGCCTGCAAAGCTAAAACTAAATGCATCTGTCGTATTTAAATTTTCTGCTAATACAATATACCATTCTCTAGTTGTTGAATCAAAGCGTAAGCCAAACTCTTCGTGATTAAAGATTTTGTTTAGCATTGTTGTTTCAATTGATGAAGTCAAGTCCGTATCAAACTGAGGAATAATTTCCACTACTTCTGCACCATCACCAATCTTCTCTGTTAGTGTTACTGGCCCAGAGCCGTCGGATAAATTTCCGGTGCCACTATTCATACCATCGCCTACTACGTTTTTAACCATTGCCCATATAGAACTAAATGTTCCTGGTGCACCAACTGCGCCAGTATGTAAACTACCGTCTGACTTAAAGTATTTTCCAGCCGGTGCATTAAACTTAACAAGTGAATTTGTTGTTAACCACACTCTGTTGTCTGGTGCTCCTGATCCAATTGGAACCGGAGAGCCAATATTGTTTTTAAAATAACCAGTGCTGATATTAGTGCTTGTAGTTGACTGTTCCCAAGTTGTGGTAGCTACTGCTATTCTTGGATAGTTTTTATAGTAGTATTGTTTACTACTAACGTTACGTAGAATAGGTTCAATAGTATCGCGAATAACTCGCAATATATCCATTTCATTAGAAAACTCAAAATCAAAATTGTTAGTGAATAATTCTTGGAATAATATTCCATCCTCACAAAATACATTCGTGGATGAATACTTTGCTGAAGGATCAATGACATCCAAATACCTAGATATGCCACTTGATGATCTATTAACTGCCTTCGCTTTAATAATTTCGTTTGTTGCTGTTACCGGAAAAATATTATAATCTTCGCCGTTAACCATTCTGTTTTGTGTATAATAACTCTGAGGTGCTTTTGTTCTAATATCTTCAATAGTTTCTCTTTCGGCTGCATTATAAACTTGCTGTTGTAGATCAAGCACCATTGTTAATGTATGTTGAACATTATATTTGCTTAGGTAACTAATGTTTAACGTTACACCTTGCATATCGTCTGAGTTAATGTCGTATGACAATCCGTTACCTTGTCTAAAGTATGATCTAAAACTACCGCGTGGCATATCAGAAAATATACCGTCGCCAAACACATATGAAATTTGATCTGCTTCACGTGATTGAACACTGTATAATGATCTTATATCTTTTGATAAACTATTGTAAATTACATTATTCCCTGTTACCGCTGGCACTTGCGTCCATAGTCTATATAAGTCATTGTTAGAATCTAACTCGTATAACCAAACATCATTTTGACTAACGTTACTAGTATTAATTAATACTTGTCTATTAGGAATTGCTTGGTCAATAGTAAAATCAGATGCTCTTAAAGTACCTTGTTTAAAGTAAGCAAAGAAGCCAGTATTAACACTGCCGTTACCTTTGCCGTCACTTCTATATAAAAAACTAAATGGCGATATAGTGCTAGGTGCTTTTTCATAAACATAATCATAACCTTCAAAAGTAGCACTAACAATTTCAAAATCAATATTGACGCCATCAATTGATGCTTGGAATGGAAACACTGGAAGTGTTCCAGTTGCTATGTTAATTTGGTATTCCTGAGTCTCAATACCATTTAACGTTTTAGAACTATTAGGGTTACCAACCTTTTGTGTGTTCACCATTGCCGCATTTAATACTAAATTAATTTGTTCTGCGTAATCATTGTTGTTAATGTCATTCCAATCAATTCTAGTGTTTGCTAAATTTTCTCCATTGGAATCATAAACATCTTCTGTAGTAGAGATGCTTGATAACTTTAACATTCCGCTTGCGTTTACACTACGCTTTGCGTTATAACTTACGAGTCTCGCAAGTCTTAAAATACTTTCTCTGCGTTCAGCAGTTGCTAGGAAGTTTTCTCTAGCGTTTAAATCTACTCTGTAACTAATGTTTTGTGTTACATAAGAAATAAGGTCAATTAACGCAATAAATTCTGAACTTTCAATATAGTCATTGAAATCTTCAGGATAGTATGCTTTGATGTAATCAATCATTGACTTACGCAATGTTTGGAAATCATAACTCTCAAAGTCTGCGTTAATAAAGGATTGGTATAATACTTTCCAATCCTCTGCGTTGTATATGTTATTTTGTCGTGTTGTTAATGCCATTATGCTGTACTCAGTGTAGCGGTAGTTGTTTGTGTGTTAAAATCAATTAGCAAATTTTCTATTATTTGGTCTGGAATAAACTTTAGGTTTAATTCTATCAATAGCCCATGCTCATATTGTTTAACCACTATATTTTCTGCTTCTATTCTCGGATCATAAGCAATAACATCCTGTATGTCTTGTCTTATTGTTTCTATTGTGGTTTCATTCAAGGGCTCGTAAACCATATCCCATACCACAGATCCAAAATCAGGTAGTTGTAACTTTTCACCTTTTCTTATATTAAAATGGTTTATAAGATCTTGTTTTGCGATATCAAAACCAGTTAATGTGTAAGAATTAGAGAAGTTTTTGCCCAGAGTATTGAAGCCTTTATATGTAATCGCCATACTAATATTTAGTTATTTTAATTATATACTACTATTAACTTACGTAGATTAATTACTACTATCAGCAATATGTGAGGTGGTTCCTGCTTTAGGTTCCTTTTTCTTTGATTGGTTAATTCTTGGATCTGGTTCGTGCATTGGAACTCGTTGCATTGCGGTATAATAAGAGTAACTACCATCAACAGCATAGCGTTTACCACCGTGCGTGTTGGATGCTCCTTTGTTTACCCAGTTATTTTCATATATAGCAACTCTACCTGCTTCTTCAGCAACATTTCCGGCTTCAGTGTTGAGTTTAATAGGATACTTTGTTCCGCCGCCGCTTTTAAGGAAAATACATGCTGTACTTGTAACGCTAATTGCTTCCTTACAAGTGATATTAAACCAGTCAGTGGACTTAAAATTCATAGTGCCTACTGATGTTGCTTTTAGATTACCATTTATATAGAAGTGGGCATGTCCTTTACCTTGGGCATTTGTTGGGTTTGTTTCTATTTTAAAGTTATGTCCTGCTAGTAAATTAATATCCTCGCCTGCTTGTATATTAACATCAACATCTGCTAACATATTAACATTACCCTCGGCATGAACGCTAACGTCTTTAGCACTAAACACATCTACTGACCCATCATTTCTCAACTCAGCCCAAGCACTCCCGCTTGCAGTTCCTAAATAAACTGTGCCGCCATCGTCACTTAGTAAAAGTTGATGCCCTGTACCTGTACGTAACCTTATTAACTGGCTATTACCATTACCGTCGCCGTCGTCCATAACAAACGTATGTCCGCTTTTTCTGTTATAAGGCCAGTCATATCCTTCTTTATTTTCCTCAGTAACAAGTCCTTGCGTAATTGTTCCAAAGTCATAATCTAATGGCCCAGGTGTGGAAATACCAAAAACGTTAGACGGACTCTCGCGTTGAATACTAGAAGTTGTAAGTCCTCTAACATAGTCTGTTTCTAATCCTTGCATAAGCAAAGTATCAAACATTGGGTGTACAGGTCTTTCTACATTTTTCCAAGCAGTAGTTTTGTCAAATGCCTTAGTACTCAACTTATTATATTCCGCAACAGGCACTTCAAACTTTGGTGAAGTTATGCCAGCCGCTTTAGTAGAACTTGAGCCTTTAAATGCTGGTGATGCGGCAATACCTGGAACCATATGTAACATTAATGCGTCAGGAATATATGAGATAATATAACCACTTGCTAGTTTGCCTTCTGCAAACACTACCATAACCTGTGTATCAATATCAGGTGTAGGGAAGGTCATACCATATGATTTGGTGGTCATTTCATACATGCCGGAATTATCATCTAATGCATTAGTTCTTCCGTAAAAAGGCAATGCTAATGAGCAAAGTATAGTATTAGATTCATACTCTGTCTTGTCGTAACCTGATTCTTTGGATTTACGCTGTTGTGCTAATGCAGGAATATAAACCGCGATACGATTCATACCGCTGTCATCGCCATATCCTTTGACAATACCTATATAAGGACCCGGGTCTGTTTTCGCGGTATAATCGCGTCCATCAGTAGGTAATCCTACAGTAGGCTTTTTAGGATGATTTGCTTGAGGCATTGTGTTTTTCCATTGTTATTTAAAGTTTTATTGTCCTGTTAGAGGGTTTACTGGAAGTATATCTATCAAATATCCATGATCTTTCCAACTATTATAGCCGTTTCCATTTTTACCGTGTATAATCTTACTACTCTCGCTTGCTGAATTTCCGACCGCCCAAGCAGCCGCGGCCGCGGCCGCCGCACCTGCGGAGATGTTAACAATAACATCTCTTCTCGCACTGCGTTCAGTATTGTTATTAGTTGCTATGGCAGCTTGATCTTGTGTTGTATAACTGCTTGTGTTAATAATCGGATTCAATCCAACTACACCAAGCGGTTGTCCAGTCGGCTCAGTCAATACAGTGCCTCCTGTACTAGTTACAAATGAAGGTGGTGATCTATAACTCTCAATAGCAGGACTTGCATTAAATGTAAAAGATCCCGATGCGTCTCCTGGATTAGGACGCATAGAAGTAATTCCTCGTGGAGTATTGGAAATTACTGATGCCGCAGTGCCTGATGACTGTGATGTTGTGTTTAAAGAATTTAACTGAAATGATCTTGCTTCAGCCGCTCTAAACTCTTGTGCGGTTTGAGAAGAAGATTGTATTGCCTGTGTGTTAAAGTCCGCATGAGGATTTACACTGTTTCTATTTGATGCTGTTTCGGTTACTGGCCCAGTAACTGAGTCAAACTCACCAGCCCATTCTCTGTCAGCGGCTTCTAATGCAAGTTCGCGTTCTTTTTGTTCTTCTTGGCTGGCTAATGATTGCACTGGTGTCCCGTCAAATTCGCCGGCGGCGCTATCGACGGCCGCTTCACTTCCGGGTGAAATTGTTGTTGCTGATGCGGCCGCCGCTTTAGCATCTTCAAAATCATAATTTGCCGCTTCGTCAGCCGACATTAAATCTTGACCTGGTTTCTCAGGGTTGTCTATGTTTTCGCGCCATTGATTATAAATTCTTGTAGCCTCAACAGATTGTGTAAATTCACCGCCTTGGAAAGTGCTGTTTATTTCCCAAATTCTATAGTAACCTGACAATGTGCTACCGCCATCGCTCTCAGCAAAGTTTGCTAGTCCAGTTGATTCATCATAATCTCTTGGAGTCTTGAACACTAAGTAAAAATGCGAATCGTCAAGATCACTAAGAATTGCTCCGTTTGCTGGATCATGTCCTTCGGTGCCGCCTTGGGCTCCTGTTTTATTAGGAGTAGCCATTGTTAGAATACCGTCTTGTTGTATATAACCAGGATCTCCAACAATCTCTAAACTAATAGTCATCATATCAGAGCCAGGAGTTCTGTATAGATTTTCCATCAATGTGGCGCCAGTTCTTTGCTTTTGGTTTGCGTGTTCATCTACATTAAATTTGTTATTTTCTGGTTTAATGCCTTGTTCGCCACTAACCGTAGCCGCTCCATCTTGCTGATTTGCTGATTCAGGTGACACATTTGCGTCAGTTTCTTTAATAATAGGATTTTCAGAACCTTCGTTTGATGTTCCAATACCTGACATTGCCATTATGAAAGAATTGTTGAAGGTCAAATCTAAGTTTCTTATATCTAAGTTTTGTCCAGTGTAGATATAACTATAACTTCTAGCAGGACTACGAAGGCCGTTTTCTCCAGGCTTAGATTTTCCGCCAGTAACCTCAGGATCAACTACTTTATAGGGATCTATTTGTATAATTGTTTTTCTAGCATACTTGTTGCGTATTTTATCGTAATCTTTTAATGTCTTAACATACGTAATTTTCCACCAATTTAGGCCGTTTTCTGGATTTTTCAGTACTGACTTAGCATCCTTCATCTTGTCAAGCGTAGTGTTATCTTCTAGTTGATCAGTAATGTACGTACTATCACGTATTACTTTTTCAAGAAATGCTAACATGGATTGCCCAGGTGCTGTTATCTCGACCTTATAGTCGCCTCGATCTTCGTCACCAAAATACCTTATGCTTCTATTATATTTGTATTTTTTATCTGGTGGTGTAGAACGACCTCTCTCGCCAGGGGCAACCTTAATGGGAGTTGCCCTCAGTTGAGTTTGTTTAGCAACATTTGGTTCTATTTTTGCATTTTTTAGTTTTTCAGCAATTGGCCCTCCACCTGACCCCAATCTAAATTCAATTTCATCAGGAAATTCCTGTGTTTTCGGTGCAACAACAGTTCCGGCAGAATTTGGTTTTAGTCCTGCACCTATTTTGTCTGTTGATCTTTCCACTTGCTCTCTATTAAATTCTTTCTCAATAACTGCACAAAAGTCTTGAAGTGTTTTTCCTTTAACTTGTTTTAAATTAAGTGCTTGGGTCAATGGATTGGCGTTTCCTTCTAACACAGACATTGCGATAAACTCAACTGAATAACTAGTACCGACTGACGTAATATTAAAATCTAAACTTATTAATCTGACAGGGATCCATCGAGTAGCGGGTTTAATTCTAACCGGCTGGCCTCCGTCATCGTATCCAAGAAAATCAATTTGAATTAGTAGCGGCTTCGAAGCCCAATTTGGTCCGTCTTCGGTTAGTACTTCGTGGAGTCTTTCCAACAACGTAGTGCCTGTTGGCTCTACAATGGCCATGTTCATATCCATTACGTTGGTTGCACGACTGGTGGAATTCATACCCATTATTCCTGATACCGACATAGAATCTATGTAAAAATCCAATCCAAAGGCTGGATGGCGGGCCGGCAAAAACTCTGTGGCGCTGTCTGCAATTCCTCCGGAAGATATTAATGTATTACATATAGAAGGAATATTTCCGTGGCACCATTCCCAAGTGCCCCTCTCTGCTAAATCGTTATACATTTGGACAGTTTTAAAACTTAACAAACTAATTTTATAAGTGTAGTTCGTAAACTGATGTAAAATATTATCAGGTGCTGGAACGGGCTTGCTAGGATCTATTTGTAGGTTTGGATCACCTGACATGATATTATAACTCCAATGATTTTTGAAGAGTTGTTATTTTTGGTACAAATATAGTTACACCCGTAATAAAATCATATACTGGGTCAATTAGAGTATCTGGGTTTCTCACTGCAAATACCCACCACAGGTTAGCATTGTTATAAATGTCATGTGCTAATAAATCAGGGCGATTATTATAACTCTCTTCAATTTGATATTCTAAATCGTCGTTTTCGAATGGAAAGGATCTCTTTCTCATTATGCCTAATCTACTGTTTACAGTGGGCGTTAAGTAATAAGGACTATCTGCAAAATAACTGTATCTTGTATTTGCCATTTTATATAAAGCCTCCTTCACTATCACTTCCTAATAATCCACCAGATGCGAATTTTTTCAGTCCAAAACGTTTGGATGTTGCTTTTCTTGAATATGTTGGCTTTGCTGTTATAGTAATCGTAGTGCTTGTTGGCATCATTGTTTTACCATCAGAAGTTCTAATATAATCAACACTACTTGGAAGTTCCATTGAAAATGATTCTACTACAACAGGCACATTTGAAAATACGTAATCTCCAGATGCATTTAATCTTAATACAGGTGGCGGCGTGCCTGCTACAGGCTCCGCATCTTGCCCAAAAAACATCTTTGTTACAGTTCTTAAAAAGTGTAACACTCCTCTTAAATAATCTGCTTCAGCAGAACTATTTGCTGTAAACTGTCCTGTAATTTGTATTGAGCCAATTTGATGACTTTCAAATGTAGGATGATCATAGTTTGTATGAGTAAGTCCGGCCGCGCCATAAGCTGCGTTGTGTTGGACAAACAATGTCGGAGTGTAGGGAAAAATAATTCCCTTTCCGGCTGCCAATGGACTTAGCACTGGTCCTCCTAAGAGGTCAGTGTTGATTGTTAATCTTGTTCTCCAATCTTCACCCACACCACTAAACGCGACTAGCGGCGCCGCGATGCTACCTGATAATATTCCACCAAATGGTATTGTTGCCATAAAAAAAGTTCCTGTATACCTTATTATTTATTTGACTTTTTAATATGCGTGTATTATAATAAATAGTATATTGGAGCTTACATGAACAACAAAAAAACGGTTTACCTTAGAAACAAAGATATTTTAGAAGAAATACACAAATCAAAGAATACATACAGCAGTTATACTACTCCGGACGATGCTGATTACGATATTATTGTACCGGAAATTGAGAAGATTAACATACGCTCTGTTGCACAAGCGAAACGCAATCGAGCGGCAAAACTTTCCAAGATAGAACACGCAAAAGCAGTAGAGGAAAATACATCTCGTAAAAAACCTCGGCTTATTGACTTTCAAATTAATTGGAAAAAGATTCCTAAAGAGGATCTTGTGTTTAGAGTTATGTCTTATAATCATATTCCTTTACAACACGGAAGAGTTAAAACACCAAAGCGTGTAGCGGACCATTATGAAAAACTTCCTTTTCCGCCATACCAACACTTTCGTTATGATGACAATCAGGAACTTGTCTGTGTAGGCAAAAGTCACTGGATTGGTGACTTAGAAACCGGATATTTTAGCAAGGATCATGGTCAAATGACTGAAAACCTCGCTAAAATGTTTATGAAGTTATGCGATCGCTATGGTACAAGATCTAACTGGCGCGGATACACATATAATGATGAGATGCGCGGTACTGCGATATTACAATTAATTCAGGTAGGGTTACTATTTGATGAAAGTAAAAGCCAAAACCCATTCGCATATTATACAGCAATTGTCACTAACTCGTTTACCAAAATTCTTAATATGGAAAAGCGTAACCAAAACATTCGTGATGATATATTAGAAATGAATGATATGGCGCCAAGTTATACAAGGCAAAACCAAAACGCAAAAACTTGACAATTCACTTTAACTTTAGTATAATATTTAATTATATATGAGTAACAATAATCTATTTAAAAAAGTAGCAGTTTGTACAGATATACACTTCGGAAATAAAAGTAATTCAACTACACACAATCAAGATTGTGAAGACTTTATTGACTGGTTTATAGAAACAGCACACAAAAACGATTGCGAGACTTGCATGTTTTTGGGCGACTGGCATCACCAGCGAGCAAGCATTAACGTCCATACATTAAACTACAGTTTGCGTAGTTTGGAAAAGTTGGGTAAGTCTTTTGAGAAGTTTTACTTTATTACAGGCAACCATGATCTCTACTACAGAGATCGTCGTGATCTAAACAGCGTTGAATTTGCTAGTAGATTTCCTGGAATTTCCATTGTAAATCAAACAATTAACGAGGGCAATGTTGCTATTGTTCCGTGGTTAGTTGGTGATGACTTTAAGAAAATTAAAAAAATTAAAGCAAAGTATATTTTCGGACACTTTGAACTGCCACACTTTTACATGAACGCTATGGTGCAGATGCCGGATCACGGCGAACTTTATGCTGACGACATGGGACATGCAGACTATGTGTTTAGTGGCCATTTCCATAAAAGACAACAGCAAAAGAATGTAATATACATTGGCAATTGCTTTCCACACAACTATGCTGATGCTTGGGACGATGAGCGTGGCATGATGATGTTGGAATGGGATGGTGAGCCAGAGTATGTTGCTTGGCCTGATGCTCCATCATATAAAACATTAAGACTATCTCAATTGTTAGAGAATCCTACACAGTATTTAGATAGTAAAACATACGCAAGAGTAACAATGGATATTGACATTAGTTACGAAGAAGCAAACTTTATTAAAGAAACATTTACAAAAGAGCAAAGTGTTCGCGAGTTAAGTTTATTACCAAATAAAGAGAAACAAGACCTTGACATTATTGATGAGGATATTCAACTTAACTTTGATAGTATCGATTCAATTGTTAGTGACCAATTGGCTAACATTGAAAGCGAGCATTACAATCCACAAACGTTGTTAGAAATATATAGGAACATTTAATGTTAGTCTTAAAATCTCTAACTGTAAAGAATTTTATGAGCGTTGGAAACCAAACCCAAGCAGTAAGTTTGGACAGACAGGATCTTACACTTGTTTTAGGTGAAAACTTAGACTTAGGTGGTGATGATGCCGGCGCTCGTAACGGCACAGGTAAGACTACTATTGTTAATGCGTTAAGTTATGTGTTGTATGGACAAGCATTAACAAATATTAAAAAAGATAATTTAATCAATAAAACAAATGCTAAAGGCATGTTGGTCACTGTTGAGTTTGAAAAAGACGGTGTGCATCATCGTATAGAGCGTGGCAGACGGCCAGGTATTTTAAAATATTATTCAAACAATGACGAGGTTGATCGAGCACAAGGCGAAAATAGACAAACGCAAGATCAAATAGAAGAAGCAGTTGGTATGTCGCATACAATGTTTAAACACGTTGTAGCACTTAACACATACACTGAGCCTTTTCTTGCTATGCGTGTATCAGATCAACGTGACGTTATCGAGCAGTTACTCGGTATTACTTTGCTGTCTGAGAAAGCAGAAAAACTTAAAGAGATTATAAGACAAACAAAGGATCTTATTACTGAAGAAGAATACGCAATCAAAGGTAAGCAACAAGCAAACGAGAATATTGAGAACACTATTAAAAGTTTGCGTATGAAACAAAAGGCGTGGGTAGAGTCTCGCAACAAAGATATTGAGAAACTAGACAATGCTATTAAAGAACTTGAAGCAGTTAATATCGAAGAGGAAATAACACTACACACCAAAAAAGCAAATATAGAGCAATTAGAGTCTAAACTGCGAGGATATAACAGAGAAAAGTCAACTTCTGAGAACTTATTATCCAAATATATCAAAGAGTTAGCGCGGTTTGAGAAGAACATAACACAAACCGAGGACAAAACATGCCATACTTGCGGACAGGCATTACACGATGAAATACACCAAAAGATGCTTGCGGATTTGGAAGAGCAAATAACTGAGCATAAACAGTCTATTAAAGCAGAAGAGGAAAACTTAGCAACTGTTACTAAAAAAATAGAAGAAATTGGTACTATTGATTGGTACGAAGAAACGTTTTATGATGACATTGCTAGTGCTTATAAGCATGATAGTAGTTTAGAGCATTTGCGTAATACTTTAGTAGAGAAGGCAGAGGAAGAAGATCCGTATAAGTCTCAAATTGAAGATCTACAAGATTCTGTTTTACAAGAAATTAATTACAATAAATTAAATGAATTAGTGTCTCTTAGAGAGCACCAAGAGTTTTTAGCACGATTGCTAGTTAATAAGGACTCATTTATTCGCAAAAGAATTATTGATCAAAACTTAGCATTGTTAAATAAAAGACTAAGTTATTACTTAGACAAGATTGGATTACCACATGCTGTAATGTTTTTGAACGATTTAAGCGTTGAAATTACAGAGTATGGGCGTGATCTAGACTTTGATAATCTTAGTAGAGGCGAACGAAATAGACTTATTTTAAGTTTATCTTGGGCGTTTAGGGATGTTTGGGAACACTTATACGACAACATAAACCTGCTAGTTATTGACGAATTAGTTGATAGTGGTATGGATGCGTTAGGTTTAGAAGGTAGTATAAGTATTCTTAAGAAATTTTGTAGAGATAGAAATAAAAGTGTATTTCTTATCTCACATAAAGATGAACTAGTCGGGCGTGTACATAACGTTCTTACAGTTACAAAAGAAAATGGTTTCACAAATTACAGTGACGATATAGAAATCATGTAAATAGATTTTTACACATTAAGGAGTAAACAATATGTCAACAATTCATGAGCAAATCTTAGAGCAAGTCGAAACGTATGTTAGCGAATCTTCAAAGTTTGAGGATAAAGGTGTAAAAGCCGCGGCCGCTCGCGCTCGTAAAGCGTTAGGCGAAATTGGTAAATTAGCTAAAACACGCAGGGCTGAGATTCAAGACAAAAAGAACGCAATGTAATTAATGCCCAGTAAGCAAAAAATTAAAGGCTCTACATGGGAGCGCGATGTTGCTAAACACTTATCTGATTTATACAGTGAAACGTTTATTCGCGTACCCCATAGCGGGTCTTACATTGGTGGAGTAAACAAAGCAAGGAAGGAATTTTTACACGAAGGACAAATACGTTCTTTTAAAGGAGATATCATTCCAGGTCAAAGTATGCCTTTACTCAATATAGAGTGTAAGGCATATAAAGACTTTCCATTTCATCATTTGTTTGGACAAGATGTAAAACTTTTAGATGATTGGATAGCGCAGTTGTTAGAGCCTGCTGACGAAGGAGACTTTAACATCTTAATAATGAAATTTAATAGAAAAGGCAAATACATAGCAGTAGAAGATAGGCACACCACACTAAAATTCAATAGGCACATTAACTATAAAGGTTGGAACTTTTGTGAGTATGATAATTTTTGGGCTCACAACACTGACCAAGTTAAGCTTCTCTCAAGTATACAAAACTAAACTAGGCACAGACACAAGACATCTACAATGCGGTTAAGACCCGCTCTCCTTGACGGTGTAGCATAAGCACACTGAGATTCTGGAGATGATGACAAAAATTTAGCGTATTAATTATTTCAGGGCTAAAAAGACGAGGGTAAAAACCTCGCGTCTATTATTTGTTGAAACTGTAGCATTTAATAGATACCGTTTGTTGGCGTGATAGCCAGGAGACTGTGGTAGGGAGTACAGGACAACCGCTTCCGTGTTTAATAACAATCCACAACAGTTTACAGGTCGGGACTGAAGGAAAAAGTCTAACCACACTTCACCCAGTCGGGTGGAGTGTGAGCGGAACTTCGGGAAAAAGTTAATCAAAAGAACTTTAGTTAAATAGTATTATACTCTTTTAAAAGTAATTCATATAAATTTAGTTCGAGCTGTAAGCGAAGAACTAGATGAACGTAGTTCATCTCATAATGCAGAAACAAATAAAAACATCTTTCGGAAAACAAGAAAATAGAGAAATTATTATTAATGAGATATCTTTGACTGATGTTTCTGCAGAAGAAGAACATTTGGCAATAGAGCAAGGATTTCTTATTGATGTTTTAGATGATGAATATTGGTTTATGTCGCGATCCACTCGTGTTATTACTAGTAGCGTTGATGCAAAGGAATACAATGGAAAATGGGAACTAGTAGAAACTCTCACTCCGAACCTTAATAAGATTCTGCGTAAAATATTAAATCAATACGTACAAAAACATAACTTCAAAGACTTTGAACGGTCATTGAACGAAACTAAAAGAACAAAGTTTTTTATCTACTATCATAATAGTAGAATAGTTGCGTTTACTAAGATGCAATTTTATCCTGAAATTGATCAAAGTGTAGAGCATCCACATAAAGGTGTTGAAACATGTATGTTTGCATGGGACTATAAAAATCCGGAACTACGCCTCGGAGAATTAACATTACAGCACGAAGTATATTGGGCACAACAAGAAGGATTTAAGTATTTGTATATAGGTCCTGGATATGAAAAAAGCAGTATCTATAAATCAAATATTGCTGGATTTGAATGGTGGACAGGTATGGAGTGGAGTAAAGATACTCATGAGTATAAAGAGTTATGTAAGCGTGACAGTAAAATAAGAAGTTTTAAGGCATTAACTTCTTTAGACTAGCAGGAGTTTCTTTAAAGCGCCAAAGCGTAACCCATTCTAAATAATCTTTAGGCCACTTTTTATAGTACTCAGTATTTTTTGCAAGTTGTTCTGATGCATGGTTTAACACACTTAGTCTCGCCATTAAACACAAAATACATTTACCAAAGTTAAACACTAATTTACCCATACGTTCTTCACGTTCTGGATGGTCATCAAGTATAACAATGTCTAGTGGCATTAGTTCGTCGTTTACTGCTTCTGTAATATCAGCAACTTCTTCTTCAGAATAGTTTTCAGTTGGAGTTAGTATAGCAATAATCTCTACTTTTCCTTCGTTGTCCTCGTCAGTCCAGTTACGCCCTAAGTCTAACAAGTGTTCTTCTAAATCATCATATACAAATTTAAAACGAATTGTATTGTTGTCTACAGTTGGCTTTGCATAAGGACACACAGGTAGATTACTTAACTCTGCTTGCGGTTTAGCGAGGAAAGTTTTAATCCAGTCTTTTAAATCGTTAATAAGTTCTCGTTCCATTAGAAGTATGGTAGTCCGGAATCTTTTGTTATTTTTAAGTTTTCTTCTACAATCTCTGTCAGCAATTGTCTTTCTTTTAAAGCAGTATTGAACATTTCATTAATAGTAAAGCCACCTCTCATGTGCCAAGCAAATTTGTAAATTTCTTTTTTAATGGCTTCTACCTGTTTCTCGTAATTAGCAATTAATTCTAATACTTCTTCAAAACCTAATGATAAAAGCCTTAGGCGAAAAAATTTGCATAATCAAAAATCATTGGAGAGTCAAACGCATGGCTACATTTAGGGCATTCTATATGCAATGGTTCTAGTGCAGTTTTGTTTTTTATTTCTTGGATAGTATTTGTAATTTTCTTAAAAAGTTTTACACTAGCATTATTCACAAAACCTATAATTTCGTCTTTATCTGTAACCATGGTTCCATCTGGTAATTCAATACCTTTAATACCAGATGATATGCTATTAATATTGATTTCAGTCATAGTGTTTAATATTTCATTATACATTTCTTTTCGTTCTTCCTCTGACTTGTCTTCCATAATTTCTACTGCTTCAATGGCTTTTTGCTCTTCAAAAGTTCTCCTTTGAATTAGAGATAAATCTTTATAAGATAGAGGTTTAATATGAACTTTAACTTCACCGTATTTAAGAATACTACTTTCTATAGACATACTAGCTTGACTTAAATGATCTATGTAATGATTTAAAGTGACTGCATAGTTAAATTCTTCTTCACATTCTGAACATTTAAATTCTAATTCCATGTCGTTTCCGTATGATGCTATTCTAATAGCAACTAAAATAAAATCAACATCAGTAGCAGGAATTTGCCACGGATCCAAAATAGCAGGAATACAACTTTTAATAACTTGTGCTACTGCCTCTCCTGAAATGAGGGCGTCAGGTGTTTTTAAAATAATATCGTCCTTTGCCGTCATGGCATAAACTGGTACCTCGCTGGTTGGTGATAAATCTAAACTACCCTCAGGGTAAAATTTTCCCTCATGTGGAATTGAGATATAAATCTCAGGTTGGCGATAATATTGCTCTAGTATGTTACTCATTTAGAATCCTCGAAAAATAAAGTATAAATAATGTAGCGGTATTTACTCTATTTTATAATATACGCATATAATTATGGCAGACGACGACGCAATATTACGGCAAACTAAAGCAAGCATAGACGCACTATTTAATAGTGTTGGCAAATCTTCCGGTAGAGCCACTGATAGCCTTTATAAATTATCTCGATCTGCTAATAATGCACGAGATTATCTTAACAGTTTAGGTTCAAGTTTTGATGGCACAACGACAGCAACTAATCAACAGTCACGTGCGTCTTACGCCGCAGCCGGCGCCTTAGGTGTTGCCGCAGGCGCTACCCAACAATACTCTGAGGTTATGAATGCACAGTCTCAAGTAATGGCAGTTGGAATAGCTCAGTCTATGAAAACAATTGAGGAAGAAGCATCAAAAGGCGGTAGTGGAATGTCGGGTTGGGCGAAAGGCTTGGCGGCCAAGCTTGGCCCAGTGGGCAAGATATTAACTGGCATCGGAACTGCCGGAATTGCATTAGGGAATCAGATGCTAGATATTGGTGATCAAGCATATGCAGGCTGGCAAGAACAAGCAAAAGCGGGTGCAAGTTTTGGCGGTAGTATGGTTGAGTATACTAAAGCAGTTGGTGCTTCTAAACTAGGTTTTGAAGGATTCAACTCTGTTGTGAGAAAGAACGCTGATGCACTATCAGTTCTTGGCGGCACAGTTAATGCTGGTGCTGAAAGATTTGCTAGAACCATGGCAGTTATGGGAGATTTTACTAGAGGCATGAATCAAGGCGTTCATGCAGGAAGATCATATATAGAAGTAACAAGAATGTTAGGTTTAAGCACATCTGATACTGCTGATTTAATGGCTGATATGAATAGCCAAACTGCGTTAGCAACTAATCTCCGGAAACTTGACGACACCGGGCAAGCGAATGCTACCGCTAACTATATTAATCAAATGTCCCAATTAAGTATGCTTACTGGCAAAAGTATTAAAGAACAATCAGCACAAAGAAAGAAACTAGCAGCCGATGCTCAATTCCAAGCGGCGATTTATAAAATGCCTCTAGAACAACAAACAGCGATGATGAAGGCTTACGAAGAGGCAGTTGCAACAGGTGGTCCGCAAGCAGGTGAATTATTTAAAGCAGGAGTAACTGGTTCGTTTAAAGGAGTATCTGCAGAAGCCAAACAGATGGCGTCAACGGAAATGGGACAAGCGTATCTTGAGTTGGGACAAACTACGAAAGCAGCTGGTGTTAATGCAGCTGATGTATTTAAAGAATCCTTACCGGGATTAAAGGCCGCAATAGAAAACACAAGGGATACATTTGCTGATGCAGCCGCGGCAGGCCTGCCAGCTGCTTTAAATTTATTTACGGAAAGTTTTTCAAAATCTGTTAAACTTGAAGCTATTCAAGAAGCGGCTGACAAGATTGCTCAGGAGACTGGCCAGGCTGGCGGTGATATTGCCAGAGCTTTGGAACTTGTATATAAAGATATACACGGTGTACGAACAAGAATTGGCCCGGATGGACAACAACTTGTCGAAGGACAAGGTGACGCAATTACCCTCGCTTACCAAAGTATAGACGCAGTTAAAGAAGAACTTGCTAGCGGAGCGTTACTTGTTGGTGTAACCCAGCTGGGGCCGGGTCTCGAAAGTTTGGCTGGAGGCATGAATTCCCTCGCATCAAGTTTAGGTATAGGACTTACTGCTGGTACAAAAACAGATGCAAAGGAATACGAAAACCTATCTATGGAAGAGTTAAACGCAACAAACCGTTTAGTAAACCGTTTAATAGATGAGGGAATGACTGACGTTGGCCGTTTTTTCGATACTTTGACTGGTTTTTTCAATGAGGAGAAAAGTGGAGCAGAATTGCAGGCGGCTATGGATGTTGGCTTTGCAAATCAATATAAAACAAGAGCTGCTACTGTAAAAGAAAAAACAATAGGTTCAGATGAATTTAAGTTGCAAGAACAAGCAAAAATGGCAACTGGGTTAGCATATAATGAACGCCCAGGACTGGCCATTGAAAAAATGACAGAACTTAATAAAACTACTGGTGATAAGGCATTATCATTGTCAAAACAACAGGTAGAACTTCTTGATAAAATTGCAGAGAATACAGACCGTAAGAAGCAAAGACCTGCAGAGGTAGTGATTCAACAACAGGTGGCTAACAATGCGAATCAACCAAGGGGTTCAGCTAAAGAACAAGAAAACGGAAACGGATAATCACAATACAGTGAATATATTATAAAATAGGGTAAATAGTAGTATAGAATAAAGATTATAAATATGACTTGGAAAAA
>Ga0222716_10000242_pt1 | contig 45577 bp, 58 predicted proteins | sample C33_13DmetaG_FD_165044 | JGI IMG/M metagenome (GOLD analysis project Ga0222716, IMG submission 165044) | Estuarine water microbial communities from San Francisco Bay, California, United States - C33_13D | ecosystem: Environmental > Aquatic > Marine > Unclassified | place: USA: California... | reverse complement strand
TGCTCGCAGTATTTGGAAAATACCTTGGAGCAATACTATGAAGAACAAGTGCTGGAACACACATCTGTAGTAGGACAGCAGATTTCAACGCACGTTTCATGTGTTGACTACCTGTCATACCTACTTCGTCTAGATGTTCTTTACACTTGTTACTAAACATTATTCAGATTTCCAAATTGTCCATGCACCATAAGCAATCGCTGCATATGCAGCAATCTTTGCAAATGGGCCTGCAATCAATACGATTACTCCAACTGCTACAAGTGCAGCGCCATCCCAAGATGTTCTTTCTTCGATTCTTGCTCTAATCCATTTTCTCATTTTACTTCTCCTTATTTGAAGGATAGTTTGGGGTCGGGTGTTCCAAAGTTTTGTTTTCTCATTACTGTCTTTGCAATCAAATCCAATTCCTTACCATCCCATTTTAATACAAACGGCATGTTTATATCCGTCTGCATATCGTTTAAGACTGCTTCGGCGTCTGGGCCCAATTTCGCAATCTTTTTACCGTATTTTTTGTAACTTTGCTTAAACATCCGAATAAGCTCCGCCACAGTAATCTGTTTCTTGTTTCGTACATCATTCACCCTATCTAAAAAATGACGAGTAAATTCTACATCTATTCCTACTGCTTTATATAATCTGTCAGCATACTTCTCTACACCATCTAAGTCTGACTTAGTAATGGTTTGTTCTGATAACAGATGTTGATTAAAACTTTTCATTAGTGATGTCCACGGAATTTAAATGTTTTACTGTAATCTGCAACTTGTTGGTCTTTAATTGGTTCACCGTAGCGATCATGTTTAAACTGACCTCTGTATATGATAAGTTCTTTTACCCATGCCTTTGGGCTGAGAGTGTCGCCCCATACGAACTCTCTACGGCGAGGATCCCAAACTTCTAAATTCCATTCACCTCTATGGCGTTCATCATCCTCAAGGAACTTTGAAACTCTGTACTTAGCCTTAGTCTTTGGAAATTCAATAATCTGAGCTCCGCCTTCACCATCGCTGTTATCTTTTTTCCATTTAGGTGGTCTATCTACTGCTTCATTTAAATGTGTCTTAAAACTTTTCATTACTTTGTCTTTGACAATGCAAAGTCAGCAATCTTCATAAACTCTGCCTTCTTACCATTCAACATCTTAGTCATCTTCTGTTGATTAGATTTGTTGACAGCATCAAACACTTGTGTAACAGCAGATGCAGTGAATAAGTCAACTCTCAACTTACCATCTTTAAATTTGATTTGTTGATTTTGTTTATCCTTAACAATCTTGCGTAGAGCATCCATATTATCTTCTACGATATGACTTGCTCTCTCTAATGTATTCTCTTCTACTTTCATTGCAAGCTTAGATTTTGCTTCACGTTTTGCTTTGCGTTCTGCCATACGTTTGAAAAACTGTTTACCTTCTTTGGTTCTACCATCGTAAGATTTCTTCTTTTTCATCTTTGCGTCTGGAGGCATTGAGACTGCACCACTACTAGCATTATTTGCTGGTGCGTCTTCTTCTACTTTACCAATCCCTAGTTGTGGATCTGCATAGAATTTTTTCATTAGATTATCAAATTTTAGACTCATAATAGATCCCCTATGTCTAGTTCTTTTATATCTTCAGAAGAGACAAATATCTTCTGTTTCGTTTTCTTATGAATTACAGGAAAAACATCTACACCTAGAATAGTATCAGAGGCTGGAGTGTCTTCAAATACTTCTACTTCATCACCCTCTAGTGCATCAATTTCATCTTGCTCTTCACCAGAAGAAACAACATCCTGTGTTAGTTTGTAGATGCCCTTTGAGAGTTTACCATTATCTAATGTAACGTCTTCTACAATACTATTATCAAATTCTACATTGTTGTCTTTGAAATATTCAAGAAGTTGTTTCTCAAACATATCTGGGTCATCAATGTGTTCTTTAAATGTATCTTTAAGTAAAAATAATGCAGCTGCATATGTACCAACTCTTGTTCTAAGTCCTGGCACTTTTTGAAAAATCTTCTTTATGTTAAACACAAGTTTATGCAGAATAGTATAAGAATTCTGTTCACTTTGTTTATAGAGTTTTTTATCTGTACGATTACCATCTTTATCAATGATACCCATTTTAAACGCATCAGTCTTCTCAAACGGTTGAGTTAACAGTTTGATAAAACGATAGGTAACAAATAAATCTACAGCTCTTCCCATTATAGTCTCTCTAATATCTCTTTTATACTTTGCACTTCTTCAACTTCTTCCATCTCATCCTCTAGTATCATATTCAAAAACACCATAAATGTTTTAAGAACAGACCAAAGTTCTGGTTCAATTTTAAATAGTAACAAAGTAGATCCAGCTTCTGCACCAAACAAATTATAAACGACAATCATATGATTAAGTATCAGACGTTCTTTTAGTTCGCCACTTTCATTATACTTCCTCAATAAACGCTTTATGTATTTGAAGCGTTTCATGTCATCATGGAATTCAGATTCACCTTCACATTGTGGGTTATCGTAATGTTTGATTGCAAACATCACAATATTATCATTAGTTAATTTTTCAAACATATTTCCTGTACCGTTTTAAACGATGCGGGCTTTAATAAAATGAGTTCCGTTTGCAGTTTTTTCGTGCATAATCTCTATAGACAAACCACCCTCAATCTTGTGGGAAATTCCGTCATCATTAATATCTTCACCGTTTTCATCTTTACCTGTGCGTCCACCAAATTGTGTTAGTGGCATGGAATACTTTCCACCTTCTTCTGATAAGTCAGGCATATCAAATGAAAGAGAAAGTCTACCTAACTTTTCTTGCATCTTGTTAAGACAGTGTTCTGGAACAAGATGTTCCATTTGTCCCATTGCGCCTAAAAATCCATTGATACGTTCTACCATCTTTGGATTTGTTACATCATTAGAAAAGTCAGAACCATCCATTGGATAACCAGCATCAGTTGCCTTTTCGGCAATGTAGTTACTAAAGTTCTTCATCTTTATCATCCTCTACTTTTTTCTTTTTCTTGTTTGGGTTAACCGAAAGAATTTCTTGAAGAACCTCTTCCTGAGGCTCTTCTTGAATTTTCATTGGTTTACCGTTTGCACCATATCTAATAGTCATAGTATTACTCCTTAAGCAATAGTAGCGCCATTGTTTGACAATACAACCCACTTAGAGTTAGTAAAGATCAAAGTAACAGTATCATTAACATCTGCAAAGGTAATTGTAGAACCGTTTGCAAAGTTTGATGGTGTAATAACAGAGTTACCACCGTCTGCAATCATAGTCAAGATTTTGATTTGTCCTTGAGCGCCATCTGCAAGTCCAGCTGCGTGAGCACCACCAGCAGTTACAGTATCAATATGTGTTATTGATGTACCTGTATTAGCAGTTACATCTGGTGCAGTGTTAGTATTTGTAATCGCCTGTGGAACGCCATCCAAACCCAACCAAGTTGGAATGTTTTGGAATGTGTCACGAACAGTGATTTTTTTGTTTACAGGGTTTCCTGATGGATCATCAATAACATGCAACAAGTCTTCTGATGCAATTGCGTTACCTAGATCGTTTAGTGCCGTGATTTTCTTATCAGCCATTTTTATCTCCTAATGGTTTAAACCTTCAACTCAATGCAGTTTGTACTGCACTATCGTCTTGCGAAGGGATGCTACTGGCGGGATTCGCCTCACCTAATTGTCCTAGAAAAACATCACATTGTTGGATTGCACCATTAAGTGCGTTTCCTTGTGCTGTCAACTGTGACTTCATTTTATCCATTTGCTGCAACTGACTTGTTACTTTATCCAAGTCAGTTTGCAGTTCATGTTTCTTTTGTTCAATATCATTAACACTTAGTGTTTTATCATTTTTTGACATCATATATCCTTTTGTTTATACTACTTATGCAACCGCTGTGTTAGTTGCTGTACCAGCAGGAACTGCAACACCAGAGTTAACTGTTGTACCAGTATCTTTGATTGTTCCACCAGCAAGTGCAATGTTTTGTGAAGCAATTGACAATACGTCACCAGCAGATACAGTTGAACCAGCTGCACCGATTGTATGTCTGAATACAAGTTTGTTAGTACCTGTACCAGATTGATACGTTGCACTCAACGAAGCAGCAGAACCGCCACCCGCTTGTGAGTTAGTGATTGCGATTGTTGGTGAACCTGTTACAGTTACCTTCTCATTGAAAGTAAGTCTAACATCAATATTACCACCAGCACTTACATCAAATGCTGCTCCAACGAATGCCGATTTATTAATGTCTGCACCAGCGATTGCTGTTGCTAATCCACCGATTGAGCAAATAACTTCTTCAAGTCCTTTACCGTTTAGTTGTACCCAACCTTTTGATGTTGCGTATACGTCTTCTTTTTGAGCTGCAGTAAGCCACTTTGGTTTCGCTTCATCTGCATCTGTGTTTCCCCATAGGGCCATAGTCTTTCTCCTTATTTAAAGATTTTACTCTTCTATTTATCTAAATCCATATCTCTTCAATTGAGATATAGTGTTTGAGGGGGATGTGTGATGAATCCCAATACCACCAGCAATCTCCCATTCCTTAATGTTTTTGATATAATCATCAATTAAGATATTAGGATTATTGCCAGTTGTGGCATAATTTACTTTATCTGCACGTTTAACTAAATGAATCTTACCAGTAGGTTTTGCGTTTTTAGACAACCATGCCTTTTTGCCAGGCCTACTGTTTGAATCGTTAGACGAATATGCAGATAAAATATTTGCATTATATTTATTTATTAATTTCCACATTCTTTGTGCGCCAGGCATCCAAGGTAACGTATGCCAGAAATCCTTCTTTGCACGAATTTCTTCCCAACGTGTTTCCTTTTCTACCTTGTCAAACTGTTTACCAGAGAGTTGTTTATATCCCCCTAGTAAATCAACAATCACCATATCCATATCACAATAGATACTTGGCAATTCTTCTTCATTAACATTAGTAAGTTCGACAAGATGACGCATATTAGTCTTCTTTATCTTTTACTTTTGTTTCAATCTTATTCATAGGTTTACCTGTCATTGTGGTTTCACCATCTTTAGATTCTTTTTTACCTTTACCACTCAAATATGCTGGGGTATCATCTTCTGCACCCTCAACCTTTTTTGCAGCTTCAGCCCACATATCAGAAATATGTTTTGCGGCAAGTTGAGCAAGAGTAGGTCTTACTGACTCTTCAACTGACTCTTTCTTCTTTGCTTTTCTCATTGCAGCAAAGTCTTTACCATCAATGTCACCATCTTTATCTTTGTCGAGTTTCTTTTGTCCACCAACTAACTTCTCAGTCTTTAGTGTTTCCTCAACGTCATATTGTTTACCGCCGATAGTAAAGGTTTTTTCACCTTTTTCTTTTGCCATTTTTGCAGCGTGAATATAGTTATTTTCACTCTTCTCTTTTTCTTTTTCTTTTTTAGAGATTGCAATTGCAGCTTGCTGAGCAGGAGACATTGCCTCTAACACAGCACTCTCAATACTACCCTCTTTAGTTTTAAGATACTTGGACATTTATTTCTCCTGTGAGTTTATTTTGTTAATTGTTTCAGTTGCTTTCGCAATCTGTAATTGTAGTTGAGCGATACGAGTTTTCTTCTTATCATCTCTTGCAGCGTCTACATCTTTGGCAGAATCTGGTCTATTGTCAATCTTTGGTTTGTCTGCTTCCTCTTTCTTGTCCCAAGGAGCTTTCTTCAAAGTTACTTTTGATTTACCTTTTTTAGATGACTGTGATGCCTTTGCAAGTTTCTTTGCAAGGTCTGCCTTTTTGTTTTCATCAAGTTCAACCTCTTCTTTATACATATTCAACTCAAATGGTTTTGAACCACCTTTGTTGTAAACTTGGATTTGTAGGTTTCCACCTTTACCTTTTAATCTGTATTTGTTTGTTTTACCCTCAGAAGGTTTCTTTGGGCCAGTTGCAACTTTACTGTCAATCTCTTTTGGGTCTACAGTAATTCCTAATTTCTTTTTTGCGTAATCATATGCGTGTTGCATTGCACCACTAAAATCTTTATGATACAAGTCATACTTCTCATCAAGTTCACCTTCTTTCTTTGTCGCCATCAACTTGTCATGGTTGTCGATTGCATACTTGTCTGCATCTTCTTTATTGTCAAACTCTTTTGCAATACTACCATCTGCATTGTATACACAGAACTTGTCATCTTTTTTCTTAACGTGATCAGTTGGATCCATTTCTTCTGGTAATGGTTGTGATGGCCATTGAACTGGTTCAACACCTTCCTTTTTACCTTTACCATGATCCATAACTTTTTTACCAAGTGGTGTCAAGTTACCTTTTTTATCATACATCAGATCAATGAGTTTCTTTTCTGCAGCAGTCATCTCATCAATTTGAACATCTTCATTCTGTCTCTTCAGAACAGCAGCGACTTGTTTATGATCAGACAAACCTTTTTTGATTTTTTCAATAGCAGCGACAGCACCTGACATATTTCCACCAGCATATCTTTTATCTGATGCAATACCAATTGCCATTTTAATTTCTTTTGTAGAGTATCCCTCTTGAACAGATTCTCTTTCGACTTGTTCTAACTCAACAAACTTTTGACCCTTCTGTTGATACATGTCTTTCCAATCTTTACCGTACATTGTATTCAACATCTTTTCGATATCTTTTACACTACCAGTAACAGATGTTCCATCATCACCCTTTAAGTCTTTTGCCTTCAGTTTAAACTTTTTAATTAACTTTTGAAAGTCTGGGTCAGTCTTGTCGTGATCTAACATATCAATCGTTGCCTCTTGAAGTTTAGAAGAATTATACTGAACCTCTGCCAGAGCCTCCGTCATTGTTTTAGCGTATCTAGTCATTTATTTTTTCCCAAATTTTTACGACAAGTTTCCCTGTACCTTTTATTAATCTATGATACTCCATCATGGGTATCGTATATATCTTTTCTCTTTTCAATTCTACTGGAAGCATATTATCTAGTTGCAATTTCCAACCACTTCCTTCGAGAACCATTACATCTCTTGTATGTTTGTCACGATGCCATATCAATTCTTCCTCTTGTACATCATCCTTAAACTCTCTGAGGAAATGTCCCTCTTCTTGAATATCAGAATATGGATTTACCAAAAGAAATTACCGCCGCCACTTAAACCAAGTTGTTTTGCATAACGTGGAAGATTACAACTCCAGTATCCTGCCTTGGTTCTATCTTTTTGTTGATCACAGTTGTGACGAGCAGCAAAACTTTTTCTTGCATCCTTATCTGACAACTTAACCTTTAGTCCACTCGTATCACCGAATGTAACCTTTTTAACATTACCTGTCTTTGGGTCTTTAACATACACATAGTATTTTTTAGGCCCACCGACCTTTGGTTTATTTAGTTCTACATCTTTTTCTTCAAACATCATAGGACAATCTAGTGGAACATGTTCTCCCTGATACATATCGTATTTACCGATATCACCTTCCATCAGTTCCTTATCAAAACCTACTGGACTGTAAACTCCTACTTTATATGCATCTCTTTTCTCTGTAAAGAAATCATAGTACTTTTCTGAACCAACACGATATTGATTTGATTCGATTAAACTTGATGTTTCGCATTCGTTACAACAATCTGGTGTTCCACACTTTGTATGTTCCTTAAACGAAAACGGTTTCTTCTCTTGGCCTGGCGTCATGTCTTGAAACAATTCCCTTCTGGCATTTGTGCCAACTTCACGAGCATCTTCTTTTTCTTCTTTTTGCCCTTTAGCCTGTTTCCACAAGTCTGCATCAGCAGTTGTTCTTGTCTTACCACCAGTAAGGAATGAGTTCACTCTTGCGAATGCCCACTGTTGTGGAGTAGTTCCTGGCCTATGTCCTGTTTTCCATGCAGCCATACCTCTATCGTATACTTTCTTTAGAATACCATATGATATACCAGACTTATCTGATTTGTCAACAAGCCCTTTAATCTTTTCGTCTAACTGAACTTCTTCTTTAGGAACACAGTTTGGCACCATTTTGCCATTCTTCTTTTTCATTCCCTGTTGTCTGTGAGTATCCCAACATGGGTCTTCCTCACCAAACATATCTTTAAATTTCTTTGTGTACTTAGATGGTTTAGTATCTGCATTACCATCTCCTGGCGCAGGCCCATCTTTCTTCTTTGCAAAGTGTGCCGCACGTTTCTGTTTAGTGGACTTTGACATTGCATCACCATCAGCATCTTTTGCATAATACTTGGCTGGTTCAGTACCTTTTCTATCTTTAATATCTTTATCTTGTTTTACTTCGTACAACCACTTCTTGTGTGTAGTACCATCTTGTTCTGCAAACACAAGATAGTTAGTTCCTCTACGAATAACTTTACCAGAAACACCAGTGTAATTATCTTCTACGATATCACCGATAGCATATAGTGTACCTTCGATATACATATCACGAATAACATCTTCTTCAGTCTGTTCTACTTGATGTGTGATAAAAGATTCACGAATACCCATATACTTACGAACATCTTTGAATAGAGACATTCCCTGTTTAAAGTTTTTAGGAAGTCCATTCTTAAACGAATCAAAATCATCAGATGATGCCGCAGCTCTCATCTTAGATGCAGACATTCCAGTAACACCTTCTGCATCTGGGTCTCTTTCACCAGCAGATACAACTTCAATGTTATCAAAACCATAGTAACCATGTCCTGATTCAACACCATTGTATTTGTTCAACAACGTATCAAACTCTTGTACTCTGTCAGAACCAACAACCATTATTACTGATTTATGGCCTTTGTTGTGTAGTGAGACTGCAATCTCAAATACGTTTCTTGCTTTATCTACAACAATTTTTCTGGCATGTTTTGGGAACATCTTCTTCATGTATGCAACTTTCTTTACATACGGAAGAGGGTCTTTCTTAGGATTTTCAGAGTGAGATGCAAACACATAATATGGAGCGCCGACATTCTTTTTAGCCTGTCCAGCAACTGCATCCATCAATTTTTCATGTCCAGTTGTTGGTGGATTGAATCTACCAAAAGTGAACACAGCAGTGTCACCTCTAGCTTCTCTTATTTCTGAAAACTTCTTCATTTATCCCATGCCTTTATTGCAGTAAAGTTATTAAAACTAAATTCCATTCTATCTACGAGTTTAACTGCATCGCCGGATACTCTGTCGATTGCAACATAACCTTCTGGATTAACCACTTTAAATCCATTAGCAGTCTTAATAAAGGTATCAGTTAATCCCTTAACACTATTTAGTTTACTTACAATCCCCATCTTAGCATCTACTAAATGGCCTTGGAACGCAATAACACTTTCTAAATTTTTCGTATGTTTCTTCATTTCACGAACATACTCTGTTTGGAGATTAGTATATTTCTCTTTACCCTTATCACTTTTTACTTTGTCAATCTGTTTCTGAATTGACATTTCTACCCACTTTTCATATCCCTTAGCATGTGCCTTTGGATTAGTAATTTTTTGTCCTTCACGAACCTTACTATTATTATAAGTCTTTAGTGACGCACCAGCAAGAGCTCCTGTCATACTATCTTGTAGTTTTAAGAACTTTGCTAACATAGGTGCATTAATTTTTTGGAATGTAGAACCAGCAGATGATAGTGACTTAGTAACCTTTGCAGTTTCATTAGAAGTCATTGTCGCTTTACCAGATACATCTTTATATGTTGCATCATCCATCCATACAGATGAAGGTTTAGATAACCCTTTGATGTTTGCACCAAATGATGCTTTCATATCTTGTAATGCATCACCAGTATATGTTGTGTGCCATACAATACCAATTTTTGCAGTATTGATTTGTTTACCAATATCTGATGTAGGGTCTACTGCATATACAATTGTATTAGGTTGAAATGTGATGAATGACTTTCCATCAATTTTCTCTGAAGACTTATCTTCTGATGTAAACATCAAGTCTCCTTGAAGAACACCTTTAATACCTAACTTAGAAAACTCTTCTAATGCAACTTTGAACTTCGTATTTAATGCACCAGATAATCCATCATCATCAATCTCTTTTGCGGTCTTGTACAACTTTGGAGTTGCGTTGAATACTGACTTCTTTGCAACAAAGAACTTACCATCAGCAGGGTCAATACCAGCAAAGATTGCAGGCGCACCGTCCCACTTAACAGTCATGTTTACGGATGAACGTGCCTCACCAGCAAGCATATCTCTTAAAGAACGAACAAAGTTAATTGCAGCTCTACCGCCTGGCACACCAAAGTTTAATATCTCATCTTCGATATGTTCTAGGTGTAGATTTTTACCACCCTTGTCTTCTGTCAAGTATGAACTAAAGTTTATCATTAATATGCCTTTAAATGTACACAGGAAGATTCTGATTCAGACTTAGCATATCTATATGCAAGTTGTAAGAACTTCTGTTCTTTTCCTTCTAGTCGATTAAACATAAATGTTACTAGATATTTTGACTCTAACCAACCACTATCTTTTTTACCCAACTTCTTTTTAAATTCATTCAAGTCTATTTTACTATCTTCACCAGCCTGTAAATATTCTGCATAGAACATTTCAAAAAACTTATCATTGTCACTTTTAATAAGTTTTTCAATTTGTTTTCTTTGAGGAATTGGTTCTGCACCAGCAGCAATAAGAACTTTTCCTATTGGACTTTTTGGGCCACCATCTCCACTCAACTTACCATGTTTTGCTTTATTACCAATAAGTTCGCCTTGGAAGGCAGGGAATGTTCTAAATTGCATTTCCATACCACCAGCACCAAAAAGATAACCATCTTTAGAACTAAAGAAGTCTCTTTTACCTAATGACTTTTTTGTATACTTTGGGGATTTGTGAGGTTTCTTATAGTTAAGTTGTGCAAACTTAACCTTTGTTGTTTTCTTTAGTGACACACCTATAATGTCACGAGCGGCATATGCCTTCAACAATTCTTGATTAATATATGGTAGTGAAGGATCAGCAGCAAAGTCATAGTTACTAATAGAACTATCCACAGTCATCCAAATATCTGCTGGTGTCCATTTATTAATATCTGTAAAATAATTTTGTCCAGAGTTTTTGAATAAACCCTCAATCATTTTCACAAAGTCTGAACCTCTGTGGAATGTATATTGTTTTCTACCTAATGCCTTGTACATACCCTTTGCAACAGATATAGAAGATGTAACCCAATCATCACTTAGGTTTTCAATCTCATCCCAAGATGCATCAACCTTAACTTGACTATATGCAGCTTGCAACTCTAACATGTTAAAGTCTGTTTTTGGATTATTCCAGATTGCTTGGTTGTATACACACTGTGCAGATTCTGCTGCTCGTGTACCAGAAGAACCACCACCAGAACCTTTACCACCACCGAAAGTGCCAGTCTTTTCTATTTCCGTAATTCTTAGGAGTTTACCATTAGATGCATTGAAGGAGGCTTTGCCACGAGGAAATGCAGTGTCATAATCACCTTTATCAAATGCAACCTTTAGTGCATTGTCAATCCAAGTAATAGATACTTCACCTACGTCTGTTGGAATTTTAGTTCCATCATCAATAATAGACTGAAGAATACTGGCATTCTGCCTTTTAGCAACATCTGCTTTACTTAGATTTGATTCTGATAACTCAGAGTATGAGCTTTGAATTCTAACAACATGATTTACTTTGGACTCGTCCACAGGATTTAGTTGTCGGAAATACTTTCTGACTGACATTTATCAAGTTCTCCATTAATACAATTATTACTATTCTATTTATAATAACAGATTATTCAGTAATGTCAAGCTCCCTCTGACCTTTCATAAACTTAGGTAGAGGAATATTTTCTCCAAAAGGTTTAACTCGCATCAATTGTTCTGATAACAATTCAGCATCTCTTTTATTTTTAAAAGTACGCACAACATCGTTAGTGGGAAATTCAACAACTTCCCATCTATTATTATTTTTATTTACAAAGTACGTTACTTTTTTATACTTTGATATCCGTGAATTTCTCATAAGCCTTTTCCCCAAGACCCACTCCGAAAGTCGTTTTATCAAATGTCGATTCATCTTGTTGTCCACTGTCAATAATGTCATCTTGCGCTTCCTGTTCACAATCATATAATTTCATTTTCGCTCTGTCGATACCTACAACAAACCTCTTGTTTGCGCCAGGGTCATTATAACGATTCTTCAACTGTTTAACCATTATCTGGTTAAGTGACTCTAAATCTTCTGTCGAGATAAGAGCGAACATAAGGTCAGCCGTAGCAGGCAAACCAAAACTTTCTGATGTATCTTCCAAACCAACATCTGAGTTGGCGTACCCACCCCTAGTCGTTTGTGTTGCCGACATAATCGGCACATTATTTTCAACTGCAAGACCCCTAAGTTCTTCTGCGATTGCTTTGATGTAAAAATATGATCCGACATTCGCATTCCCCTTGAACCTTGATGAAGAACATATATTTAGATAGTCAATAAAAATGATATCTGGTTTAAATGATTTCTTCAGTGATAATTCTTTTAACAATCCTCTGAAGTGTCCAGTATGGGCAGATGCAGTAGGATATTCTTTGATAATTAACTTTCCGTTAGTCTTTGTTTGTATTTTGGATAAACGGTCTGAGAACATCTTTTTAGGCAAATCATGTAAATCATCCATAGTGATATTCATTAAATTTGCGTCAATACGTTCAGCAATGCGTTCTTCTGCCATCTCCAAAGTTATATATAGAACATTCTTACCTTGCATAAGTGTGGACGCAGCCATGTGACACATGAACAACGATTTACCTACACCTGTACCAGCAAGTGCAATGTTCAAAGTTTTTTGTGGTAATCCACCCTTGGTAATCTTGTTGAAATATTCCAAGTCGAATTCGACCTTTTCTTCTACCTTGTGATAGAAGTCAAATCGTTCTTCACCGTTTTCTACATAGTCGTGTCCAACATTCTGATCGAAACCAACAGCAAGTGCCTCTGATAAAATAGATGGTATTGCTTCTGGCGTATGTTCTTTATCTTTACCTTCAATAATTTGGATACCATTAAGGATTGCATTGTAGACTGCTTTATCCTTACAAAACTTTTCTGTAGTATCAACTAACCATTGCATATCAACTTCTGCATCTGATAAGGTTTCTATGATACCAAGAACCTTTTTGAATTGTTCTTCTGCTAGGTCTTTACGGCCGTCAAGCTCGATTGAAAGACTTTCTTTTGTAGGTTGATTGTTATACTTCTCCCAGAACTTACCAATCTCTTCAAAGATTACTCGTTCACTAGGGTCAGTAAAATACTCAGATTTAATAAACGGAAGAACCCTTCTAGCATAGGGTTCATTCATAATCAAATTAGAAAGTGCGGTTCGTTCAATCGTTTGAAGTGTTGACATATTGTAAATCGTTATCCTCTACTTGTTTCTCAATTAAATGCATGAGTATATCTCCAAGTAAATTCTTGAAGTCTAAATCTTCTTGCAAATCTTTTTCACTATAACTTGGAGTATACACTATATCATAGTGAAATGTCAAGGGCAAACTGCCATCTTCTGTCTCATCACCGAAAGAAACTTTACTATACTCAAGGATAATGTTTTCATACTCACCAGTAACACCAGTGAGTTTTAGTGCAGTCCACTTTTCATCTTCCTCTTTGTCATTACTAACAAATATAAAAGACCTTTCGATATCAATATTATTCAATGACTTCTTCCTCATCATCTTCAATATCCATCTGGCCACCATACTTAAATTCTTTACTTGCTGCATCATCCAACTGTTGCATAACTTCTTCTGTAAAGAACTTCTCTGGATTATTATTAATTGTTTTACCAAATGTTTTTGTACCATCAGGCAACTCAATACGAGTTGATACTGATTTAAATATACCATACTTCAATGCAAGTTCAAGTAATCCGTAATATCTATCTAGTCCACGTTGGTACATTAATCGTACATCAACCATCTTGTTCTCAATAGTCAAACGAGACTTTGCATTCTTACAATGAATGATATTACCTACCACCTCTGTACCGTCTTTCTCTTTCTTCTTAGAAAGATACACGATAGATGAAGCGGCATACTTCAGTCCAGAACCACCACCCATTTCTTTGGTAGGGAACATAGAACCCACAACGTCATATGTGTGATTAGTAACTACCATAGGAACTTTCGCTCTACCTAGTTTCAATGTCAATACACGAAATGCAGCCTTGAGAACTTGCGCTCGTGTCATATCTCTTGTCTCTTTACCATCAGAAGTATCTTCTACTTCTTTAGTTGTAGATAACATACCAAGTGAATCCAAACATAACAACATTGGTTTTCTATCTGATTCATTTTGTTGCAGATATGCATCCAATACCTTTAATGATTGTGTACGAAATTCTTGTACAGTTGTTACAGGTAAGATAACCATACGAGATGGGTCGATACCTCTATCTACAACCATCTGTTGTGTAATAGCAGATTCAGACTCAAAATACAACACACCAGCATCTGGGTTTGCATCAAGGAATGACTTAACCATGCCCATAATAAAGAAAGTTTTACCAGTTGCACTGGCTCCTGCAATTGCAGTAATCTTGTTTGATGGCAATCCACCATAAATTGAACCACTCAGCAGTGCATTGAAGATATAAGAACCAGTATCAATAAACGAATCTACATCTCCAGCCTCAACTCCATCTGCAACTAAACTTGCATATTCATTACCAGCAGTTTTTGCAATATTATTCCAATCCATTAAATATCATCCTCTTTTCTGTTGTTAGAACGAAACGACTCAAATCCATCAGGATAACGTGCTTCCAACTTTTCAATATTCATATATATGATATCTTCTATGCTGGTATCCAAGGCAATACAGGCCTGTGAAATATACCACATAATATCTCCAAGTTCTCGTTTCATATGATAGATGGTATGTTCATCCATTGGTTTCCCTTGGAACAAACATTTCTTTACTACTTCAGTAAATTCACCACCCTCTGCACAGATACCTAATGCAGCTGTCAATAATCGTTCTGGGGGAACACCCTGTTCATCAATTATATCTAGTGCGTCTGAAAAGTCTTCTGCATTCTTAGATGCATCAGAAGTTACCTCATCGACAAATCGAGTATAGTCAAGTAAAAAATCTTCATCTTGTTGTGTCATATCCATATCCTTTATTATTTAATATATAATACTATAAAAGTTCTCTAAAGTCAAGAGATTTATAGAATAACACTTTTTTGTGGAACTTGAATTCCACTTGTCTGTGTTTGCCATCCTTCAGCAATTTGTTGCATAGTAGGTACGATAAATGATACACATGTTTTATTAAACTGTAAAGTTCCATCTACCTTATCACCTGTCATACAAACACCATCAACTAGAGCTACACCCTTTTCATTTACTTGTACCAAACGTGGGCGTTCAATAGTATAGGACATCATATCATCTGTGATGTATCTCCCAATAATTTCTGCACCGTTTGTTAGCACAAGTGTTACAATATCATTCTTATTCATTATATTTTCCTATGTTAGTGGGGAGAGCGTTAAACTCTCCCCTTAGTTTATTTAAACTGATTCCGATCCTTGTGGATTACGCAAGAAATCACGATATGTTCCTTTAGGGAGCATACCAGTGTGGTTTGCCTTACTATTATCTAAACCAAACTGAATATCGCCAGATGGGTCAAGAATAAACTTATCTGTTGCGTGGCACAGCATGATATGAACAGCAGATGCCTTGTTTTCACCAGAAAGTTCATAAGTATACTTCATAAACCATTCATCCATTCCATCAAACAAAGCAGTCTTTCTTTGTTTTAACTTGTGACTTTTCAACAAACTTAGGAAAGGTTGAACCCTATCTTCCTTGCCACTTTTAACCATCAAAGTTGCCCAAGCGTTGAACTGTCTTTGCCAAGGATCAAAATTAGTAACCTTGCCATCGAAAAAGTCTTGTGTCAACAACATACCTTGTCGTACATTCTCTTTCCATTCATACCATAGGTCTACAGCATTAGTCATTGTTAAACTACTATTTTTAAATTTTGCTTGAGCGCCGTATCCAGCTCTTCTCTTCAACACCTGTCTAAGAGTAGTTACCTCATCATTAGTAGTAGTCTTATCCTTCTTGTTGATAACATCTGTAACAGTTCTGTTCTTTGCAGGAGCAGCCTGAACAAAAACTTCTGGGTCTACACCTGTTACTATTGTAACTCTGACTGTCTCGCCACGTTCAACAATAATATGCAGTCTGTGTTGATACTCTAGGATGTTGCCTGATGTTGTGAACACACAAGCGCCTCCATCCCACATCCAACCATACTTGCCTGCACTCTTGCGAATTGCTGCTAGTTGTGACGGAACAATCTTCCTGTTGTCATTGTTGTGATTGTCAAGAATATATTGTGCCATTTCTGGTGTCATGTATACAATAAATGATTCTTGTTTAGTTGATTTTGGATTGAACGTCAATACGTCCTTTACTTCTGTAAGTGTAAGTGCCATTTGTTAATCTCCTTTGATACTTTTAGCACAACATGAAATATTTCATGTCTATCTTTATATAGTACTCTAAAATTAACTAAATGTCAAGTTCTTTTTTGACTCTTTCTAGTAATTCTAAAGTTCTCTTTCTATAACCAAATCCCAACATAGAGGCCTTTTCGCCTATATCATATGGTGGTTCTTTGCCTATAGAGTAGTATTGATCTGCTGTCAGATCAATTAACTTCTCATTTATATCTAAACACCACCAATGCCAAACGTCATTAGGGTCTAATGCTCGATATAACTTAATCTTCTTTGTAGTGAATACTTTCTGTAGACAGGCAGAAGAATGGTGACAATGGCCAAACATGGGATTGATTGAATTCCTCTTTCTCCACTTTAAAGGTATCAAATCTGGTGTAAGGTTTTTTAAGATTGTGTCTGATACTATTTTTAAGTTCTCTTCGTTATATTCCATCATCGTATTATCTGTATCTCATCTGGGTTGCGATTAAAAGTTTCAAGATTATGTCTAACACGGCCATCTGCCTTTAATGATTCATATCTCTTAGATGCCTTGTTCTTCCACCAATCAACACATCCAGAAAATGAATGTCTTTCAAAAGCGTCACCCTCAATAAGAGTATCGGTTTCAAAGTTCATATATTCTTTTACATTTGAATATCCAAAAGTACCAAGATACTGTCTCTTTTTTTCTGTTAGATTTTTAGCATCATTAAATGTCTGAACAAACTTTGTGTATTCTGTTGGTTCTATATTCTTTAGTGATGATTTGATAATAGAAATCATTTTGGTTTGCGTCTTTAGTTTCCTAGAACTAGCAGATTGATCAACCAGAGGTTCACCACCGTTACGTTCTTTAAACCAATCATTCAATCTATGGAAGTTGTCATCATTAATAAGAGGAGCAAAGTCTGACATTGTATTACCCTTATATCGTAAGAATGGTTTCATACCATCATACTGCGAACTACTCTTAGTTGTACCGTATAAAGATGTAGTCTCAAACATACAAAAAGGGCCACCATACTTTTTATCTAGTGTATCTTTTGTAAGATGTGAACAACAGATAGATGCAAGTAGTTTACCACCCAAGTAATTAAATCCAAATGGTTGAGTTGGAACAATGATAAATCCCATAATAGTAGAATCATTGAACCGTTTCATTGTAGCTGGATCCATCGTATTCAATGGTTTACCTAAGAAATCATTACGAGGTTTTGAGTTGATTGTTGGTGAACCCAAACGAATAAACCCAGCAATCTGTCCTGTATTCTTTTCATACACTACCCACTTGATGGACTTGCCTGGCACAGATACTTCTACTGCATGAGATGTTACAATTTCAAGATAGTTTACGAATATCTCATTACTAACTTCTTTACATTCAAACTCCATATCATTTGGATGCATATCAAAGTTACTGAACATATCATCTTCAGGCCCCATTCCAGGCAAAGACACTGGATAGTTACTCATACGTTCAAGTTTTACTCTTCTAAGATAGTCATCAATTCTACCAAAGTTAGAAAAATAATCTACGAATACATTTGCAGCTTCAATAGCGTCTGTCCTGTTTAATATCATCCAAAAAAGTCCTCAAGTGTCATCTGTGTTCCGTAAGAGCGGTCAATGTTCCATTTGATTTGTTGCATAATAAAAACCAACGGTTCAATAAACGCCTTCTCGAATTGTTTATCATAGTCCAAATATTTGTGAATGTCAAGCTCTTTTGGTAATTTAGTCATAAAAGAAATAACATTCGATTGCATAGGGTTTGGTGTTCTCATATTTAAGAACTTAATCTTTTCACCCTCTTGAATAAGAGGATACTTATTTGTTAGTTTCTGTTTCTTAACAAAGTGATTATATAGAATAGCACCCTTACAATGCATAGGTGTTCCAGATTGGAATATACTAGAACCACTACTCCACTTTGCAATACCATTCACAGAACGTGGAAAAGCAATATCTTCTGGGGATAGTTCCATAAACTCATTACGAAACTCTTGAATAAATGTATTCACATCTTTCTCAGTACCAGACATAATAATCTTTAGACATTCCTTAATCTTCTCACGACAAGGAGCAGGCGTACTAGACTTGACAGCCTCAATACCCATAATCTTTAGTTGTGGTTCTTGATAACGAACACCTTCCATATCCCAAACATTTAGGATGTATCTTTTCTTTGCAGTCCAAATACCTTTGTCTGCAATCGCTTCACGCCCCATCTCCATCTTCTGGTCATATGCGTTTACATACGAAGCAAGCTCTTGATAACTTTTATTAATAAAAGGTTCAATTTTCTCTTGAGCAATTCTATCAAGGAAATCCACGGCCCGGCCACGATACGCACTCTCCGATTCATTCTCTCTCTGTTTAAGCACAGTATTAACCAACTTGTCAAAACTAATATATACCGAATCTGTATCCGATGCAATAACATAATCATCTCCATCTGTCTTTAATAATTTATTCAAATAATCATTGAGTGCCTGTTCAATCCAACGAATGGATAACTGGCCAGAAGTTGTAATACCTTCTGCAATTCTCAAATCATAATATCGAAACCACTCATTACCAATCGCACCATAAGCAGAGTTCAAAGAAATCTTTCGTGCCATCTGGATGTTTTGAAAGCGAGACACATCATTCAGATACTTAGGGTCTTTAGTATCCTCATAAAGTTGTTTTGCAGTCAACATCTTTTTCTTGTAGATAGTACGATCATTGTACATCTCTTGCATCATCTCAGGCAAGAAACCTTGTTCCTTAGTTCTGAACAATGCACCGTTTGGTGTACAAGTTACAGATGCAGATGGTAACATGGATAAGTCATGTTTCTTTTCTAACATCTCATCCACAGCCTTCTCTTTATTGAAAGGCATAGTTTTAGGTAATAGTGTTTCTGGGGAAATATTGTATTGCATAATCAAGTGTGGATACAAAGAGTTCAAGTCAAAAGACATTACCCATTTGTGTTCACCGACTTGTGGGTCTTTGACGTATGCACCAATATACTTTTCGTTTTTAGTTTTAGATGATCTCTTCTGTGGAATAACAATCTTCTTACTTAGAAGGTGGTTGTATATCAACACATCCCAATACTTAACAGACGTAAAGGAATCAGACATGTTCACCTTAGCCTCATACGTCATAGTCAAAATCAAATCAATCAACTTCATCTTTGCGTCAAGTCTATCAACTAGTTCAACGTCCATGATGTTATAGTCGAGGAATGACTGATAGTCTTTAGTATACCAATCACGAAATGTTTCGTATGGGTTTTCATCCTTGCGTTGTCCAAGTTCCACATTAGCAATATGGTCAAGACGATATGATTCTTGTCGAGTATATGTAAACTTACGATACAACAATAAGTAATCTAAGTCTTCGACACCCATGATATCATAGACTTGTTCCTTCTTACCATATGCACCAGTAATTGTTCGTGCATTCACAACACCCCAAGGAGATAGACGCTTCATTGCGTCTTCACCCATTACAGATTTAATACGGTTACAAAGATAGGGAATATCGAATCGTTCAGTATTCCAACCAGTAATAATATCAGGGTGATCACTTTCCCACCAAGATACAAACTGTGCAAGCAATTCACGTTCACCATTACACTTGATGTATTGTACATCTTCTCTATCGTTCTTATAGTCGTGTAATCCCCAAACCTTGATACGGCCTGTGTCGTGATTTTTGATTGTGATAGATAACATAGGTTCAAGTGCAACATCGGCATTAGGGAAACCGTTCTCACACTCAACCTCAATATCAATAGTAACAATACGCATTTGCGAACTGTCATACTGAATTTGTTTTGGATATGTTTCTGAAATATATGTGTAAGGAAAGTTAGTCAACCCAAAACAAAGATGGGGTTGACTTTCATATCTTTCCTTGAACTCTTTAGCTTCCTTGATAGTAAGGAACTTCATTGGATTGACGTTCTTGTCATCCAAGGTTTTCCATCCTGTTTCTTTTTGAACAGGCACATAAAGAGTCGGTTCGTACTTTACTTTGAAGTTAGAGCGTACACCGTCTTTAACGGCACGAACCAATAGTTGATTACCCCATTGGGCAACATGAGTGTAGAATTTCAAAACATTTTCCCTTGTCAATTAGTTTCATTATATAGTGGTTAGGGGGAAATGTCAAGAGAAAAGTGGCATTTGTTCGTCAGAAGAAAAGTGTTTTTCAATCATGTCAATAACATCTTGTGCATCTGCAATTTTAACCAATTCTGATTCTACTGCTTCTGCGATATCTGAATGTTCTCCGATACCAGCTGGATTCTTTAAGTATACTGCAATGTTTGCTTTGTGTAGAGCAATCTTGCCTTCGTTATGTAATTTTATAGCATTAAGCATCATTATCTTTACCTTTCATTGTTGTAATAATGAACTTCTTCTGAGGGTCAACCATGACATTCATTTTTGTCATTGCGAACCTATTTAGAAGAACATCAGTTCCCATTTCACTTCTATCATCAAGGCCAAACATGAACTGATAACTGTGACCCATGAATTCCATGTCCAACTCAACAACAGGCCGTCTATCTACACCACCACCAGTTGTTGCTTCGTACATCTTAACAAGATTAGTAGTAATTGTTTTACCGTTCAATGTGAAAGTAATCTTCTTACCATTAATCTTTATATCTTCTGCATGTAATACAGAAAGTATTCCATTTCCAGTATCGAACTTGCCTTCCATCTCACCAAATGGTAATACGGATACTACTTCATGGTATCCACATTTGGTGGGGGCAGAGTATCTAGATTCTGTATTTTTGTAATGTTGAATAATTTCCTTTGCAATGTTTAGTCCAGAGTTAGCATCTTCGATACCGTCTGTGCCAGGCGAACTGTTTACTTCTAGAAAGTATGGTTGTCCTTTATATGGAATAAAGTCAACTGCAACACAATCACCATCAACAGCCTTCGCAGCAATTAAACATTGACGCACTTCTTCTTCTGATAATTTGTATGGTTTTGGTTTTGCACCTTGAGATACATTTGATCTGAAATCACCTTCAATCACATCTCTACGCATAGTTCCAATAATCTTATTACCAACAATTACCGCACGAACATCATAATCTGTTTTCATATACTCTTGTATAAGAATATCTGTATCTTTATCTTGTTTGTATAACAACTGCACAATTGAATCTAAGGCTCTCTTTGATTCAATAAACAGTACACCAACACCTTTAGAACCCCTAAGAGTTTTAAGGATGATTGGGAATTTTGTATCAAGTTCTTCTAATGCAGAATCAATACTATCTTCATTAGGAATTAGAACTGTCTTTGGTTGGAGTAGTTTAAAATCTTTAAGTCGAACATAACTTCTGTACTTATCTGCACAGATACTAATTGTAGTTCTGTTATTAATACAACTAATACCAATTCGTTCCAACTCAGAGATTAAATCTAACATACTATCTCTTGTTGGCGTACCACGAACAAATACAACCGTATCGTCTTTACTTACGTCAATACTATTATTGTTATCGGATAATGTGTGTTTTCCATTGTTGAAAGACAATGAAACTTCTTTGAAGTTGGCAAGGAAGGTTTCCATTCCCATCTTCTGAGCTTCTTTCTCAAACTTCTTTGCAGTGATTGACTTATCGCCAAACTCTACTGTAAGGATAACTACCTTATAGTTTTCCTCTGTTTTTTCTTCAACAATGAAATCCGAAAACGACTGTGCCAATTAAGATTCTCTCTTTTTACCTATGTTATACTTAGTCTCCAACTCCCACTCATTTTTCTCTTTAAAGGCAATTACCTTAATTTGAGATAGAGGAGCCTTAGGTTCAGCACTTCCAACAATTTCAATCAATCCCCAATCACCTAATAGTCCAGCAATAGAGTTACGTCTTGAAACATCGTTTTCATTTAGATTAGTATCTTTACCATCTAATGCAAATAACTCTTTAAAATGCACAATGTAATACTTACCCTGTTTGTGTAGGATGTGACACGACTGATATAACTTTCTCTCTTTACGAGAGGCAACACCAATCCTTGATAGTGTCTCACGAACCTTTAGGAAGTCATCTGGTTCTTTTAGTTTTACTTCCAGCATCGCTTCGGGATGCCAATCAATTTCATTCATTTTCTTCCACCTTTGTTCAAACTATCTTTGATAGCCTTTATCTGGTCATGATTAAGTATAGACAATGCTTGCTTCGCTTTCTCATTACTATAACCATAATATTCTTTTACTACTTGTAGGTTTTTCAACTTATCAGCCTTTACCCAAGGCGCATATCGTTTCTTAGACCTAATAGTATTTAGTAAAAAGTCATATTGTAGTTTTGAATCAAGGTGGTGACGCATATTCATCTCATTGACCAATGCAATAGTATCATTGAATGGTGCGAGACATTTATTTATAATGAATGGAGAATACTTCTTTTCCCACATAGGATCATCTGATTCCATCAGATTTTCCTTTGTTTCATTCATTGATTTTAGGTAGTGTTTTAGTTCATATCCACTCATTTGAAATTAACCTGTGACATAATTTCAATCATATATGCAAGCATATTGATTTCTTGGTCGGCTACAAATGCAGATTTATATGAGTAGTCTGCTGTTGCAAGAACAAGATGAGGGACAGTTGATGGATTGACTGCATCATACAATGTATCATATACTTTACGATACATACGAGATGGGTCATTGTCTAGATTGTTTGCAACCCATTTACGAATAGACTTGAAATCCTTTTCTTTAAGGAAAGTTGTCAAATCTTTCATATTGGTTTCAGACAAATTGACTAGAACACCAGCATCAATCATACCAGATGCAGAGTATCTTTGGAGTTCATTTAGAACTCTTCTCCAATCTGGAAAATGTTTCTCCACAACACCAGCAACAGCTTTAGGTTCGAATTGAACCTGTTCTGTTTTAAGAACATCCTGTACACGATGGAAGAATTCACCAGCGAGTTTAGGTTTTTCAGTTGATGGAATACGAAATTCTATAACAGAACAACGACTGTGGAGAGGTTCGATGATACGGTTTTTAAAGTTACATGTCAGAATAAAACCACAATTCTTGTGGAACTCTTCGATGAAACCACGCAACGCAGGCTGTGTGGATTGAGGATTTAGGTAATCTGCCTCATCCAAGATTACGAACTTGCGATTACCATCCATAGAGACAGTAGAAGCAAAGTTCTTAATCTTATTTCGGAGAACATCAATACCCGATTCCTCAGAACCGTTTATCATCATATAAGTGGCACCAAGTTCGTCAAGCATAGCTTTCGCAACTGTGGTCTTACCCACCCCAGGCCCACCTGATAGTAGAAGATTAGGAATATGTCCATCATCTACAAAGGTCTGGAAAGTCTTCTTTAAATCATCAGTGAGAACACAATCACTGATTCTACTTGGGCGGTACTTTTCCACCCATAACATCACATCATTCATAATAAAATCCTTCTGGTTTAGGCAGCTTCTAGAGCAATATAGTATTCAACAGGCTTCGTCAGATTAGTAAAATGTGAGATGCCTTGTTTTGATACTTCTACCTTATAATCACCAGAGAGGAGTTTCAAGTTTTCTACTTTGAAGTAGAATGTGAAGTCGCTAGGTGAATTTTCACCAACAACAATACTGAAATCGTTTGAAGTGTCATTCTTACGATCAGTAACCAATAGTTCGATATTACCACCAGTAGAACCTTTTAGTACTACATCTGGAACACCAAGTACGGCAGATGCCTTTTGGATTTGGTTGAATGTGTCTTGAGTAAATGTAAAATCTACATCCACTGAAGGCATTGTGATATCTGTTTTAGCAACAGTAACGATAGAAGGATCACTGAACATGTAAGTCAGTTTACTACCACCACCCTCTTCACTAAGTTTAACACTTTTCTCATCGAAAGACAGTGTTGGGTCTTTGAATAGTGACAATGCAGACAAGAACTCGTTCAAGTCATATATTGCAAATTCATTATCGAAAGTATCTGGAATAGTTGCCTTTGATACAATGTTTTTCATTGCAGACATTGTACCAATCAAATTCCCATTTTTTACCAGAAGGTTCTGGTTAATGGTGGAAAAGTTCTTTAGAACTTCTCTTGTATCATTACTAAGTTTCATATTCAATTATTCTCCGTTGTGTCGTGATTATGAAGAGCCATTATACCATAATGGATCACTTTAAGCAAGTCATTTCTGTTCTTGCCATCTTTTTTTCCGTATCGTTGCGAATATTTTAGAATATTGCCAATACAGAAACCTTCTCCATGGCCCGAGTCCATGATGAATTCTGTTGCTTGAAATTTGTTATGAGAGTAGTGAGCATTATAGGTTACATCTATATACTCTTGTAATTCTTTCAGAATCAAATCTTCTGAATATTTGTAATCAATATGTTTCACTTTTTTCATCCTATTTCATTATTTAACATACTATAACATAAAGGAGCGCCTATGTCAATAGGCACTCCACACTTTATTTACTTAATTTTAATTGAACGAGCTTTCTTTTCTTCTGGAATAATTCTTTCCAGTTGAATATAAAGAAGTCCGTCTTTTAAATCAGCACCCTTCACAATAACGTCATCTGATACTGTAAACGTCTTATTAAAAGAACGTGCAGAAATACCTTTATGTAGATACTCTGGTTTCTTTTCTACTTCAGAAGTTTCAATATCAATAGATTTTACAGTAAGTGTATTTTCTTTTGACTCAATTTCAATTTCGTCTTTCGAAAATCCAGCGACTGCAATCTCAATAGTGTACATATCGTCACTATGTTTTACAATATTGTAAGGGGGATAGTTTGACATTGCTGTTGAACTAACTCTGTTAGCTCCCATTAGACTATCAAACATTCTATCAAAACCGACAGAATAAGTTGCGATCCTAGATGGATCAAGTGTGTAAGCATTTACCATTGTTTTTCTCCTTTGTTAAGCAAGATAAATTTGATACCCGATTATCGGCATATCAATAGTATTTATATAGTATCCAAGAGAGATTTTTCAACCCCTCTTGGACATTTTTACGCAGCGTCAGCGTATTCAAGTGCCTTATCCAGTGCATTCAACTTCACTTTACGATTTCGTCCATACCATGAAGATACTAAACGTCCATCATTTGACCGTCCTTGAAGGTGGTCAGTCATGTTGGTCACTGAGTTAAATGCAGTCCACCAAGAACCTTGAGCAAACTCTGCGCCAGGTTGTACATCCAAGTTCTCAAAGGCAGTCTTTGAGTTACGAGATGTGAAGGGAACAACACCCTCAACCTTTTCTTTCGCCGGCGAACCAAAGACTTCATTGAAGTATTGGATTACGTTTTCACCTGTATATGGTTTAGAACCAAGGTACGCAGCCATTGATTTGTACTCTTCCATTTTCTGACGGGCAATACCCATCTGTTCTTTCACTTCAGCAGGGTCAAATGCCTTACGGTGATTTACCGTAACCATCTTATCTGCATTCTGAGAAAGAGAAAGTGTTAGAGTGTTGTTACACACCACACGAATTGGTGTCATACGAATATTAATCGCTTTACCAAATTGGTGTGGGTTTGTGAACAGAAAGTAATTATCTGTCACATCACCATTAAACAACTCAAAAGACTCTTTGGTTTTTGCAAGAGCCCATACCATCTGTCCATCTTTCAATGAACCAGCGGTGTGCATTTCCATATCACCTGACATACAGTATTCATGGAAGAACTCAAATGCTTCTGAGTTCTGCACTGGATTCCAACCAGTACCAACAACATCTAATACAGAGTTGTCAGAGGAACGTACAAGTGCCTCTTTGTTTTTGATAGGAACACCTGTTGCAGTAACAAGTGGTTGTTTCTCTACTGTCCAATCAAGTCCAGCAACCTTTTGGAATTGGTCTGGTGTTAGTTCTTCTTCCACCTTTGTTCCAAGTCCATGCCACGGTAATTCACCGACATACGCCATTTGTGCTTCACCATTTACGATTTCAAGTTCATGTGCCATAATATAAAGTCTCCAGTTGTTTTCTCATCATTACTTAATCAGTATACCTGTTGTAACAACAAATGTCAAGATGTTTTTATAACTTTTTAGCCTTTTTTCTAGCTTTCTTTAAACCCATTTCAAGTTTAAGTTTTGATGCCCATTGAGTAAAGTTAGTTCCTTGCATATGGTCAAACTCATGTTGAAATATCCTTGCAGTAATTCCACCAAAACCAGCAGTCTGTTTTTTACCATCAATATCCATATATTCAAAACGAATCGCAGAAGGCCGTCTAATGTTCAAGTAGAGATGGGGATAGGTGAGACACCCTTCTACAAACAGTTCTGTGTCCTCTGATACCCATGTAATCTTTGGATTGAAGAAGATAGTTGCCTCTCCTTTGTCGATATTAGTAAACATCGTAAATGCACGAACAGGAAGTCCACACTGATTTGCAGACAATCCAATACCATTAGTGCCACGCATTGTTTCTATTAAGTTATCATATAACTCTTTAGGAGTCAAGCTACATTTTTCTTTTAGTTCTTCAAATGTAATATCAGGCAAAACCTCATGTAGAATAGGGTCTTCTGGATTAATTAGTTCGTATTTCATTATGTTCTCCCAAAAAATCTAATAGGTTTACCATTAGTTCCATAGTCATTATCGTCAAAAAGATACCAACAACAGTTATCCTTACCGACACTTTTACTTCCCTCTATCCACTTAACTCTTCCAATACTTACAACCTTCTTCAGTTTTGGTAAGTATGGAATTGATTGTTTTGTATGTATCCAATCTGCATCAAACAATAACCAAGTAGGAAGTTGTGCAGATAAATTTTCAATGAGTGGATGTAATATTTTTCTATTCCATGGCGGGTTTGTTATGCAAACATCACACCCCACAATAGTATCTGTTAGTGCATCACCTTCACCCACAAAGTCAGCCATTGGTTCTATGTCAGTCATCCAATATCCAAGTAACCCTGTAAGTTCTTCAATATGTCGAATCAGTCTACCATCTCCAGCACAAGGTTCTGCAAACAAACCTTTATCTGGTAGATGGGGTATAAGAGGTATAACAGCCTCAATAGGAGTAGGATAGAAATCTCTTTCTACTCTATCAAAATCACTTCGTTTGCCCATTATGATGTTACCATATGACTGAAGTTCTTTTCTTTCTTAAACTGTACAACACTTCTAAACTTGTCAAACAACATATCTTGTTTATGAGAAATAACAAATACGTTTTGGTCTGAGAACGTACCAAGAATTTTAAGGAAGTCATCTGTACCAGTACCATCCAATGACGAATCAAAGATTTCATCTAAGATAAGTAAATTGGTATTAGTTGAGTTCTTCATCTTTGCAATTGCACGCCATGTAAATAGTAATGCAAGGTCAATACGCATCTTCTCACCTTCAGAAAATGATGCATAAGAAAACTCATCACGAAAACGTGACTTAATAGTCTCACTGAAGTTTTCATCAATATTAAAGTTTACATAGAAATCCATAGAAGATAGATATGTATTCACCAGTTTATTCATAATTGGTAAATATTGTTTTACAATCTTAGTCTTAATACCACTGTCTTGTAGTAAGTTTCTTGCAACATCAATATAGAACTTATCTTCTGTTAGTTTAGATTTGTGTTCTTCAATATGAGAAATCTTACCTTTTAATTCAGAAAGTTTTTCTTTATCTTCATCTGATATTTGGCCCTTCTCATAAGTTTTAATATCACTATCAAGTTTTATATTAAACTTCTCTAGTTCACTTATAGAAGAACGTATCTTAGCAATCTCCACATCATGTTTACGAATAGATTCTAAATTGCTTAAGATTACTGAGAGTCGATTGTGTTCAAGTTCTTCGAGGTTTTCAACACTTTCGATTGCAGTTGTGAGTTCTTCAACCTTAGAGGTTCTTGTTGCAATCTGCGTCTGCTTTGTTGCATCCGTGATTGACTGTTCGCAAGTCGGACATTCTGCGTTGTCCTCAAAAAACTTGATTTGACGGTCATGTTCATTCCTCTTGTTCTGTAAGGCAGCTTCTGCTTTACTTAACTTTGTGATTTTCTGTTCAATCTTAACTTTATCTTCTATATCTATAGATAGAGTATTCTTTTCTTCTTCAATAGACTTTACTTCATTTTTCTTAGAAGTAATGCGTTTTTCATTTTCACTTACTTTTAATCTATTCTCATTGATTATGTTAGATTTATTATTTACAACTTCTTCAATAAACTTCTGTTGTAGGTTAATCTTCTCTTTAGTCAAATCAAACTCATACTGTACGTTGCGAATATCTTCATTAAGAGACTTTGTTTTACCTTTCAATAGAAAGTTCATCAAAGAGAAAATCTTGATATCTAGGATATCCTCAACAACCTCACGGCGTGCCTTGGTAGAAAGTTGCATAAATGGTACAAATGTAGAAGAGCCTAGAATCACAACTTGTGTGAAAGAACGATAGTTCAATCCCATGATTTGTTGTTCTAAGTGTTTCTGATAATCACGAGCATTCGCATCCTGATTAATCATGTTACCGTTAACCCACACTTCAAACTTATTAGGTTTAATACCACGAATTACTTTTACATCTTTACCACCAACATTAAACTCAACTTCAACGACAGCTGCACTACCGTTTACTGAGTTTACCAATTGACCCTTTGAGATGTTTCTAAAAGGTTTATTGAATAGACCAAAACAAAGAGCATCAAGAATAGTACTCTTACCAGCACCATTGTCTCCAATGATAAGAGTAGTAGTACTTCTATCTAGTTGCACTTCAGTAAAGTTATTCCCTGTCGAAAGAAAGTTCTTCCAACGCACATATTTAAAAGTTATCAAAGTTCTAAGTCACTCGCTTCTACATATAGAGACTTCATCATATTTGTCAGTCGGTTTTTGTCAAGTTCAACATCAAGTTCGCCAATATATCTTTCCAATAGAGTCATAGTATCTTCTGCATTCTCTACGATTGCATCATTAACATTCTCTGCATCTAGTTCACTGAAGTCTTCTACAATCTTAACTTCATGGGCTCCAGATTCAGACAATACCTTATCTATAAATCTATCGAATTGATAGAAATCTTTTTTGTTTATGACAACGATCTTAACAAACTTATCCTTCAATGTCAAGACATTATAGTCAGAATAATTTGTTGTTGTATCATCATAGTATACTTTTTCGAATATTGTATGTGGATTGACAATACGTTCTAGTTCTCTTGTAGATGTATCAAATACATGAAAACCTTTAGGGCAACCATTATCACTCCATGTCATTTGATATGTATTACCAAGATAATATACTTGGCCATCATCAGACTTTTTATGGAAGTGTCCACTGAATACTGTATCAAAGTTCTTTAGAAATTGTTTATCATAACCACTTTCTGAGAAATGTCCAGCGTGCATTTCAAAACCATTAATCTCTAAGTGGCCCATTGCAACTTGTGCTTTAGTACCTTTGATATGATCCATAGTAATCCCATAGTTCTCAGGACAAATCCAAGGAATAAAACATATAGGTGTACCATCAAACTCTACTGTGGTAGCTTCTGGATATACAAACATCTTAGGATAACGTCCCTCTACAAGTTCTGCAAGGGAGTTAACTTCATTTGTATTCTTATAGAACGTATCGTGATTACCCACCATCATATGGAGAGTAATTCCTTTATCTACAAATCTTTGAATAAATCTTTTACGAAAGTCTTGTGCTATCTTGTAGGATACAAACTTACGTCTATCCATAACATCACCCAAATGGATAACAGTATCAATGCCATTCTCTTCAATATAAGGAAAGAATTCCTCTTCCCAAAACTTATAGAAGTATTCATTGAATGCAAGGTTATCATTACGAGCGCCGAAATGTGTATCAGTTATTAACGCTATCTTCATTTACTTCTTCACCATCATCATCATAAAATATCTCAAGTCCTTTAGGTTTTGGTTTCTTCTTTTTGGGTTTATAAACAGCCTCATCTGGAAGAAAGTTCTTTTGCAAATAATCAACAAATACTGTTTGATCTTCACCACCACTGCCTAGAATATCAACATTCATGTTCTCAATAATCTTATGTTTAACATGTTGTTGTTTTTTCTCTTTTTGAATTCTACGAATAAATGCATAGTAAATAATCTGAGTAAAGTATGCAAACGGATTGTTTGATTTCTCTGGATTAAAGTTACTACAATACTGAAGACAGTTTTCTATACCATCAGAAATCATTTCTTCTCTGTATGTGTAGTTTATAAAATTAGGTCTGTAAGATAGGTGATTAGCAATCTTTAAGAAACATTCACCAATATAATTTGATACAGGTGGTTGGGCCTCCCCAAGTGCCTCTGCATCTTTGCATTTTATTTTCCACTCCTTCATTGCTTCCAAGAAGGCCTTGTTATCAACATAGTGGACGGATTTCTTTTTCTTTGTCATAATAACTCCATTGTTAATATACATCATACTTTAAACTAACCAAAATGTCAATAGAAAAATAAAAGCAATTTATTTAGCAAAATATGTTGACAATCTCTTGACAGGTTGGTATATTACCTATGCTAGGGTTGAGAATGATAGATTAGCTATTAGCTAATGTACTGTATCAGATGTAACTTCAAAGTCAGAGAACTCATCCTCTAGTTCTTCTAACTCTTCTAATGTGGGTTCATCATCATAATCAGCATCTTCAAGATCTAATTTGTTTAGACAATAGGAATAGAATTTAGATAATCCTATAGATGCATCTGTAGTGACAAGTACTTTCACTCTTTCAATCTGATAGGTATTGTTTTCGGAGAAGTGTATCCATCTCTGTAATGATAGACTTTCTTCTAAAGTGCCATCTCTAGCATGTTTAGGAATAGCATTAAGTTTCATTGGACGATTAATATTAATAAAGGATTGGCTTTCATTGTCGATAACATTACAGATAATTTCTTCACCACTAGATAGTTTTAGAATCTTAACTTCTGTCATTTGAGTTTTATCCTCTTTATTTCGTAATCAAATTGTTCTTCATTGTATATATTTATGCGAGTTAAAAAGTGATTCAAAGTGAAGTTCCTTTTAGATTTATATGATAAGTCATCTGCTATATCGAATAGTATGGCGGAATCTTTACTGTCACTCCTACGCAATCCCCTTCCGATAGATTGCAAGGTTCTGATCCTACTTTTACTTGGACTAGAGAACACGATGTTGTGGAGATTACGAATATTAATACCAGTAGAAAAAGTACCATAGGATGCAACAATAATCGCATCATTTTTCTTTTCAGTGATCGCACGAATATCTTCTCTTGTCTGTGTATCAGTACCACCATATACATAGAACACTTCTCTATCTGTGGCTTCTGATATCATTTTATGTAATATATTTCCATGTTTCTCTACAAACTGAAACAGTACTAATGTATTACCTTTAATGTTCAAAGTCAAGTCTCTAATAAATTCATTACGTTTAGTATTAGTAACTATATAGTCAATCTCATCTTGGTACTTCATACCTTTGACTAGTTTACACTCTTCTTCTGGATATGTCAATACAATAGAATTAATCTTAAATTCTGCAAGTGTCTTCTTATCTATAAGTTCTTTAGTAGATATAACCTTATTCAATGCACCAAACAAACCTTCTAGTATTAGTCTATGTGTCTGCATTCCATCTAGTGTACCTGTAAGTCCAAAACGATACTTACACATATGCATTTTAGTAAGAATAGATGTGAGTGATTTTGCTTTAAATAAATGAGCCTCATCACCAATAACACATCCAAACTGTTCAAAATAACTAGTCGGCATTTTGTAGAGAGATTGCCATGTAGATACAACTACCTTTTTAGATACGTTTCTATCATGTCCACTATACACCTTTTGTATATTTTTCTCATGCCATCCATAATCAATAAAGTCTGAAGACATTTGTTCCACTAAAGATGTTGTTGGAACAAGTATCAGTATCTTATCATTAGGTTCTTCTCTAAGTAATATTTCGTAATATCTTACGAGAATATAGATGATAAGTGATTTCCCAGATGCAGTAGGACTAAGAAGTAAAGCACGATGATTTCTGATTGCGTAATCCACGGCATTAATTTGATAGTCTCTAGGTTGAATATCTTTGCCTCTACTTTTAAGTTTAAGGCTTGAAATAAATCCTTCCAATACTTCTCTACTAATTTCTTTTTCATCTTTCAATTCCTCACTTATTTCATATGGTTCTTCATAATCATCTAACCATTTTTTAAGATAGGATAATAATCCTAAATACAATTCTCCGTTCTGTGGAGAGAATAATCTAATCTTACCATCCCAAATACGATTACGATATGCAGGCATAAACTTTGCGCCTGGCACTTCAAAGGTAAAAAAGTCTGATAGGGAACGAGCAGTACTTGGTTCTGCTTCTACTTGTAAGAATACTTCATTCTTCTTTTTAACCTTTGTCACTAGACAACACCATCAACAAACTTACGCCATTCGATGGCGTTTTTAATTTCCCAATTACGATTACCTACTTGTTTAAGAATTCTTTCACAACTATCTTGACACATCTTCCAATACTCAACTTTTGCTTTAGCTTCAATGAGTTGTTCATCAGATTCAAGATATATGCTCAAATCACTTTTTAGTATTTTGTGATCAAATGGATTGTCTCTGTACACTTGAGGGTCAGATTTACCACCGTAGTATTCCCACTTTTTTCGATAAAGTACTTTGTACTCGCCCTCTTTGAGAATGACAAGTTGTCTGAATTGATTGTAGTGTGTGAGATATTTTTGATGAAGAGATGCAGACTTTAGAGATTCATCTCCAAGTTCTAAGTTATCTATCTTCAAGTCTTTTGCGGCTGATGCCTGTAGTTCTTCTAATGTCATAATATATTCCATACTGTAAAGTGAGCAGAGATAGGTTGGAACTTTCTGTTCTAAATTATCTCATATAGAGAATCAAGGTCGGGTGTTAAAGTTCACCTTTCCCCTGCTCATACTTATTTATAATTCTTTGAAATCGTACAAGTCGTAATTCATTGTAACTGTTGCAGTTAATTGTTCTGAGTTACTTGATTGTGAATTAAATGTTAATCCAGATAATGATGTAGGATAACAGTTTCTAAAATTAACATTTAACTTAGGGTTATTCTTATTTGTGAGAATTGTCAATGTTGCATCTGATGTGAGTGATGACGGATCAACTGATGTGTTTGATTGAATATTCTTACTAATAGATTTATTATTAGAGCCTGGTTTCAATCCAGCATCTTCTGCAACTGCCTTTGCAAATTGTTCTGTACTATCTGGAAAACCAATACCTGTCATCCAATTATGAATCTCAATGTAATTAGACAAACCTTCACTTACCAAAAATGTAAGTTCCATTGGAGAGAACTCTAAAGTATCACCCATGAAAGGCATTGCTTTATAACGACTATTCATAATTGCATCACCAGAGAATGCGATGCCTGGCAAATTTACTTCTGTCACAAAGTAAATAGTTGTAGGAATATCCAACAATGAAAATTTAAACTGAGTAGGACTCGCAAAATCTACAGTGTCGGGTTGTCTCTGTAATGGGTTTTGTTTTAACATCTTTGTTTTCCTTTCAACTATTTATAAGACAAAAAAAGGGAGAACCCGAAAGTTCTCCCCAAGATTGGTTTAATCCAATTCTTATTCGTTATTACATGATGTTCGTAACTTGAACTCTTCTGTAATATACGTTGTCGTTTGCAGTCAAAGCACCTGAGCGAACAGTCGCACCACCAGCAAATGGGTTTGCAGTCAAGCCGTAGCGAGTTTTGAAACCGATTTTTGGTTGGAAAGTGTTTTCACCAACCGCACGAACCATTTGTAACGGAACGTATGGGCAGTAGAAAAGACCTGCATCGTAAGGTGAAGTACCTTTATAACCCACTGTGAAGTACTGTTTTGCAGCACCGTTTGCAGCATATGGGTCGATGTACACTTTGTAACGTCCGTTAAGAACACCAGCAAATGTGTTACCTGAGTCATCAACATTCAAGTTGTTGTTCAGAGCAGGAGTGTAATCCAATTGTCCAGCCATTTGAAGTGCAGATGCAACATCAGATGAACAGATAATCATGTTACCTTTTCCTCTACGAGTTTGTTGTGCGATTACGTTTGCTTCACGTTCCACTTGGAACATAAGTCCTTTAAACTTCTCAACACTCCAACGGCCGTTTGAGTCAACGTCCATATCGAAAACACCACCAGTAGCAGTATCAACCTGAGCACCTGGCTTAGCAGTTACATAGATTGTACGAACAACTTCACGGTTGATTTCGTTTAGGATTTCAGCAGATAGAATATTTGCAAGTTCTGTTTCAGCATCCAAACCGTGGATTGCTTTAAGGTCTTGCGCCAATTCCATTGTGTATTCTGCTTTAAGAGCACGTGACTTAGCTTCTACTGAGTTCTTCTCAATTGAGAAAGACATTTCAGCGAATGCATTGTTTGATGCATCACCTAATGCTTCTGCAGCAGCAGTTGTCATACCAGTACCACCAGTATATGTGCCTGGCGAACCATCGTTAAGAACAGCAGGGTTTGTACCAGCGTGTGTACCAGCACCAGAGAAATCTGAGTCTGCTTCTGCATACTGATTTTCTGTACCGTTTTGAGCGCCGTAGCGTGAACGCATTGCAAAGATCAACCCTGTTGGGCCTGTCATTGGTTGTACACCAGCAACATCGTATGCAATTAGGTTAGGCATAGAACGTCTAACAAGTGAGATCAAAATTGGATCCCAATTATCAACGGCTGAGCCTGTTGCGTTAGTTGGTGCAGCTTCTGAAAGGAAGTTTGAGTCCTCACGAAGTGCTTTTTCTTGGTTTTCTAGGATAACAGTGGTTACGGCCTTACGATAAGAATCCTTGATCTCTGGAAGATCGTTGTGTTCTAGGACTGGCTGCCACTTTTCCTGTAGATGTTCTGCATTGAACATGTTAGTTTCTCCTTATTGAGTTTTCTAATAATATTTATAAAAAACGATATTCCTACCGTTATTTAGCTCGCTTTACATTCTTACTAATAGCACTCATATAAGTTGCCATAGCACCAGTTGTATCGAAAGATTCGGCACCATCAGTTTCCGAGTCTAGAGATTCAGCGATAGTTGTTGCCTTTGGAAAATAGTTTTCCTTCAGCGTATCGAGTTTTTCTTTAAAAGATTCTTCGTTAACGAACTCTACTTCTTCAGATAGAGATTTAAACTTCTCTACTTCTGTGTCTGCGAGATCAGAAGAAACTTCTGCGAAAACACTTTCACGAACTAGTTCATCAGTTTTCTTCTTCATTGAAGCAGCAACGTCAATTTGTTCGTTCAGTTTGGATTCCAGTTCGTCAATCTTTGCAGATTGTTGACCAAGAATGTCGTACTTCTCATCTGGTACATCAATGTAATGTTCTTCGAACAATGATTTTAGTCCAGAAATGAAGTCCTCAGCGATTTCACCTTTGAGACCACGCTCAACAGCAATTTCGTTTTCTTTCATCCACTCTTCTACAACGTAGTTCATGTATGAATCAACTTTTTCAGTCAACTCTTCACGCACTGCGTTTACTTCTTCTGCAATCTCTAAAGTCTTTGACTCTTCGATTCTTGCAACTTCAGAACGAAGTTTAGATTTAACAGCAGCTTCAAAGATTGTTGCTGCTTTGTCTTTAAATTCTTCAGAAATTTCTTCACCTTCAACAAGTGCTGAAACGTCTTCAGATACATCTACGGATGCAAGGCGGTCATCAAGAGTAGATTCGTCAACTGACTCTTCTTTTTCTTCTTCTTCCTTATTCATCATTTTGTCGTAAGATGCTTTGAGTTCTGCTGATTTCATGGATTTCATTTCGTCATACATGGCATTCAACATAGTCTCTTTAGTCATTTTTGCTTCTTCTAATGCTTCTGCATCATCATCAGCGAGATCTGTTTCTTCTTTGGTTGCACCGACAGCAGGTTCTGCAGCTTTCTTAACTTTAGCAGCAGCCTTCTTACCAGCACTGTCTTTTGATTCTGGATCATCGACAGCTTTACCCAAATCTTCAACGTCACCCTCTTGTTTATCCATTGAGTCGCCTTTACCAGCGCCATCAGTTGGTTGCTTCGCTTCTTCAAGCTCTGCACTGACTTCCGCCTCTAGTTCCTCAATTGTCTTGTCTAGTTCCGACATGGGGATTTCTCCTTGAGTTTGTTTACCTTATCATATTTATAATAATTAAAGTTTCGACATAAATTTTGCGAAGGCTAATGCGGAAACATTTGACTGTCTCTTTCTTACACCTTCATTTATATCATTCTTGATTCCATTGATATCCACTTCTTTGAGAATACCGTTGTTCCAAATCCATTCTTTACCTTCCATAATACCTTCAACGAAGGCTTGAGGTGCAGAAGGGTCTGCAACAATATCTGCCGCAGTGGCAAGATAAAAATCGTCTTTCACATAATTAGCACCACTTTTATTTTCGATAGAACCCATACCTCTTGAAGAGACACCTAGTTTTCCACCGTCTTTAATTAGTGCTTTCGCAATTTCCCCCATTGGAGTAGAGAGCAGTTTCGCCTCACCAATAAAGTTCTTTCCATCCGCTTCCAGTTTTGTGATCATGTGCGATACTCTGTCAAGATTGACAGTTGGGCCTTCTGGGTGTCCCAGTTCCCCAAACGCACGACCTTCAGCAACAAATTCTTTGTTGTAACGAGTAACTTCTTTTTGAAGTACACCCATTGGGTAGACACGACCATTACGGTTCTTCATGTCTGCCTGCATGAAAATTCCACGAATCTTCATATCCTTTTTACCATCGTCTTTTTCTTCAACGATGTATTCTACTTCTTGTATTTGTTCAGCGATAAGTTTCATATTAATACCCCGAATTTCCAATTGGAGTTGCTTTAATAGTACTTGCACCACGCAAACCTTGTCCAGCTTCCAAATGTATTACAATTCCACCACCAGCAGGAACACGAACTGTCCCAATATCTGCATCGTCATCAGCATTACGGACTGTTACCAATCCAGCTGAACCAGTATTAAATACCCATGCCGCACCAGTAGATGTCAAACCTGTAGAACCTGTTGCGAGGGCGACTTCTGTTCCTAAAACTTTCATATCACTTCTTCCTAAATTGTTAATAGTTCATTTTCAAAATAGTCCATAAGTGCCTTATGCGGAACTTTAAACTTTTTGGCAACACTATTTATTGTTTTATCAAAAGTATTTAGGAAATCTGTAGGCTTCGCATCCATTTCCTTGAAAATAGCGTCAATAGCATCTTTCATCTTAGGAGACAACTTTTTGTACTCCTTAGATTTCTTATGCTCGTCTTTCTCTGGTAAGTTCTGTTTGAACTGTGAAAGAGTCTTACTCACTATCTGTTTCTACCTCTGGTATATGATGTGTCACGAATGATTGTGCCACTTCTTGTCTTTTTGTTTCTAATGCATTTCCAACCTTAGTTGCAAGTGCAGCGTTAAAATGTGTTTCAGCGTTAATGTTATCACCATCACCAATTGCATTTACAAAACTTTTTACATTGTCCATTATTTATCTCCCTGTGTAGGATCGTTATGTGCGAACATGCCATCGTCATCTCCACCCATTTCACCACCTTCTTCATCTTTAATTTGGTTTTCAATCTCTTCGATAGTATCATCATTCATACGAAGGATATGTTTTCTTACATACTCTTTAGAATAATATGTTCCGACATAACTTTCGATCTGTCCTAACATATCAAGTCTCTCTCTAAGAATTTCTGCATTTTTCAATTCTGTAAAGTAGCCATCTTGTAGGAAGTCGTACTGAATACGTTCTTTAATAGAATCCCATTCTTCAACTGCGATAACACCTTTTAGAACAAGTTGTGTTTTCAATAAGTCTGAGAACAGTACTGCAAATTTCTTGCGAAGTCTCTGTACAAACTTAGTAAATTTTAACTCATCTCTTGTAATGTTATCAGAGCGTCCAATTTGGAAACCTGATTCTTCTGCAAGTCTAGATACTGGTACGTTTAATGAACGATACAGTTTCTTTTGGAAGTATGTAATATCATCAATCTCACCAAGGTTTGAACCGCCTGGCAAAGTTGTAATCTCTGTTCCTCTACCACCTTCTCTACGAGGTAGCCAGAAATCTTCTAACATAGACATGTGGTTTCTATCATCTCTGATTTCACCAGTTCGTGCATCGTATACCATTTTGTTACGATAACGATTCATCACATCTTTGAGGTATGCTTCTGCCTTCATCTTAGGCAAGTTACCAACATCAATGTAGAAGATACGTCTTTCAGGCGCCCGAGAGATGCGATATACTACTAATGCATCTTCAATCATACGCAACTGATTGACAGGTTTAATTGCTTTGTTTAGATGTGAGAGTACTGTACCCTTGTGCATATCTACAAGTCCTGATGGACAGTATGCAATAGAATCGGAAGTAATCTTTACTCCACTGGAAGTACCAGCTGCACCGTCTAAACCTTTTTCGTTATAAAGATAGAAATCTTCAATGGCCTTAACCATATCCAATCCTGTCTTTTGATCTTTTTCTTTTCGTTGTTCTCTGACCTTCTTAATCTTACGAGGGTCAACGTAACGAACTTCTTGCATCCCCTTTCGAGGAGACTTTGTGTCAATTACCTTATGATAATAGAGTCTTCCATCCACATACCAACGTCTAAAAATATCGTGTCCTTTTGCATTGAAATCCATAAGTCTTAGGACTTCATTGAATTCTTCACGAATTTTAGATTTGATTTTTGGAGAAAGTTCTAACCTGTCGAGGGAGACTGAGACTGATTGATCACGTTCATCTGATACAATCGCCTCATTCACAATATCTTCAATTGCACTATCACACTCTGGTTGTTGTGCAATATCACGATACCTACGAATCAAGTCAAGGTCGTTTTTCTCACGCCCATCCATATCTAGGATAGAGGCGTAATGTCCTCCACCAGATACTACATCAAACGTGCCGTCATCAGTAGAGGGAGCAGTGAACGCATCACTACTCCCATCCTGATTTGCTCTTGTGATTCTGAAACCAAAAAGTTCAGCCATACTATAATTCTCCTAATTTTACCCAACTATTTAGTAGGTTTTAAAAAGGTTACTTATACCGAACTAGCGGAGAAACTTGTGTATCTCCAAGTTACATCAAAGGATTCAATATCACTTACAGTGTCATATGACAACTCAATCGGAGCGATTATAGTTGGCCAACAGTTTCTTAGAGTATAACTCTTCAAAATTCTGTCATCTCTATCCAACTGTTGTACTACTAATTGAGCAGTGTAATCTGAAACATTTGTCAATCCAGTATTTTCTTCAAGATCATTAATTGCATTCATCCAACGCTCCATTGCGTTGCGAACCATGAAATCAGTGTCATTGATTACTGTAGTTGTCCATGTCTCAAATGTTCTGTCACCAGCAAGGAATAATTGTCTTCCTCTAAAGTTAACAGTCACTTCTGGAATTGTTTGGCCAGGCAACGATGTTGCCTTTACCATATATTGTGTTCTAGTTGCATCTAATCCAGTTGCAATTGCTCCTGGCGTACTCATAATTACACGGTACTGATTAGCTCTTGCACCACCACCACGGAGATTTGATTTGAAATCGTCAATACTAGCCATGATTAACCTCCTATCTCACTAAATGCCACACCAGTTCTTACTGCGACAAAGTTAAGTTGAATAAAGTTAATTGAACGAGCTGGTTTGATGAAGATATCTGCAACAAACTCATTTCTATCAATTACTTCACCTGTGTTGTTCGTTTCGTCTGCAACAACTGAGAAGTCTGTAATACCTCTACGTCCCTGTACATCTCTGAGGAATGGTTCAACTAGGTTTCTAAATTGTGCCTGTGTGAACGCATCGTTAAATTCAAAGAGTTGGAATTTTGCAGCAGTAGAAATTGCTTTCTCAAGAACGATAAACAATCTACGGACGTTAATTCTGTCGAATGCACTTGGTCTTGATAGAGCAGTTTTGTCACCGAAGAGAACTGTACCTTGGCCTGGGAATGTAACAACAGGGTTGATACGAGCAGGATATAGGATATCTCTTTGTGCTTTTGTTGGGTTATAAGCAAGTTTAACTGCACCACGAACCTGTCCTCTGTTGTAACCAGCTGGTGAGAACCAAGGGTCAGCAACATTGTCAGTATTTGCAGCAAGTCCTGCTGTATCACCATTCAATGGAACGTAACGATATACATCATTGTACTTGTCATACATGTACTTCCAACCACTATCGAAAACAGCGTATGAAGAACTTGCAAGTCCATCAAAGAAACCTTTGACGTTAGTTGTTTGAGCGGCACTTGTTGTGACACCAACTACATCTGCAGCTCTAGGTGAAATAAATGCAACAACATCTTTTCTTGATTCTGCAAGGTCGATGATATTTGTTGCGTGTGTTACTCCGTTTGTACCAGCAGGACATGCACCTGACATAATTAGGTTAATGTCTACTGTATCTGCGTCTGCAAAAAGGTCGTATGCAAGATCAAGTTCACCGACAGTAGCAGCAAGAGGACTTGCAGTACCATCTGTACCACCACCTAATGAATCAACCAAGACACCAGCACCGTTTAAATTGGTGTTAGCAAATGCAGTACCAGAAACTGGTGTAGTACCAATATTTGCCATATTAGCGCCGTGATCCATCCAGTATACATAACTTGAACCAGTGTTAACTACGTTTGCGTAGAAGTTAGTTCCACCTTGTGGTGTTCTTGCGTTATTAGACTGAGATACAAATGCATATGTTTCAATAACAGAAAGTGTTCTTTGACCACCGATATCAGCATCAAAACCAGTGATACCACCAGTTGCGTCATAAACTACAACGTGCATTTCATCTAAAGTTAGATTTCTATCTGCAGCCCAAGGCGAAGTTGCCGGAGCAGCGTCAAACAAATCATAAAATCTCCAACGTCTACGAACAGTTGTTGCCGCAGTCAAAGCAGATTTAAGTCCACCACCGTTAGGATTATCTAATTGTTTAATAGTTAAGTTGTCAGTAGAAATTGCAGTAACTTCATACTGTGAACCGTCTGCTTCACTGAAGTGAACGATATCGCCTACTGAGAATGCAGCACCACCGTCACCAGCAGAACCACCACCGTTATCAACTCCAACAGTAGTTGCACCAGCAGCAGGAGTACCAGTTGTTACACCAAGTGTACCAGCAGAACCTGTGAATGTTTGTTCAAACGCATTTGATGATGTACAAACTGAAACAGCAAGTGCGTTACCTAATGCACCAGTGTTTTTAGCTGCCCAAGAACCAACAGATCCTTGACCACCAGAAAAGCTTGCGTCATAAACGTCTTCGTTATTAATCGTTAAACCAGCGTCATTAGCAGTTGCGTTTTTAGCTCCTGCCATCGCAACACGAACAACACGAAGGCTATTTGTATATTGTAAAAAATTGGCGGCTGTGAACCATGTCTCGTAGTTATCAGAGGTTGGTTTACCAAAGATTTCTACTAATTCTTGTTCCGAACCGATGGGAACAACTTCTGCTACTGGGCCAGTCGTGAAGTGACCAGCAATAGCTCCGATTGAAGTTGCAACAGCGGGAACAACATTAGTTAAATCTACCTCTTTAACGAGAACGCCAGGGGATACTTGAAATGCCATCTTTTGTTTCTCCTTATGGATAAGTCATTATTAAAGTTTTCCAAACTTACACAGATATTTATAAAAAACCCATCTTTCATTTAGAATTTTATAGGTCAGGCAACACATAAATAATACTATGTCGAAGCATTATCAGAAATACAAAGACACCATTAAAAGGGTATCTCAACGTAATTACAGGGCTCGCAAGATATGGGTTAATGAATATCTTGGGGATAAATACTGTAATTACTGTGGTGAATCTGAAACGGCCTGTCTCCAATTTTATCCCCACGAAAGGGAAGTTCGTAAACTAACTAAAAGAAAAGGTTTGAACGAACAATCTAGAACTGAAGTTAAAAAACTTATTGATAATTCTAAAATTGTCTGTGCAAACTGTTACTTAAAACTAGAAAACGATATAACTGATATTATGTAGGGATTTTAAATTCTCTACCAATCTGAGTCGTATTGACGTACTACTGGACTCCATCTTGTTCCATACTCATCAATAGTTACACTCTGTTCGTAATCATTTACTCCATCTACAATAAACCCAAATGGAGCCATGTCTTGTTCTAGTTGATACTGATTTTCATTAAACATTCTAGCACGAATATCATCGTCTGTCAACTCTTTAAAATAAGTTTGTTGAACTAACCAACCAAATAATACACAACACATTGCAAGGTCATCACAATGTCCTTCTTCTGCCTCATAAGACTGTCCTTTGAGAATGAATGTAGAAAATTCATTTATCAGTTCATAATCTTGGATAATTAGTTTATCAGTCTCAATGATTTGTTTAATATTGGAACAACCCATCTTTTTTACAGCCTTAGTTGTCCGTACCCCAAGTTGCGCTTTTCCACCGCTAAAACCACCTCCAACGACTTGACCTGCACGCCCACGCATACTTGCCATTATTAGGTTCTCATACTCCAAGTCAAATTGTAAGGCAGATGCAACCTGTTCACCAATATCATTTACTTCAACCATAGTGTATGCCATGTTGTATGCTTTTGCAACATCATGGATAATATTAGGGAATAACATTGGTTTAATCTCATTGTCACGATACTTTGCAACAATTTTATAAGGAACTGTTGTCACATCAAATACTAAGAATGCAGAATAATCATTACTAGTACCCCTTGACACATCAGCAATTAGTGTGTATATATGTCCCTGTTCTGGTTTTTCATAAACTTGTAATCCAGCATTAGATGTAATAGGATTAACAAAGGCCATAGATTTTATCTTTGCAGGCGCAATCAATGTATTTGCAGAACCTAAGAACTCACATTCAAACTCTCTTCTGAATTGTTCTTCAGAAGTATTTGCAATGGTTTCTGTTCTCCATTTATCATCTCTGCCAGGAATTGCACTCCAATGAACATCAATAATATTATAAGAGTTACGTTTGTTCTCTGCATCTACCCACAACTTATAGAATAAGTTCATACCGTTAGGTGTAGATACAATAATAACTTTTGTAGATTTACCAGATGAGATTGTAGGATAAACAGAACTAAAGAAGTCCTCTGCTACGTTAGTTGGAACGAATGCAAATTCGTCCAAGAATATCATGTTGTAAGAACCACCACGAACAGCAGATGAGGATGTAGAAGAGGCAACTACTCGGCTACCGTTCTCTAAGTCCACTGAGCCCTTATTCCAAGAGACAACTCCTTGTTGCAACCACTTGGGTAGGTTCTCGTATGCAAGTTGCAAACGTCCAAGAATATCTCTTGCAGTCGCCGCTTTGTTGGCGAGGATGGCAACATTCATATTTGAATTAAATAAAACGTAATGTAGGATATAAGAAACAAGTGTGGTAGATTTACCAGACTGTCGAGGCAACTTACAGATAGTAAATCTGTCGTTGTGTATTGTGTTTACAATTTCTTCTTGAAAATCATACATAGAAAAGGGAACAAGTCCCTCATCAAGTGATACAATTTTGATGTAGTTTTTGATGAAGTATATGGGGTCTTCCATACACTTCTGATACTCTAAAATGTTATCCTTTGTCCAGTTTACAGGGACATTAGATTTTTTTAGTAGTGGATTTCCAAGGTAGTGTTCATAATTTGACATAACATAACTTAATCTGCGGCAGCGATAGTTAAATCCCCTGCCTCTACTTGTTTCAAAATCTCTGCATAGTGTGTGTTAGCAAGGTCTAGTGGAACTGACACTATAGTTCCATTTATTGTTGCTTTAACACTTGAATTACGTCCATCTGGAGCATAGTATTGTGCATTTGTAATTGTCATATTATTTTCCATGTTTATAACTCCGCATTAAAAGCAATAAATGTGTTTGCTGAGTTATTTTGTTCAAAAAAACATCCAGTACCAGCACTGAATCCACTGCCATTACAATCAACTCTTCCCCATACTTTGCTGCTTCCTCCTAAAGTAGGGAGCGAAGTTGCAGTAGGTGATGTAGGATTACCTATGGGCGCCCGCCAATAAAACTCACCAGCAGTCTGAGAAGTAACAAGAGTTGGTGCGGCTCTCATTTCTTGAGGAAATTGTATTAGATGAATAGCCCGAGTAGTAGTATCTGCAAATCCGTGGGCTAAATAATCAAATCCACCACCTCCTTGACTAGCTCCACCAATCTGATAATAATACCTTTGACAATCCGCAAGTACATCTCCGTATGTTCTGTGTTCGAAATCTGTAGCCGTGTCGCCAACTTCTAGTTGTATTCCTGTGATTTCCCATGTTGCATCATTTGTTGTCCACCAAGTGCTAGGATAATCTTTCATATTCTGATTATTATTTTTTGCTTCCCAAGTATCATGATTTCTTGCGTTAGCTGTGTAATTAGTACCCCAAAACATTGGGAACTGTAAAAACATTCCTAGTGCATTGTCTCCACGCACAGTATTACTTGCATGGCCAGGAATAGTTTTTGTTACTTTTGTCCAAGTATTGGCAGAGAGTGTATATGCAAAAGCAAATTCTCTTTGATTTCCGTTTGCAGGGCCGTATAACCTTACATTAGTTTGAAACTGTTGAGTAACACTGGACTTTACCCAGAAAGATAAAGTGACATTACTTGATGCAGATGCAACATTCCAACCAGATTCAGCTATATCTTGACCTTCAAAATGATAGGTAAGAGCTAACTCATCAGCGGCACCAGCACCACTTGTTTGATTTCCGTTTTGTATCTTCATTGATTTTTTAAAACCACTTGTGTAGGGTGAAGTTCCGCTGGCTACATCGGCTTGAGTCATTGTCGGTGCTTCGTCATGTCCAGCGAAAGCAACACTCATCCTATCAACAGTTTGGTAACTAGTTCCAGTAGATGATGTGCCTCTTTGAGCTACTTGCATAGCACCATTGATGACAAGATTTCTAGCAAACCTTGTAGTGTTAGCAAGAGGCGATATTCCGTTTACTGTTGCAGTATTACCACCAGA